>Ga0187217_1001235_pt1 | contig 10624 bp, 26 predicted proteins | sample 15SPOviralmetaG_FD_130165 | JGI IMG/M metagenome (GOLD analysis project Ga0187217, IMG submission 130165) | Marine viral communities from the oligotrophic San Pedro Time Series (SPOT) site, San Pedro Channel, CA, USA - 15 SPOT_SRF_2010-09-15... | ecosystem: Environmental > Aquatic > Marine >... | reverse complement strand
TATATTACAGACAAAGATATGATTTCTGTAGTAGATAAAATAGAAGAGCTTGTAAGAGCTTTAAGAAAACATATCGTAAGAACAGACATATAACAACAGAAAGGCAATATGACATCAAAAACAGTGTGGACAATAGTAGCAACAATAACAATTGCATTTGTAATATTAGTAACTTCAACTAGTGCAAATGAAACAAAAACAATCAATGACAAAGTAACTCAATATATTATAGAAGAAAAGAATGGAATAGTTGAGTACCAAAAAGACAGTTGGCAAAAAGGTAAAGAACAAATTGCACAGAATAAAGAACAAATTTCCGGCTTTTGGAGAGCAATATACAGTGCAGTAAGATTCTATACTACGGCACAATAATCGCACTAGAACCTATGCTAAACAGCCTCTTAAACGCATTTTAAGCGTCATACAGCGGCGTTAGCATACTAGGGCACCAGTTACAGTACCTACGTTAAAAACAAGCGTTTTACGTTAGGCTTATAGAATAATTAGACTTGATTCCATTGTACAGCATTACCTTTACTGTCCAAAACTAATTCTCTAGTATCCTTATATGCAGCACACATAATACCTTTGCCTTTGCTTTTGGATATGTACCTTGTGGGTACAACATCTCTACCATCGTGCTGTCTTTGAATGTGTTGTGTTTTGATTCCTTTCAACTTTTTACCGGCCATTATCTTCCTTGTCCTTTATAAAACTTATGACTTCGCTTTTTGTGCTTGTTCATACTACTCATCTTGCATCTACCCTTTGTACCAGCAGTGCTAGATTTTTTGGGCTTAGACTCGTGAGCCACAAAATTTTTATGTATTTTCATAACTATCCTTGGGTTAGGTTGAATTTAGTTATGTGAGTAGTTATCTTTTATTGGGGATTATCACAGGTATTAGGTGCAAAAACGCAGCCTAAAGCGTTTGCAATACCTTGGAAGTTTGGAGGAGTTGTTTGTAGTGTGCTATCTTCAACAGCGTGTTCTTGCTGTTGAACTTGTTCTATTTTATCTAGTATAGGTCGTTGACCACAGGCCTGTACACTGAGAAGGACCAGAACTAACATCAATGCTATTGCTAATCTTATTTCCCAATTCATACAGGGTATTTATTAGAATTCTACCCAACCTGTCAGTATGTATTTGCTACCACTTAGTGGAGGATTGCCGCGATGTGCGTGCGTGTATGAGCCAGGCCATATAACTAGATCGCCTTCACGTGCAGGTTGACGAACACCCTGTTTAAGGAATTCTGTTTCGCCACCTTCTTCAACAGTGTTAAGATATAAACTGAACACAGCAATTCTATTTGAATGTTCTAGACTGTCTGCTTCATAGTGCCACTGATGGAAACCTTGTCCTGGATCTGTACGCTGTGTTTTTACGTGTCGAATTTGTAACTGTCTATCTGTTTCTAGCACACGATAGTATTCTGAATACTGTTGCCAGCACTGCCAGAAGTAGTTGAGGAAAGGACTGAACTCATTTAGATAAAAACTGTGTTTTTGTGTGTAGTGTTCTGAATGATACAGTTGAGTATCTTCTACAGCAACATTGTTGCGTGGAGTTGTATTTTTAATACCTTTGTTAAATTCAAAGTGTTCAATCATTTTTTTACACAGGTCGGACGGTATAACACCTTCCCATACTGCTATGTCTTTATCAATTTTCATCTGTTACTTCCTTTGCGACTTCTTTAATCGTTAGTTTACCGTGGTACATACTGTTATGACCGTTGTATTTTGTTATGCAATCTTGTATAGTATAGTTCGCCCACGTAACTGTTTGTCCTGATGGATATCTTACACTGTATGTTCTAGTCATCTTGTCTTTCCTTTGCAAGTGGGAATTTTAGTTTGTGATAGCGCATCTTGTAAAAACGATCACGATTCATTTCAAGCATATAGTGATCCTGTTCGTAGCGCAGACTCCATTCATCTGTTGGCATATGGCTCAGTCTAAGGAATTCTTTCTCCCACAACTTCCAACGAGCATCCTCATCTGGTTCTTTGTCATATGAATAGTCAATCCAGTAAGGCAATTGAAATCCCATATTCAGTATGTCGTTTATAATACCACGATAACCAAAAGGCAGTATGAAGTGTCCTTTAATTAAAGGGTCATATGTTTTTTCTGTTATGCAGCGAGTTTCACCTGCACCCACTACACTTTCTATATATGCACTAAAGTATGTGCGTTCATAGTAACGATTGTGTATGGGCATCCATATGCTGCTCAGTCTCTGCTTGACTTCGTTGAATAGGTGTGCGCTTTCTTCTTGTGGTTCAAGTGGTTTGGTATGACTGCATATGCCTAGACTGCTGTGTGTTTCTGCAAGGCTGACCAACTGCATACGTCTACGCATACGAGGATTGCCATTGCGCAGTGCATCAGCATACACTCTTACAGGTGCTAGATATTTTTTAGCCTGTGTTTTAGTTATGGGTATTTCTCTCAATCCCCACATTGCTTCACCGTGTGTGCTGGTCCAATGCAGTCCTGCCAATCGTTCAGAACGATCTGTAAAGAATGCTTTTGATCTATTGTACATAACGTCCCAATAGATACCTGTTGTAGCAGCACTGTTTGAATGCACATAGTATTCAGGTTCGCACCAATCGTACTCACGCATTCTGTCTGCTATGTATTGATCAGTGTCTACACCTTCGCCAGTCATCCATAAACTGAACAGTGCCACACGTCCTTTGGGCTGACCGTTTCTAAAACAGATCTTGCGCCATAGACTGTGCTGTAGTTCTTGTTGTGGTCCAGGAGTGTGTACCTGTATGGGTATTAGTCCTGCACGCTGTATGTCTGGTGTAGGCACAACACCTTTGCGATACACAAAGGGGAAGTCATAACTGCGGTTCCATAATGGATAATATCCTTCAAGAGTGGGGCACCAGTTTCTCATACACATATTTAAACAGACACTAATTACAAAGCCCTAAAAGTGAAGGAGAACACTATGGACACCGAACTAGCACCCTTATTGGTAAGTGCATATGCATTTTGTGCAGGATACTTACTGGGATGGAGTACCCCACGAGGTAACACACTCAAAAGACTACAACACACTGTACTGGAACGATTGCGGCGATTTTACGACTAGCGCCGAAGGCGTCCGCGATTTTAGAGCTGCGGAGCAGCGCACGATTTTTAAGTGCTTACGAAGTAAGCGTAGCGATAGCGCAGCAAAAACGGTAGCGATATCTGCGTGGCCAGGAACAGTCCGCTAGAGTTTCACCTAGCGTGTGCTCTACTTTGTGATCGAAGTTTTTTAAACTGTTTAAACTGTTTTGAAAGTTCTAGTGTTAGCCAGTGTGTTAATACCTGGAGTATACGTTTCTAGAATGCCAACCCACTCACGCTCTGTACGTGCAGTGTGGCTGCGTGCAATTCTATCTGCTGCTTCTTGTGCCCACTTGCGTTGACTAGAAGTATACTTGTGTCCAGTTAGGTCTTGACCCTTAACCTTTTGTCCAGTTGCTTTACAGTATGCCATTGGCATTAGATATGTTTGTTTGCTCATACAGTTATTTATCCACTATACTGTTAACCAATAAAAATAGCAAATGTATTGCACCAGGGCACTTTTCTAATTAGCGTATTCTTCAACGCACATAACATTACTTTGCTTGTCCGTGCTATAAAATACACTTGCTAGTAATATTTAACTGTACACACTAAAACAGTGGTTAAACAGGCTTCTTAGACTGAATTACAGCGTCATACAGTGGGTGGTTGCTTAGTGCTAGTAGTGCAACAGTTAAATCGCTTGCACGATGCAGTATAATGGTGTTATGACTGTTTTGACTGCTTTCTATTTGATGTTTTAGAAAGAGATCTAGTGTAGCAGTGTGTGTATGCACATCTTGTGCCATAACATCTTCATTGTTTTTATAGCGTAGAGTCACGGTATACATTATATGCCTGTACTGTGATTGGTTTCGTGATCTACACAGTGTATTAGAGTGCTGTAGCGTATATAGAACTTTTGATGCAGTTTGCGATCACTGTGTAACCAAAAGCGTGTTCTATTGATGTGTGCTTCGTAGACTATGTCATAATCCTTGAAGTGACCAAATATGCCCTTGCACTGCTTAAAGTCTCTAGTGTATATGCAGAACTGTTTACGCATTACTACAATACCGCTGTGCTAGAATCTTGTTAGTGGTCTGAAGTATGAGCTTGCCTTGCTCGTATACTGTGTAACGATCGGGTTTGCCCTTGATTGAATATGTGTGCATTGTGCGCATATGTGTATTTATGAACGGGGTCCTGTAGGTTAAAAATTTTGCTGCGCAGTTTTTTTGAATCTCCGAAATGGGTCCTAGGGGTTATTTTTGTGCTGCGCAAAAAATTGTGGTAGTAACTTTATCTTTCTCCCCTGGTGATTTTAGACCACTAGCCAAAAAAAATACTAGCATACGCTAGTACGCACTATACCGGTCGCCCTATCTACCGACCACCACCTCATCATCAATCACGAAAATAATATTATCGAAACGATCACGAACCTCTACTCTCTCAGGATCATAATCATCTGAACAACACAGTGCCACCTCTTCGGCTTCTTCTTGTGTTTCGTAGAAGCCTTCATACTGCTCTACTGTGTCTACAGTATAGTATACTCTATACATCTAGCACCTACCACTCTGGTGTGGCTGTCTATCCTTAGGGTCTAGGTGTCCTGCACATACTGTACTCGCACCATTAGTGTTATTAGGGATCTGATCAAACAGTGTTTCACCTTTGTGGAATGCAGGGTCATATGGTGTGTCCATATTGTAACCTATGCTGCACGCACTAAGCACGACAGCGCCTAGCACTACTACTGCCCAACGGCTGATCTGATAGACCATACTATTTCCTCCTTGATGTCTGCATTGCCATATAGGTTGTAAGCATTAGTCGTGTGCTGTACATCACGTAGGCTACACGCACTACACAACAAGACAGCACACACTAGGAGTAAAACCTTATTCACTGTTGCCCACCATCATAAAGAATGCACCACTTAGCATAAACACTACACCAGTCGCACACAGTATTAACATAGTGGCCAAGTCATTAGCCTGTTCCATACACTTGCCATCACAGTCACCTGCTGATCCTGCCACCATCATTAGTCCTACAAATATTGCTAGACCACCAAACCCTGTTGCTATTTTCTTAAACATTTTCGCTCCTTTTGTTTGTTTCATAATACTAATATATGACATTAGAGGCTGTTTGTCAACCCCTAATGTCCAAATTGCGTGCTTAGTCTGCACGGCTTCCCCAGCTCATATTCACGCCATAATTGTTCCAAACACCAGCATAAGCCATCGCACCTGCTTCTTTACAGTCCATACTCTGCCCTCTATGCTGTGCTGGATCCCACAGTTGAAGAACGCCACTACGGTGACTTGAACTAAAGCCTATGCTTTTAAGAGCCTTGCCCAACTTGCTGTTGCTTCGCTCTTTAATGTCTACCCAAGCAAAACCACAGTACATTGGCTCACCGTACTGGTTACCGCCTGTCTGCTTGTTCCATTCGTCAAGTAGTGTTGCAACTGCTGCCTTTGCGGCACTGGTTGCTTCTGTGTGAATCATTTGAACCTTAATAGTGTCAAATGTAATTGTTGCTTCTTTAAACATATTCGCTCCTGTTTTTTAAGTTTACTAGTATATTATAGGGTCATTTTGGATAAAAGTCAACCCCTAATTAATCGCTTCGTACACTGCTTCTCTTACTGCGGTATCCGTTGCTTCGCCCATATTGTGACCGTAACTGAGCTTGGTCAATTGATGGTCTGCCCATATAAAAGCCTGCTCTGCGCCATCGTGTGCTTTGAGCTTGTTGGCTGCTTCTACTATACGTGCAACCAATTCATTACCTTCTGGTGAAAACATACTGTACATACTCGCTCCTTTATTGTTTAATATATCTATATTATACATCCAAAATGACTGGATGTCAACCCCTACGCTGCCTGTTTCTCTTGGTAGGGTTTACGCTCTGCACCTGTCTCCGGATGCACCCTGTAGGCACACTCCTTTTTGAAGTTACGATATTCTTCGCTATCGCTCTCCATACCTTCCAACCACTCAGCCTCTGTTTCCCATTCTACTGGGAACTCTTTCCAGCCAATGCCGTTGTCGGAGAACGCGGCCATTACGAACGCAACTGCATCCTGCACTCGATCCAAGCCACTTACGATGTAGGTGTCTCCACCTTTCATCTTCCAGTAGTTCTGACCGTCGGAGAACTTGCCACTTTCTGCGTGGGCACCATAGTTCTCTAAATGTTGAGTGTGAATTGCATAGTTCATAATGTTCGCTCCTTTATTGTTTATACTTACAGTATACAGGGATTTGTCCAAAATGTCAACCCCTAATTTACCCCATAATCCAGAATACATACATCGCAAGCGGAATGAAGAATATCACAGCAAACCAACCCTGCATTATGAATTCTCCTTGAATGGTGTGCCCTTAAAGAACAAGTCATATTGACGAGCAATTGCCTCTTCGTGCTGGGCAAACTCGCCTTCATACTTCTCAATAAGATGCTCTAGGTGGGCTTCCCTTGCTACAGGATCCAATGCTTCTAGCATCTTCAAATCTTCAATAAATCCTAACAGTTCTGACATCCTTGCCCCCTATGCAAATGTTAATATAAGTTGACCCCACACGATACTGATGAGGAATAAAAATGCAACTAGACCCAAGCATACAACTGCAAACTTAAATCCAATCTCTAGCACTGCGGGCGCAAACTTGAACACCAAGTAAGCAACTGCACAAAAACCAATTAATTCTAACATATAACGCTCCATTTCCTTATTATGTTTATACTATACTATCTTTTATCCAAAGTGTCAACCATTAATTAATCTAAATCGCAGATCCATTCATTGTTTTCATATTGGATAGTGAGTGTATCACCTGGGAAGTACGGGCTGGCTATTGTAGCCTGTGGACGGCCGGTATACTCGCATACTCGCACGTTCACAGCATCAACGGTCTTGTAACCATCGTCTGTGCCGTAACCTCTATTCATAAAGTGAACATTCAAATTGTGCATAGTCTCGCTCCTTATTAACTACATTCAATATAGCATATAGATCCAGAGTTGTCAACCAAAAAAAGGCCCTACTTGCAATAATTGAGGGCATTACAAGTAGGGCCAGTCTTTAGTGGTTGCTTCCGGGAGCGAATCGGATTATGCTACCACAGGTTGCTCTACAGTGACTTCTGAGTTCACTGGAGCGTCCTCACCTTTCGGTGCAGGATTCTTCTTAGCGATATAGTCAATTGCACTCTTTGTGGCGCTATTGTCCTTCGCGAAATTCACCGCTTTTAGATGTTCAGCGATTTCCCACTTGAACATATCTCTATCAAGATTGATCATATCCACGTCTTGGTGACCATTCTTAAGTAAGATCTTGATACGCATACTGTCGTTCGCGAACCTAATCTTTGTTTTACCGTTTAGTGTTGATACACCTACTACTGAGAACTTTTTATCTGTTGCCATAATGTTTACCTTTATTTGCCTTTCGTTAGTTAAATGAGTCTTATGACTCTACCTTATTATACATAGTTTTGGATTGGTTGTCAACCATTATTTCTGTCCAAAACTAGGTACTACCTGTATAGTTACAGCCTGCTTCTCGTCAAGTTCATTAACGAAAGTATCGTCCATAACCAGTTCTTGAAAATGTAGATCCAGGATGTTTTCAACTGCTCCTAGGTCTGCATTCCCTTCGCTTGCACACTCTACTGAAAGTGTGTAAGTGAAAGTTCTTTTTGCTGGAACCGTGTCACTCATTACGCGGTCTCCTTCTCTTTTGCTTGAATGCCTTCAGTCAACCATTCAGTCAACTCTTCTGGCTCTTCTTCAATGCTTTCTGTAATACCAAACGCATCGTTTAGGTCTTCAGGAAGTTCTTGTTCCAACTCTCCTTTTGTTCCCTCTAGGCTATATTGTTCTTCGCCCATCTGCGTTTCCCACTTGCCTGCAAATGCACAGCCGGGTTCATAATACATTGCTTCAATGTATAGGTCTGGGTGTGCTTCATCGCAATGCTCATATACCCCTAGTGGCGGACCCCAAGCACTTTGAAAGTTGCCTGTTAGGATTGCTTCACCGTCACCAGCATCTTCATATTCCCAGTCACCTTCACATACATCCCACTTGGTTCCCCAGTTAGAACTGTTCCAGTCATACCAATTAGGAATACCGTCCTTGGCACATTGCTGTCGTTCCTTCTCACCTAGGTCACCCTTAAAGATGTTTTTCGGTTGTGGATGAAGGATGCTTAACAAGCCTTCGTCACCATCCTCTTTCAGTTTGGTATACATAGGACTCATCTTAGTTGCAGGTCCCTTAATCGAAATTGTATTATCGCACCAATTAGGCATCAGCAACCTCCTTTAGATTAGCATAGTCATACACGGCCTCAACCGCTTCATAACTATTGCCACCTATGTGCCACCTATACTTGCCCGTCCTGCTAGTGTAGGCATTATCTTCTTTCCAGTCATAAATTGTAGCGGTAATGTAATCGCCTTCTTCATTTTGGAATTCAAGTGCCCATTCAGTGTGCACCTTGTCGCTATCACCATCTCGTGTGCTATCAAAAGCCGGCTCACCATATGCTTTAACCAAGTCATCATAAGTTGCCTCAATGTGTCCTTGTAAGCAAGTGCCGTTTATCATTGCATCATTGTTATCTAATTTATACATACTTCGCTCCTTTTCCTAATTGTTATATACAGTATAGTACCTTTTTACCAATCTGTCAACCATTTTCTGCAACAAAATTATAAAAAATAACCTCATTAACAGCCGCCTCAAACTCCGTTTTAGTTGCGGAACGATACGGACTTATATCGTGCCAACTTGCCGGAAGCAATCCCCACCTAACCTGCTGGCCTTGTGGATCGATCACCTCGTGGAAGATCTTACGGTTATCCTCTTCCTCTTGGATATCCTGCTCGTATCGGAAGCCCTTGTAGATCATCTACTGTGTCGCTTCTTCTAATATGCCTGCACCTTGATTGACGATGCCCTTAAGCATCTCAATAAATGCAGGGATGTCGCCGTGCCCTAGATACAGATACATAGCGCCTGCACCTAGGATACCAAATACGATAGCCTTAAGCATATGAGTCCTCCTTGGTTAGCATTGTAGCAGGCACTCTCCATTGTCCTCGGGCAGTGTCTACCAATACATATTTTCTGTTGATCTTTTTAACAGTTCCCTTCGTGTAACCATTACGACCGTTAAAGGATACACTGTCGCCTGTTGCAAGTGCCCTAATGGTCTTGTTGCCTAGGAATGTTTGACGAAGCCTGATCGCATCAAATAGATCTCTAATATCTTCTGTGCTATCGATCTTACTGATCGCTTCAATCGCTTGTTCTACTGGTTTCATATTATCGCTCCTAATTGCCTTATTGTTCTTACAGTATACGTCCAAAACATCCATCTGTCAACCATTATTTTTAACCTCTTTACAGCGGGGTCAGTGCCTATTTGGCACTTCCTCCCAGCATAAAGCCTGCCAATCTAGCGTCAGGTATTTGGTCTTTGATATCGCCTGTATCCACAGAGTTTAACCAAGCGTCTGCAAGTTTCCTTACCGCATCCTTACGACTTACTCTATTCCATCCTAGGTTAAACAGAGTCAACCCACTCATAGTGTAGACACATCGCATCTTCTCTTCTCTGTGATCGCCTCTAGTCTTAAAGGCTATCTCTTTGCTATCCTGCTCAGTCTCTCTAGCCTGCTTAACCATATTGTCGCAGATGGTCTTAGCAAGTTTATGACCTACGGGTTTGTCAGCATCGATCTTAGCCTGCCTCTCGGCCGCTTCTCTGATACGCTTCTCTTCCCTTTCCTTCTCGCCTCTTGCATACTCCTTATCCATAGTATCAGTCTGCGTCTGGATGCTCTCCATCTCTTCGATAGCCGCCTTCATTGCTGATCGCATATACTTGGCTACCTTGATATTGCAGGGCTCTGCTTCGTTGTCTCTACCATACCTAGGAACATCTAAATCAATATCCCAAGACCAAGAGTCATCACTGTAAGACCTATTCCGTCTTACCTTGACTTCCAAGAACTCTCTCTTGTAGCCTGTCACATTGTATTTGATTGCACCTTCGCCGTTGTAGCCTATTAGGCTTACAGGGTCACGGTGTGCTATGCTATATTCTATTGTCATACTCGCTCCTTTATGTTATTATGTTATTATTATACCTTCTTCTATCCAAAATGTCAACCACTTATTCTCCGTGTAAAGCGGCATCTTTTTCATATATTACTGTCTGTCCGAACGGAGATTCTGCTCGCTCATTGCCCTTAACGATAAACAATGTGTCGCAATAGTTCTCATCACCCCAACTACCCCAAGGATAACCATCTGTGAACATTACGAACTTCTTAGGCTCAATACCTTCTTGCTTCATAAAGTCCCAGTTGATCATAAACTCAGTGCCGCCACCGCCCTTAGGCTCGTAGTCTAGCAATTCTTCTACATTGTCCTGAGTGAACTCTGCATAGTTGTAGATGTCTGTATCAAAGCACCATACCTTAATGCTGAAGTCTGCATACTGATCC
>Ga0187217_1001221_pt1 | contig 10687 bp, 10 predicted proteins | sample 15SPOviralmetaG_FD_130165 | JGI IMG/M metagenome (GOLD analysis project Ga0187217, IMG submission 130165) | Marine viral communities from the oligotrophic San Pedro Time Series (SPOT) site, San Pedro Channel, CA, USA - 15 SPOT_SRF_2010-09-15... | ecosystem: Environmental > Aquatic > Marine >... | reverse complement strand
GAATTAATGAATTCAAGCATTCGAGGATTGATTGGTTCGATGTACCAGGAAGAGATGAAAAGTGGAAAGCAGAAACAATCGCGAATACATCAGAACTTCAGTTCGAACAAGAGTATGGTAATAACTTTTTAGGAACTGCGAATACACTTATTGCTTCAAACAGCCTACTTGCTCTTAAACCTGAGCACCCTTTGAAAATAGAAAGAAACGTTAATTATTATCAAGGTCCTAAAGAAGATCACACGTACATTATGACAGTAGACGTTTCAAAGGGGAGAGGACAGGATTATTCTACCTTTACTGTAGTTGATATCACAACTGGAATGTTTGAACAAGTTGCTACATTCCGTGATAACATGATATCACCAATGATTTTTCCTGATATTATTGTAAAAGTCGCGAAGATGTACAACGAAGCTTTAGTGATTATTGAAAATAATGATGTAGGTCAAGTAGTGTGTAATGATGTGTATTACGAATATGAATACGAAAATACCTTTGTAGAATCTACTGTAAAAAGAGGAGGTGTTGGTGTTACGATGACAAAGCGTGTTAAGCGTATTGGATGTTCTAATCTAAAAGATTTAGTTGAATTGGGTAAGATACAAATACCAGATGCAGATACAATATCTGAGTTATCTACATTTGAAATAAAAGGATCATCATATGAAGCGACACAAGGAAATCACGATGACCTCGTTATGAATCTTGTAATGTTTGCATGGTTTGTTTCTTCAGAAGCATTTGGCGATATATCTACTGTAGATTTAAAAGAAATGCTTTTTGCAGAAAAGATGAAACAGATCGAAGAAGATGTGCCACTTTTTGGAGAAATAGACGATGGTAGATCATATGGAACAGTTTATGACAAAATGGTGAATGATGTAAGAGAGTGGGATAATCTCTAAATCCAATTATTTATAAATAGAACTATTGAAAACACTCTTATTATGATTCACTTATTAATTAAACTATACTGAAAGGAAAACAATCATGGGATTCTTAGTATCACCCGGAGTCGATGTAAATGAAATCGACTTGACAAATGTAATTCCTGCGGTATCTACCTCTATTGGTGGATATGCAGGACCTTTTCGCTGGGGACCAGTCGAAGAGATACAACTCGTAAGTTCTGAAAAAGAACTTTCTTCAGTGTTTGGTACGCCAGACGCTTTTTATGCTGAATCTTTTTTTACAGCATCATCGTTCCTAAAGTACGGAAATGCGCTAAAAGCAGTTCGTACATCTAATTCACAGCTTCTTAACGCAGTAAGTGGCGATATTACTACTAATACAGGTGGTATTGCTTCTGTGGCTCTTAGTCAACCTCTTGCAACTGGACTTACCAGCGATGCTGCAGTCACTGTCACTGGTGCTGAACAACGAGGTACAGTGTTTGCACCTCAATACACTATCGACAGTGTAACAACTAACGTGGTAGGTAGCGACTTTGCTGATGGAGAACTCGCAGAAGGCGACACAGTTACTGTAGATCTAGGTAATAGCAATAGCGCAACATTAACCGTTGGTACTTTTGGTATTGCAACAGTTGATACTATTAGTGCCGCAGACCCGTCGCGAACGGAAGATGAATATTTCAGTGTTTCACACACTTCTTCAAGTGGTTCAGGTTCAGGCGCAACATTTAATGTTACAATCGATGCTAGTGGCGATGCTACTTCAGTCACTGTTGCTAACGCTGGTAGTGGTTATATCATAGGTGAAACTATTACTATATCAGGCGCATTCGGCGGCGGCGGTGATTTAACATTCAATGTAGCAACATTCGGAACTATTCCTTTAACAGCTACTACTAATCCTACATTAACTGCTATCCCAGCTTCTGTAACAGGTCTTGCAACAGCAGATACGGATGATGCCGGTGATACGGCCGCTGATGATCTCACAGTTAACTTTACTTTCGCTATCACAGGATTAGGTGTTACTAATGAAGGTGCAGGACATACTATATCAAGTACTACACTTTCTGTAGACGGTACAGCAGTAGCTGCATCGGGTAACTATACTCTTACTGAATTCGAAGGCACAGTAGGAAATGCTATTCTAATTAAGAATGAAACTCATTTCGAAAACGGTATAAGTGCTCAAGGTGATCTTTATGCAAGATATCCTGGATTGTTAGGTAATTCTATTCAAGTTGATGTATTTGACCAGAGCACATTTATTGCCGGTCAAGTTAAAGATGCTGAGGGTGTACTTGCTAATCCTTTGACAGCAGTGTTCGATAGCAAACCTGCTACTGATGAATATCACATTGTTGTGACTGATTCAGATGGAGCTCTAAGCGGAACAGCTGGTACAGTTCTTGAAACATGGCCTTTTATTGGTATCAACGACGGTGCTAAGAAAGAAGATGGATCAAATAACTACTATGTTGATGTGATTAATGAGAATTCTAACTACTTCTATGTCACTTCTGCGATCAGTGTAGGCACAAACGCTTTCACCGGTGGTGCTGATCAAACATCAGTAGTTGAAGGTGATATTAAAAATGGTATTGATCTATTCTCTGATGTAGAAACAGTTGATGTTAATCTTGTATTTGCATATAACGACAATGACAATTCTGATACAATTGCAGAACACCTTATTCAAGTAGCAAATCAACGTAAAGATATCGTAGTTTTCACCTCACCTCCTATTGAAACTAGCACAGGTAATTCACCAATGGATGATGTCAAAGATTGGTGTGATGGTATTACTTCTACATCTTACGCAGTACTAGATTCAACCGCGATTTATACTTACAACAAATATGCTGATAAGTATCTTTATATTCCTGCTTGTGGACATGTTGCTGGTCTTTGTGCTAATACAGATGATGTGGCAGAACCTTGGTTCTCGCCAGCTGGCTACAATCGTGGTCAACTTCTAGGTATTACAAAACTAGCGTATAACCCCAAACAAGCAGACAGAGACGAGCTTTATAAAGCACGGATTAATCCAATCGTTTCTTTCCCAGGTCAAGGTACTCTTCTTTTCGGAGATAAGACTGCACAGGCTAAACCATCAGCATTCGATCGTATCAACGTACGCCGTTTGTTTATAGTTTTAGAGAAAGCAATCGCTACTGCGGCTAAATACCAACTGTTTGAGTTGAATGATGAATTCACTCGTTCGATGTTCAGGAACATGACAGAGCCTTTCCTTCGGGATGTTAAAGGTCGCCGTGGTGTAACAGACTTCTTAGTTGTGTGTGATGAAACGAATAACACAGGTCAAGTAATTGATACCAACCGCTTTGTGGCTGATATCTATATTAAACCTGCTCGTTCGATCAATTTCATTACTCTTAACTTTATTGCAACCCGCACTGGCGTTGAGTTCTCTGAAATTGTTGGAAAATAATATAAATAATATAGAAAGGAAATAACAATTATGGCAACTTTAGGAGTAGATGATTTTAAATCAAAGTTAATCGGTGGGGGTGCACGCCCTAACCTTTTCAAAGCAATCGTTAACTTTCCGGCATATGCTGGAGGTGATACTGAACTCACATCTTTCATGTGTAAAGGCGCTCAGCTACCTGCTAGCGTTATTGCACAGCTTGATGTACCATTTCGTGGACGCCAATTGAAAATTGCGGGTGACCGTACTTTTGAAAATTGGACTATTACAGTTATCAATGATGCTGCAATGGAAGTTCGAAATGCAATGGAACGATGGATGAATGGAATGAATGAGCATGTAAATAATACAGGCTTATCCAATCCTTCAGACTATCAGACTGATATGGCAATTCAGCAACTCGATAGAGCAGGAAACGTTACTAAGGAGTACACAATTCGTGGTACATATCCAGTCAATGTTTCTGCAGTTGATTTGAGTTACGAAACAAACGATGCAATTGAAGAATTCACAGTTGAATTGGCTTACCAATATTGGGAGTCTAATACAACTTCTTAGTTTAATTAAATAATATCCGATAAGTGGAGGTCCAACCCCTCCACTTATTGTGGTATAAATAACATTATGGAAATATTCGGATACGAAATTAGTAAAAGGCTTAAGAAGACGGAGAAAGAACTTGTATCTCCTATCCCTAAGGCAAACGATGATGGCGGCTCAACAGTTACTGTTGGTGGTGGCTACTACGGGCAATACGTAGATTTATCTGGAACTACTACTGTTTCAGATCACGAATTAATTATAAAATATCGAGAATCAGCGCAGCAACCAGAATGCGATGCCGCGGTTTCAGATATTGTAGACGGTGCTCTTTCAGCATCGGACACATCTTCGCCAGTTGATCTTGCGATGAACGATCTAGATCAACCCGATAATGTAAAAAAACAAATTTTAAATGAATTTAATAATGTGGTTAAACTTTATAAGTTTAATCGCATGTCAGAAGACTATTTCCGTAATTGGTACATTGACGGAAAATTATACTTTAACGTTATTATTGATCCACAAAATCCACAGAAAGGGATCGCAGAATTACGACCAATCGATTCTACACACATTAGTAAAGTAAAGGAAGTTCAAAAAGTAACTGATCCTAAGACTCAAGTAGAATACGAAAAAATAGTAGATGAGTATTATGTCTATTCGCCTGACATGAATAATGGACAAGCAACAAATGGCGTTAAGTTTGCAAAAGATGCTGTTATACAAGTCAATTCAGGTTTGTACGACTCATCGCGACAGCGAGTAATTAGTCACCTGCATAAAGCGATGAAGCTTGTAAATCAGCTTCGTTATATGGAAGATTCATTAGTAGTGTATCGTGTTTCAAGAGCACCTGAACGTAGAATTTTCTATATTGATGTAGGCAATTTACCAAAGGGCAAGGCCGAAGAATACGTACAACAAGTTGTATCTCGTTATCGTAATAAGATGGTGTATGATGCAACAACTGGTGATGTAAGTGATGATCGGAAACATATGTCTATGCTAGAAGATTTTTATCTTCCACGTAGAGAAGGTGGCCGAGGTACAGAAATTACAACACTTGGTGGTGGAGAAAATCTTGGCCAGATTGAAGATGTGCAATTCTTTCAAAAGAAACTTTACCGTGCTTTAAACGTACCAGTTTCAAGATTAGAACAAGAAAGTTCTTTTACGATTGGCCGTGCAAGTGAAATATCACGAGAAGAAGTAAAATTCCAGAAATTCGTTGATAGATTGCGGAAACGTTTTTCGCGGATGCTTATCGAAGCACTTCGTATTCAACTTGTTCTTAAAGGTGTGATCACCGAACAGGACTGGAGTACTATTGAAGAAAAGATCAACATTGACTTTGCAGAAGATAATTACTTTTCTGAGTTAAAAGAGTTTGAAATCTTAAGAGAAAGATTAGAAATGGCTCAACAAATGGAAGATCTTGTCGGTAAGTACGTTTCTAATAAGTATGTTCGCCAAGTAGTTCTTAAACAGTCTGACGAAGATATGACAAGGTTAGATCAAGAAGTAGAAGATGAAAAAGCAGAAGGCGGAAGTGACGCAGAAGATGATTTAGACTTTTAAAGTCCTTCTTAAAACCAAAAAAATTATAAATAGATATATGAGTGATACAACACAACAGGTTTTTAACAATATTGTTAAAAACAACAAAGTAGGTTCTGCCAAAGCATTTGGAGAAGCAATTCGTGATAAACTAAATGATGCCCTTGAAGTTCGTAAAGTAGGACTTACATCAGAAATTTACAATAAAACGAAAGAAAAATAATATGACTATTCAACCTTTAAGTATTGCTGCTGCAGCATCACTGACTGCCGGTGCTTCAACAATTAGTAGCGCATCGTTAGTATTGGTGCAAAACACGAGTTCTGCAGTTAAATATGTTAACATCGAAGAAAAGGCTACTGGAACTCGTAAAGCAAGTGTTATGATTCCTGCTGCTAGTAACTTAATAATTAAAAAGAGTGCAAGCGACGAAATATTTGCATCTGCCGCTGCTGCCGGAACTGGTGCAGCAACAGGCGTATTATTTACAAAAGTAGGATACGCAAACTAATGAAGCTAATTACAGAACATTTAGAATCGGTAGATTATATCACCGAAGCAAACGATAAAGGTGAAAAGAATGTTTTCATCGAAGGCGTTTTTATGCAAGCGGAGAAACAAAACCGCAATAATAGAATTTATCCTAAAGACGTACTGTCTGAAGCAACTGCTAAGTACGTTAAGGAGCAGGTTAAAACTGGAAGAGCCGTTGGTGAATTGAATCACCCAGAAGGCCCACAGATTAATCTTGATAAAGTTTCACACAGAATTACCTCATTAAAATTTGAAGGTAACGATGTTGTTGGAAGAGCGCTGATACTAGATACACCTATGGGTAAAATAGTGAAAGGACTCGTCGAAGGCGGGTGCAAGTTAGGCGTCTCAAGTCGTGGTATGGGTACTGTTGAGCAAAAGGAAGGCAAAACATATGTCAAGGACGATTTCGTTCTTGCTACTGTTGACATTGTCCAAGATCCTAGCGCACCATCTGCTTTCGTTGAAGGCATTATGGAAGGCGTAGAATGGATATGGGAAAATGGCATTCTTAAACCTCAGCAAATTGAAGAATACGAGACTGAAATTAAAAGGGTTCCTATGGGTCGCATTAGCGAAGCACAGGAAAGAATCTTTAGTGATTTCCTCTCCAAACTCTAATTCAAAAAAATAAGGAAACTTAATTATATGTCAAACGATAATGAACAAATCATTGAAGACGTAGAAGAAAAAGATCTTGTTGTTGAATCAGAGGTTGAGGTTTCCGAGGAGACTGAAGTCACTGAACAAGAACAACCTTTATCAGATACGGTCTTAGAAGTACTTCTTGGCGAAGCTAAGAAGAAAAACGAAGCTGAAGAATCCGAAGAGGATGAAGAAGTTTCTGAAGAAGAAGACGAAGATGAAGAATTAGAAGAAGCTAAAGTATCTGAAGAAGACGAAGAAGAATCCGATGAGGACGAGGAAGAAGTTTCCGAAGCCAAAGAAGACGACGAATCTGATGAGGACGAGGAAGAAGTTTCCGAAGCCAAAGAAGAGGAAGAAGAAGTCGAAGAAGAAGAAGAATCTGACGAAGAAGAGGAAGAAGTTTCCGAATCTGCTGAAGATGAAGAAGAATCCGATGAAGTCGAGGAAGAAGAAGAGTCTGACGAAGATGAAGAAGAAGTTGAATTGCCAGAAGTTAAAACCAAAGCAGGTATTCTTGCTGCAAGTTTTGACGCTCTTAAAGGCATGAAAAAGTCAAATCTAGTTGCTGCATATGAAGCAATTAACATGACTGAGGAAGAAGAAGACGAAGTTGAAGTTCCTAAGACTAAAGCTGACATCATTAATGCAATGTATGGTCAACTTAAGGCGATGAAGAAAGACGACATTATGGCTTCTTATAAATCAATCATGGCATCATACAACAGCGCGAAAAACGAAGAAACTGAAGCAGATTCATTTGCATCAGATTTGAAAGTTCTCGCTGAAGCAGATCAAGGATTGACCGAAGACTTCAAAGCTAAAGCTTCTATCTTGTTTGAAGCTGCTGTAGCAGATAAAGTAAATAGTATCCAAGAAGAACTTGAATCTCAGTACACTGAAGATCTACAAGAAGAAGTAACTTACGTTCGTGAGTCACTTGTTGAAAAGATCGATGATTACTTGAGTTTCGTAGTTGAATCTTGGATCGAAGAAAATCAGGAGTTTGTTGATAACAAACTGCGCACTGAGATTACAGAAAACTTCATGACTGCACTGCAAGGTGTATTCACTGAACACTATATCGAAGTTCCTGCCTCTAAAGTTGATCTTGTAGATGAACTTTCAGAAGAAGTTGCTGAAGTAAAAGAATCTCTAGCAAATGCTGAAGCCGAAAAGAGTGAGCTTGCAAGTCAAGTTGTAACTCTTCAACGTGAAAAGATCATTAGCGAAGCGTCCACTGATTTAGCATCAACCGAAGCTGGTAAACTTTCTTCACTTGTTGAAGATACCGAATTCGTAGATGCTGATACTTTTAGTGCTAAGGTAGCAACTATCAAAGAAGGATTCTTTAAAGAGTCAAAACAATCTGAAGAACTTGTAGAATCTCAAGATTCAACAGTAAAAGAAACACAAACAATCGTAGAAGGTGCGGTAGATCCACAAGCTAAACTCCCTAAGGATATGGCTAAGTATGTACAACACCTTTCACGTTTCAAATAAACCCAAATTAACATAACATTCTAACAACAAATAAAGGAATTAATTAAAATGTTTAACGCAGAAAAAGAAATGAAAAAATGGGCTCCAGTGCTTGAACACACTGACGAAGCTCCTATTACAGACAGCTACAAGAAGGCTGTAACAGCTAAGCTCCTCGAGAACACTGAAACTGCTCTTAAGGAACAAGCCGTTGCATCTAACTTTGGCTCTCTTCAAGAAGCAGATGGTAACGTAAATACAGGTTCGATTACTACTTTCGATCCAGTACTTATCTCTCTTGTACGCCGTGCAATGCCTAACCTTATTGCTTATGACGTAGCAGGTGTCCAGCCAATGTCTGGTCCTACTGGTCTTGCTTTCGCAATGAAAGCACGTTATGGTAATGGTAATGCTTTCGATCAGGACAGCCCAGTTGCTGGCCAACCTGAAGCTCTCTTCAACGAAGCTGACACAGACTTCTCTGGTGACGGTACACATGCTGGTGGGTTGTTTGACTCGCCTGAGTCTGGTATCACAACTGGTACAGGTGAAGCTACTCTTGGTGCTGAAACATCTAATATCGGTGCTGAAATGGGATTCACGATTGACAAGTCAGTTGTTACAGCTAAGACTCGTCAGTTGAAAGCTGAATACACCATGGAACTTGCGCAAGATCTCAAAGCAGTACACGGCCTTGATGCTGAGTCTGAATTGGCTAACATCTTGTCTGGTGAGATCCTTGCTGAAATCAATCGTGAAGTTATCCGCTCCATGGTTGTTACTGGTAAAGTTGGCGGAGTTGGTGCTACTGAAGCATTTGACTTGGTAGCCGATGCAGACGGCCGTTGGGCAGTCGAGAAGTTCCAGTCTCTTATCTTCCAAATCGAACAGGAAGCTAATGAGATTGCACTCGAGACACGTCGTGGAAAAGGTAACTTTGTTATCGCTTCTTCTAACGTAGCTTCTGCTCTCGCAGCAAGTGGTAAACTTACCTTCGGTGGTTCTGAAGGTCTTAACGTAGATGCAGCTGGTAACACATTTGCTGGTACTCTTAACGGACGCCTTAAAGTCTATGTAGATCCATATGCTACTGCAGATTACGTAACAGTTGGTTATAAGGGCGACAGCGCTTATGATGCTGGTCTCTTCTACTGCCCATACGTACCACTCACAATGGTCCGTGCAGTTGGCGAAAATAGCTTCCAACCGAAAATTGCTTTCAAGACACGTTATGGTCTTGTAGCGAATCCTATCACTGGAACAGTTGATGGTATCGGTGCTGCTAAGTCTAATCCTTACTACCGTACATTCCGCGTTAAGAACATTAACGTTGGTGGACAAAGCTAAGTTAGATCTTAACTAACAACACATTTAAAGGGGAGTTCTTCGGAGCTCCTCTTTTTTTGCGTTATAAATAGATATATGAGCGGAACAAACCTAACATCTAATATTAACATGCTTTCACCCACAGGGTTTAAGCTTACGATCAATCGTGAAAAGTTTGCGAATACAGAATTTTTCATAACTAGTTTTACTATACCATCTATTAGCTCAGGCGAAGTTCAAACTAACTTTCGTAATCGAATTGGATATACGCCCGGCGAGGCTATTACATTCGATGGATTGGCATTAAGGTTTGCTATTGACGAAGATATGACAAATTATACTGAAATGTTCAATTGGATGAAAGCGAATACCGACACCACTGAAAGACATGATATGATATTGTCGGTAATGTCAAGCCACAATAATGTGAATAAGCAGTTTCAGTTTAAAGAATCGTTTCCTACGTCGTTAAGTGGTGTTGAATTTAATTCGCAATCAACTGATGTCACTTATTTACAAGCAGACGTTTCCTTTAGATACAATGAATTTGCTATAATTAAATAACTATAAATAAATTTATATTATGATTAACTTGGAACAGATCCTAGAGATGTGGAAGAAGGATGCAGTCATCGATGATGTCTGTCTCGACGAAGAAACTTTAAAGTCTTCAAAATTGCACGCCAAATACCTTGAACTTTTTTCAATGGCTAAGCTTATGCTAAAGAAAAAGGAAATGGAACAAGAGTCCATGAAAAAAGATAAGTGGCTTTATTATAACGGGAAAATGTCACAACAGGATATGGACAACCGTAAATGGAAGTACGATCCATTTGATGGTATGACTAAACCTTTAAAGAGCGATATGGATATGTATTACTCGACTGATGAAGACATGGTGCGTATTCGTGCACAAATCGATTATCAGAAAACAATTATTGATACTCTTGAAGAAATCATGGGTAATATCAGATGGAGACACACACACGTCAAGAACATTCTTGACTTTAAGAAGTTTACCTCTGGCATGTAATGATTAGCGCTAGTAAAAAGGACGAAGCAAAAGTAATACTGCGATCTGATGATAGTGGTGTACTAATGGAGCTTGGTGAATATTTTACGTTTTATGCAGAAGGCTATAAGTTTATGCCTGCTTATAGAAATAAGTTGTGGGACGGAAAGATTCGATTATACGATTCAAGATCACAGACTATTCCTTATGGTCTGATG
>Ga0187217_1001220_pt1 | contig 10691 bp, 16 predicted proteins | sample 15SPOviralmetaG_FD_130165 | JGI IMG/M metagenome (GOLD analysis project Ga0187217, IMG submission 130165) | Marine viral communities from the oligotrophic San Pedro Time Series (SPOT) site, San Pedro Channel, CA, USA - 15 SPOT_SRF_2010-09-15... | ecosystem: Environmental > Aquatic > Marine >... | reverse complement strand
TGCGTTCTCATGGATTGGCAGAACCGCCGCCTGCAAGAACGCTTCATCGAAGAGGTTCGATGGGCTGCTCAAGAAGGCACGCGAGGTATCGCAGGCCGAGTTGTCGCAGCCATGTGGGACGACAAAATGTTGGAGGACATCTGAATGACCCGCATTACTGCTGAGAACATCCGTGAACGGATGGAGGAACTGCAAGAACAAATGCTGCTGCTGGAGAGGTTCAACACCAGTGGTTTCACTGCCACTGTCTGTGATGATTCAAAGCACAAATGGCAGATAACAGCAGAGAACCTCTACAGTGCTGGGCGTATTGACGATTACACTTGGTTCGTTAGTTTCCGCTGCAGCCGCTGTGGTGTCGAGACTGAGCGAGCATACACCGAGCAAGCAGGGCAGGATAAGAACATCCTCGACCCGTGGGCTGCACTGCGCCCTGAGCAGGAGGAGGAATGAACATGAAAGCAATTGTCGAAAACGCCACCTATGAAGAGCGAGTAATGAATGAGTTTGAAGATGCGCTCTCTGACTCTCAGGCCGTCATCATTGATGGCCGAACCTTCTACCCAAAGGCGGAAGTGTTCTCCCGATTGAGTTGCTCGAAGCCTTCAGCATACAAGTGGTTCTCGATGGTTTCGCGCTTCTTTGAGCACGCAAAATCAGGGACGGCGATGTTCATTCGTCTTGACGAATCAATCAATTGGCGCGCCGAACTCATGTCAGGTTCAGTCAGCGTTGAGGACTATTCGATGCTTGCGCTTTGGGACCGCGTCTCCAACGTGATGCGTAACTCCATCGAGATGACCTGCATGATGCACGGCATCGAGGATTTCCTTTCCTCCAACCCCGATGTGTTCCGTAACTACGCGGGGCTTGTTCGCGACGTCACTGAACAACTCAACGAACAACGGCGCACGAACAGACGTCTCATCAATGCCTTTGCTCGTTGCATGGAGGAGGAGTGAACATGAACATCTTCGTGCTTGACGAAAATCCAATCCTCGCCGCACAGATGCACTGCGACAAGCATGTGCCAAAACTTTGCGTGGAGGGAGCACAAATGATGGCAGCAAGTCTGCGCCGCCACGGTGCGACCGATGAGGACATGCCGCTGACCAAAGCGGGTAAGCCCTACAAGGGTGGCTACGCCCACCATCCCTGCACCGTTTGGGCGGGCGATAGCCGTGCCAATTTTTCGTGGCTTGCTTTGCACGCACTCGCACTGTGTGCTGAATACACCAAACGATTCGGTAAAGTCCACGCTTGCTCCGGTCCAATTGAACACATGGCTCGCATGCGGCACACCGTTGGATTTGGGGAGGCTCGCTACACACCATTTGCTCAGGCCATGCCTGACGAATACCGTGACGATGATGCGGTCAAGGCATACCAAGCCTACTACCATTCCAAGCAGTTCGCCAAGTGGGAGAAGGGCACACCTGCCCCCGACTGGTGGCAGGGGGTGAGCGAATGAGCGAGTGGAACTGCGGCACGGACAAGCCGTGTAACTGTCTCTCCTGCACTGACCCCTACCTCATCGTGGTCATCGCTGACGAGGACATGGACTGTATCTTTTGGGAATACGAGGAGGCATGAGAAATGAGGACACTGAGACTTTCCCTACTTAAAGCAACATCAATGAGAGGAGACAACCAAGGAGGAACCAACCATGACTGAACTACTGACGATGGACGAACTACTGAGCAAAGACAGGCTTGCTGAAGTCAAGTCGCAGAAGGCAGCGGCCATCTACCGCTACGCCAAGGCATACAAGACAATCAGCATTCCACAAGATTGGGCTGTGCCTAACGCTGTCCCTCTCCTGCTGAGCGACACACCACTGCATGTGGAGTCGGCGGCCAACGTGACTGCCTTCCCTGCATTTCTGAGGACTTGCCCGCTGAACCCACGGCACGGCGTGCTCGAGTCGGTGCGCTGCAACGACATGATAGAACTGCACCACAACTTCAGGCGACTGCGAGATGTCATGCTTGACGATGACCCCGAGGGTTGTCTCATGCTTATGCCGTTCGTGAATGCTGACAACAGCGCCGTGGTTGCTCCCAGCCATGGTGACTTCAACGGCTACGCTTACTTCGGTCCTGACCACGACGGCGTGACCGCAGGTCATGGTCTTCAGTTGGGCTTCCCCTTGCGGAGCGAGAAGACCGGTGACAACATTTCACTCGTGGCCTTGGGCTGCAAGCCTGCTGACCACGAACTCGAGTTCGTGTTCAAGATGCACGAGGACGAGTGCACTCGTCAGCGTGGTCTCTACGACTATGCCTCTTCCAAGGAACACTACCTCACTCAGATTCGTGGCGCTGCTGAGCACAGCGTCGTTGCTCCACCGCCCGAGGGTGTTGACATCATCGGCATGGTAGCACAGGGTGAGGTTGTCATCAACGACTTCATTGTCATGAGTGGATTGGAGTCGGTGCCGTGGCTTGAGGAGAACATCACCAAGGACAACTGCCCCGAGGGCTTCATGGTTGTCGAGCCGAACGGCTCTCGTCTCTCTCACATCTACGCTCACTGCCGCGCTGTTGAGGTTCCTTACGTCATCACTGAGTCGGTGAACAAAGGCGACCGTTGGGTCGAGCCTGCTCCGGGCTGGGCGGTGCTGGACAACGACAACAAGTTCGTCCCTAAGCCATACAATCCCGCCGCGTTCAAGGCTGACTTCATTCGTGGACTCAATGCCGGTAACGACTACTGGGCCAAGCAGCAGGGATGGTTCTCGACCTTCTTCCATCAGTGGGTCAGTCTACCGATGAGCAAGCCACAAGACACAGCCTTCCTTGCTGGCGTCTTCTGTGCTTGGTTGCCCAAGTCCATCATGGCACTCGGCCTCGGTGAGATGCGTTGGGCCACGAGCCTCAAGCAGAACGCTAACGCTCCGTTGTTCGCCACCATCACTGCCTGCATTGGTGAGGACGTGTGGGTGAAGGTCAATGACACACCTCACCTCGACAGCACCCGTGGTCACTACTACGCTGCAGTCGGTCACCTGCGACCCACCTTTATGCAGATGGCGAAGATGATGACCTATCTCGCCAAGCACTACAACAAGGGTTGGTCTACTGGTTACGGCGGTCCCAAGTGGGCCGAGTCCATGGAGAAGGGCGCATTCTTGGGGATGGCTATTGCTCAGTTCCTTGACGCTCCTACCGACGAGAACCTCAACGCTATCATTCAGAAGACCAACACTGCTGAGAACGTTGTTCACAACAACGGCTTCCTGTTCAACAAGTGGCTGAGCAAGCGTGCGCTTGATGCCGGGACCGATGGTTTCAGCGCTCGTAGCGACATTCGGAACATGGCTGCTACTTACACCATGGCTGCTGAGTTGCTCAACCCTGTCGAGGGCATGACTCCTGCTGAGGAGCCTCAGCATGACTGGGACGGCATTCTCGACTTCATGTTCAAGAAGACTCCAGCCTACTGGCGCAAGAATCCGATTGCGATTGCGCCCAAGGTTCCCGCACCACTGAAGGCTGCGGCCAAGAGTATGCCGGTGCCCTTCCGTCACGGAGACAAAGGTAAGCACAACTATCCACACGGCAAGGACTTCATCATGTGTGGTGTGGAGACTTGTTCCAAGTGTGCCACCTTCATGTCGTGGGCTGCCAGTAACAAGAGCGAGGTGCCTGAACTGACTGAGGTTCAGCACTTGTTTGAGGACGGCGCCATCGAAATCATGCTTACCCCCACCAAGTTGGATGTGTGGTTGGTCGGTGCTGTGGTGCAGACCCGAGCCTCGGTCAAGCAACAGGTGGCACTCATCAAGGCGAAGCAGTTCTTCCCTACTCCTGCTGAGTTCAAGACCATCTATGCTGCACTCAACCCCGATGACTTGGACTATCCTGAGATGGTTCACATCATGAACAAGTTCCTGTCTAAGCAAGATGACAAGGAGGCGTTCGTGAATGCTCTCATTGGCAAGGACACAACTGAGGTGAAGGAATGAAGAACGATTGGATGGATGGAGTTGGAAAGAAGGTTGGTTGCCACACGGGGAACCCTGTGGTGTTTGAGGCCATGGGCATCAAAGTGCATGGCGGCGGTCACAGTCGCAACGGTGGATGGCATCGCATGTCCCCGCTACCTGACCTCGCCATGGGCCCGGCTCAGGTGATGAACAACGGCACTCGTGCCACTGCCGTCCCTGATGGTTTCACTTGTGCTCAGCATGTGTCCGTGCCTCGCATCATCAGCATGGACTGGCCTGACTTCGACATCCCGCAAGACGTTCACCGTGAGTGGTGGCTTGCCCTCGTCGACGATATGCAGCGTCTTGGTATCAAGACTGTATCGACACAGTGCGTCGGCGGTCACGGACGGACCGGCGTTCAGTTGGCTATCCTCGCTCACCTCATGGGTGCGACTCAGCAGCCCGATGCTGCATCGCTCATCAAGTGGGTGCGTGACCAATACTGCCACCACGCTGTCGAGACTGCTGGTCAACAATGCTACGTTGCTGAGTGCTGTGACCTTCCTGAAGGTGAGTCGCTGTTCAGCAAACCCAAGTCCGGCAGGCCTGCGCTCACGTTCGATGAGGCCGACGACGCGCCTACTCCGAGCCTCTACTGGGGCGATGATGAAACTGGGATGGGGAGCAATGGTATGACCATCCCAAAGGGCTTCGACTTGAAGGGGTGCGGCGACTGCGGCCTCGTCCAGTGGCTGCACATCGACGACGACGGGAAGCCATGCAGTTCATGTGGCTGCCCTGAACTCATGCATCTTGACGACCTGCTGTATGATGCACAGCATGAGTGCGTTGAGTGCGGTGGTGCATTCACCGACATGGCCATGCAGGAAGACAGGCGCTGCCTCGCCTGCCATGCAAAGGAGCAGAAGAAGAAGACCCGCGACGGTGATGTGCAGTGCAGCAAGTGCAAGCGCTACTACATCCCCGAGGTCATCAACGGCAAGACATTCCACTGTGTGTCCTGTGAACGCAAGGCCACACAGAAGCCCAAACGCAAGAGCAAGCAGGGACGCAAACCTGTGCCCGAGGGTGGCCTCAAGGGGTCCACACTCATCGACTTCATTGATGACTTCAGGAAGGGCAACTGTTGACTTCCCTACTTAAAGCGGCATCAATGAGAGAGAACACTGAGGAGGAACAGACATGACCGACACGAATGGACAATATGGAGAAGACCGACTGCAGGTGCGTTGTGAGTTTGACGCTCACCGCATCCACTTGCAGGGCGTAGGAGCGACACAAGTCAACCGCAAGTATGGGTTGGCGCTTGAACTACAGGCGCCGCCCGAACTCACCGGCTGGCTGGCCGAGCAGGAGCCCACGACCGTGAGTCCCGCCAGCGGCAACGCTCTCTACATCGAGGCGGAGATGCACCACTACTTCGAGCGTGATGTGACTCAACTCGTCATCATGGGTGAGTCACTGAATCACTCAAAGGGCGCTGCGCTCAACATGGACCTGAAGGTCGAGAACCTCGCAGTGCAGACGCTCATCGAGTTCGCCAAGCAGAACGGTCTGATGACTCTCATCGCTGGCGACGTCTACAACGTGGAGGACGACGAGGAGTGACTTCCCTACTTAAAGCAACATCAATGAAAGAGGACACTAAGGAGGAGACAACTATGGACAACCAAGACAATGAACAAAATGAATTTGAGCAGGAGGCACTGAAGCACATTGAGATGTATGCATGGGACCAACCATGCACTCAGGGTGCGGGCACCACTGACAGAACCACACCAATCGGTGTGCCATTCTTCGCACTGCGCATGAAGAACGGGGACATCTACAACTTGGGTGGAGGCAACAGCGCGGGGAGGATGATTCGCTACCAAGCCATTGGGCGTAGTGGTGAGACGCGCAGCGTGATGACGTTGCCCAACAACGGCCCGGTGCAGCACTACCAACTCGTTCTCGGTAACCCGACAATCAGGAAGGAGACATTCGGCAAGAAGCACCACGGCAAGCACGACCAAGTGGTCATCGTTGAGATGAAGCAGTTCACGAGTCATACGCACAACGGTGGCCACGTCTTCTACACCAACAACTGGTCGCAGGTGGGGCTGACAGCCATCACCCCGTTGGTGAACGTCCTTGCCACATGCCCGGACATCGACATTCTCAACGAGGGTGTGTTCGAGACAATGCAAGGCTACGTGTTCACCGACAAGCAGAAGGGGACTCTTGACGAATTTGATTTGACTGAGGTGATGGCATGAGCGGAGAATGGAGTGGATGGCAAGGCTGGCAAAGATATCGAGATGCGGGCGTTGTTGAGAACAACCTTGACTTCAGTGATGAGACAATCATCGTCGACCACGCTGTCGGTCGAACGATGAAAGCCATCGGCAAGTGTTGGCCGATGGACGCAGCCGTGGCCTACAGCCTGATGAAGGCAGGGCCAAACGCTGAGTTGACTTGGTCGGACCTCGTCAATCCTTTCACCCGTGCTGCCGCAGTCATGATGACCCGCAAGGTCGCATGGGGCGAGGTGCCAACACCCGGCACCCCATCCTGTGGCCACGATGAGTTCACAGGATGCTTGGTCGAACTCGGTCGCCCATATGTTTCGACCGAACAGCACGGTGTTTCAAACATCGCTTTCAAGGTGAACACATGGGGCAATAGACCCTCGATGGACGCTTGGCTCACCAGCATCGGAGTTGAGCAGGATGACCCCGTGCGCTCTCTCGCTAAGTTCAGAGTGAAGGGTCACATCGGTGGAGTCAACATTGAGCAATTAATCGCGACGCCAAAGTTCGCGCCGCTTCTTGACCTCTTTGATGAGCACTTCGGCAACTGGCAGTGCCAAGCAGCCTCTCGGGTTAGCGTAAGCACATCGGCCTACAGGGGCGAGTGTGCTTGGAAGGATGACTCCGAGAAGATTTGCCTGCACCACGACAGACCTACGTCACCCATGTGGTCACTCATGCGCGACGGCAAGGGCGGCTTCGTCACTGCTTACGACCGTTCGTCTGTCAGCAGCGGCTGGAACTGGAATCAATGGCAGGGCACCAAGACTTCCGCCCGTATCGAGTTGCAGCCTACCAACATGGTGGCGTGGGATGAGGTGCGTCGTGGCATGGCTGCTGCCGTGCCCGAGTCTGACGTGCTCGCTTACATCAAGAAGAGCCTGTCTCGTATGCTCAAGCGCAACGACAACATCGTGACCAAGCAAGGCGTCGGTCGGAAGTCCACGCACAAGTGGTCGGACTGGAGTTGGCTCGCTGACTTGGCATCTCAAGTCAAGAACACAAACAGCAAGAAGCGCAAGGAGGGTGACGTCGCGAACGGTTGGGTCTACACCAAGGTCCGCGCCCGCATGTCCCATGGTCACGAGATTGCCGACTTCGTGTGGCACCCTCAAGAAGAGCAGGTGGACTACATCGTGGGTCGTAAGGAAGTCGAGGACTGGAGTGCCAAGGGCATCCTCACGAACATGCGTTTCCCCACCAAGGCTCAGGCCCAAGAGTTTGCCACAGCCATCGCTGCCGCCCATCTTGAGAGTGGTGGGCACTACGCCTTCCGAGTTCACGAGGACTTCGAGAAGAGCGAGTCCGACGAAGTGATGTGGCAGGTGCGCACCATCAACCTCAAGGTCGTGATGAAGGGTGTCGTTCACCCCGAGGACTACCTCAGTCCACAGGACCTCATGCTCCTGATGCGTAACGCTGCACCTGCAGTCATCGACGAGCACCGTGAGAACTTCGAGACGTTGCCTTCCTACGTGGTCAAGCAAGCAGAGGTGGTCGCTGTTGTCGAGTGATGATACAGTCACTGAAGACTTGAAGGCGGAGAACATCAGCAAGGATGGAATGTGGAGCCTATCAAATGGTCACATCGTAGACCTGCGAAATGTTCAACTACGACTCCCTGAAGGCATCGGCCATGAGAGCGTCAGCGCCGTGCTATGTGGCACCGAGGGCTTCCTCGACCAATGTCCTATGTGCCACGCCACACTCGCTGGCACTGACTCGCTATTCATCATCATGGAGGAGCACTTCTACCTCGTAGGTAAGTGCTGTAACACGATGATGCTCTACGAAATTGAGACAACACAGGAGATGACAAAATGGATATGAACGACGAATTTGAACCCGAACTTAGAGTATGGATGCTTGAGCACTTCAACAAAATGGCTCCCGGTGCCGTGTGGAGTCCCGAAGGGACAGGGCTACGTTACCGTAAGACCGATGATGATGCGCTCACGCTGGACCACCGCGTTGACCATCCCGACTCTCTACATCATCACGAGCGCATCGTTCGGTTGATGGAGACAGTGAACCTCCGTGTAGAGGACGACGGCACCATGGTTACACCTGCTGCCCTCACTGCTGAAGATGCCTTCCGTCAAGAGATGCAGGAGCGTCAAGCCATTGCTGCATCATGGACGACTGAGGACGGCACACGTTTGGCTGACCTCCCACTTGAGGATGCCTACCCCGCTTACCTTGGTGACCGTGAGGTCCTGCTCGACGATGGAGAGACGTCCACCATTGAGGACTGGGCTGTCATGGTCCCCTACGACAACGGTGACGACATCACCATGAACCCTGACGACTACAACCTGTTGGCTGGCGATGACCTGTTCATGCGCTACCGAAACAACCTCGGCTTCGTCCGCGCACTGACGCGACAGCAGATGTTCGGCATGTCCGAGCGCGGTGACCTCGGTGTCCTTGTCGGCAGCGAGTGTCCCGATACTGGAGAGAAGGTTCCTCCGTGGATGTGGGGCACCTACTGTGACCGCGACTACGACTTGGAGGAGGAATGAACATGGAGTGGAAGAGGAAACAGATGCCCGCAGAGCACGACCCTTGGGATGGTGAATGGGAAGGCGAACACCGTGGCCGCTGCTATGAGATGTTCATTTTCAGCGGCAACGTTCAGTGTGAGTGCAGCGAGGTGCTCAACTTGCCCCAGTGTGAATGTGGTGAGAACCACAAGGTTCCATACGAGCATGATGGTCGATTTTTCGTTGAGGCTCACCTTGGGGCGAACTACGTCGTAGTCGGCCCCCTCGACCACGAGCAACCCATCGAGCATGGTCACGCATGGGCGAAGTCCATGATTGATGACTGGCACAATGCGAAGGACCCAAGGAGGGCGAGTGATGGACAACTACCCTGACAACTGGAGTTGGGGAGCCTACGACGACTACCACGACTCGAAGTTGACTTGCGGTCACTTCTCATCCGAGGGTTGCGACTGTTGGTGTAAGCACTACCTCTACAACGCTCAGCACCTCAAGGGTGAATGTCACCCCACCAACTGCGCTCTACACCTGTGTATGTTGTGCGGTTGTGAGTTGAATGAGGGCGAAGTCAAAGAGGCACAGGATGCAGACGAAGAGCGAACCTGTGCCACCTGCTTGAAGGAGGAGGGCTGATTGTGCGATGGCGTCGTCGTCGAGTGCGACAAGTGCGGGAGATGGAGCATGGGGACACACGAGTGCCCCGCCGAAACTACCCCAAGTGCGGAGTCTGCTACACAACAAGTGAGCCGCTCCACCCCGAATACAAAATGTGTCACGAATGCTTCATGAGCGCGAAGAGAAGGGAGGAGGCGATACCGTGAGTGAAACAACCGTATGGAGAACAGCGAGTATGGAAGGCAAGTGGAAGGACGGCAAGGGCGACGTGCGCCTTGCGTTCATCGACTACTACGGCAAGTCATGGGTTGACTTCCGTGTGATGAACGTCACCGATGGAAAGAATCAACACACTCGTCACGGTGTGAGGCTGACACTACAGCAAGCAAAGGAGATGCTACCTCGCTTGCTTGAGGCCATTGATGAGTGCGAGGCTATCGAAGAAGCACGCTCTCGTAAGGAGGAGTGAGTGACCCATGACTGAACGTAGAGAACACTGCCGCTGTCATCTTCCCTACTTAAAGCAACATCAAAAGGTGATACCATGAACCGAGCAAGGAACGTTCCCGAAGTCGAATACGAACTGCTGAAGCACCTGCTGTCGAGTGTCAACGTTGCTCCCTTGGAAGAGGGCATGGCGACTGACGAGCACAGCAAGAAGCGCTTCGATACTGGCATCAAGAACATCATCGCCCTGCTCGACAACATGGCTACTCGGCGACTTCACCGACTACCGAAGCAACACCCTGACTACAAGGTGAAGGAGTGAACGACATGAGACAACAGTTCCCGAATGCTCCGCAGTCTATCACATGCAGGGTGTGTAAGAACATGTTTCCCAACCCTATGCTCCACGGAGCCAAGGGTGTGAGCGTCGTCTGTCAGAAGTGCAAGCACAGCATGATGAGCGCCAAGACTGTGCGTTCACTCAGCGCACCCAAACCTCAGCGTAAGGACGAGGGCAGTGCGGAGCCTACGACCACCGTGAGTCCTGAACCCGTGCGCACCCCACTTCGAGTGAGTGGTGGCTCGGGCTTCAAGGCGCTCAACGATTACCGACTTTCCTTATTTAAAGCACCACCAAAAGAGGTGGAACAATGAATAGGGTAGTTAAGCAACTGAGCCTCGCGGTCTTCTTAGGACTGTGGACCTATTTCGTTGCCCGCTATACTCACAACTTAGCAAATTCATACAACCCAGATGATGCATATTACTTCCTGCTATGGATGATAATTCTGGTATGCCCGGTCTTGTTGTCTGTAAGTATTGATGGGTTTTACGTTATGACTACCAAACCTAAACTTGAGAAGTCACCGCCCAAACTACCTT
>Ga0187217_1001218_pt1 | contig 10704 bp, 12 predicted proteins | sample 15SPOviralmetaG_FD_130165 | JGI IMG/M metagenome (GOLD analysis project Ga0187217, IMG submission 130165) | Marine viral communities from the oligotrophic San Pedro Time Series (SPOT) site, San Pedro Channel, CA, USA - 15 SPOT_SRF_2010-09-15... | ecosystem: Environmental > Aquatic > Marine >... | reverse complement strand
GAGACAAAGCTCCCGAACCAGCCTCCGAAAAAGAAACGAAAGAAAACAGGCGGCAAATCTAAAAATTTATTTGAGGCGAACACCGTGAACAACGGATTCATTCGTATCGATGCACCCTCGACAATTAAGTCATACAAAAACGTTCAGCGACAATATCATGAAAACATAAAAAGCCAGCTCGCCAAGGTTTTAAATGTCCAAGAAAGCGAGCTCCCGTTTGACTTTCGATCGCTTTCTTCATCTCAACTTGAATCTGCTGGCGCAATCGAATGCATTGCGACTGCGGCGACCATGCTCGAAAATCGTAAAGCTACTGGTGGCTTGGCTCCGAGGTTTAAGGGCGAAGCTCTCCGCTGCGATGGGTACACTGCTTTGTTTCGCCGATTCTGTACTATATGGTCCAAGGCGGTGGAGGGGCGGAGCAAAAAATTGACGGAGCAAACGAAGCAAAAGGGATTCAAAGCAATTTTCCTTAAAACACAGTATGAAGTTATAAAAATTCCCGTAATGCCGCCGACAAAAGAAGATATGAAACAAATATTCAAGCATCTGAATAAAAACGACACGGTTATCAATCTTTATCGCAAACTTCTGATTTACCTTTGCACATTTTTTGAAAGCCGTACCGGGGATTCGTTGCAGCGAATTTGTTTCGAAAGTTTTCGTTTTGTTCCTGAGCAAGGCATGCTGCTGTATCGGCGACAAAATACAAAAACCTCACGGTGGAAAAAAGAAAAGGTTCGAATTGTGCTGGACAACGAAGAGTTCAATTTGGTTTTCAATGCTTATTTCAAACTGCGAGAGCGCTGCGTTGTGGACGCCAAAACTCCTTTTTTACTGCAGATTCGCGACGGCGCAGAAAATTGCATTGTTGAAAATCATTTGGACAGCAACTTTAAAGTTTTCAAGCCAACAAAGATATCCGCTAAATTCATTCGCTGTTGGTTTGGTGATTTGGCGGAGGAAGCAGGATTGGTGAATCCGAGTCGTTTCAAGGGGAAATCGATACGTCAATTTCTTGCTGTGATTGAAGAAGAAGCAGGAGTGAACACGTGGAAAAACAAAAGTCTCATTTCTTCCTATAATAATTCACGTCGTAAACTTTGCCAGGCGTTGCAGGCGGCTACGTCGTCGTCGTCGTCGTCGTAGTCGTTGTTGTAAATAATGAGATTAAACATTCATCATGGCAGTTATGATAAAATATGCATCCGGTTATGATTGGACAGCAGACCAAAATGATCGGTATTATAATTGACATGTATTTATTTTTGACTTATATTATTTTACGAAACCGTTTTTAATTTTTCTTGTTTTTCGTCTAAAGAAACCAACGTAGACATGATCAAGTCAATACGAGAAATTTGAAATGCCTGTTTCTTGTCCTCGGCAACCCAATCTGGAATTGAATTTTTCGCCTTTTCAATAATAGTCAGCACGTGTTTGTCATTGGTTGTAGGCGTTGCTGGTGCATATTGAATAAAGTTTTTGCATGTTGCGAGGATTCCCTTCAATGCGTTTTTGTATGAGCTTAATTCGAGGGAATTGTAAAAGTCGCTGAGCAATGTCACAAAAGCAGATTTTGACTCGGCATTGTAAGACTTGGAAAGAATTGATTTTAGCTTGATGAAAACGTTTTCACAAATGTTAAGATCAGAAACGATTTCCTTCCATAATTTTTCTTCGGCCATTTGATTCGCAGCAATGATTTGCATTGAACACTTGTGGACGTCGTCAAAAAAGGCAATGGCGTCGCCGTCAGAATAAAGTTGAACAATTTTTTTTGCTTCTTTAATTAGACGTTGGGTTGCTTGTTCTTGAGATTCATCATATTTTTCCTTGATTTTAGAAATTAGCCCTGGAGCGATAAAAAGCGATGGGCTTTTTTTTTCTTCGACCTTTTCTTCGACCTTTTCTTCTACCGGAGTTTTTTCCTTGACCTCAACCTTGGAAAACAAAGATTTCATACTGTTTTGTATATAAAAAGAAAATTTAAGATGCAATTCAACGAATTTTTCACGAACAGAATGAAAAACATTTTGAAATACGTTTTTTAAAACAATTGGAAAACTCAATTGTTGAATCAATTACAGAAGGTCCTATTCGTTTTAACAACAAAAGTAATTCTTTTTTTAATTTTTCGTCTGTGCAATTATTCTCGATAAAAATTTCGGTTGTTGCCAGAGCTATTTTCTTTTTTACGTTACCTTTGTTTTCTTTACCATATATTTCGATCAATTTGATTGCGTTGACTAAAATTTTGATAATGCCTGCGTGATCGATAACAAATTTTTCAACGTTTCTTTGAAGCGCATCAACTATTTCAGCTGTGATGGAATCTATTTCTTTTGATTCCGACATTTATTTATTCATAACATTTTTTATTGCCAAGGAATTTATCAATGTGATTTTCATCTTGCTCCAATGCTGAAAAGATTCCTGCGATAGTTTTTTCTGCCTGACCAGCTTGGATTTTGTCTTTGCCTCCACATGTAAATTTTTAAACTTTTCTACCAAATTTGCACGAACAGGCCTGGACTGTATTTTAAAATTTCCGCAGGACCATCGAATATAAAATTTCTTTGATTTTGTCGCTTGCCATCCAGAAATAAGTTTATTTTCTATCTTTTTCTTCATCTTTTCATATGTCACATGTTTCGAATCAATGTTTCCGTCGATTTTTTTTAACTCAATCGGTTTGTCCGTGGAGGGAATCGGTCGAAGATCCTCCAACTCGGTTTCCGATTCGCTTCCACTAGGTATCGGTGCTGTTGGCTTTGCCAGTTCACCAAAAATGAATTTTTTTATCTCATGAAATTTCATTTTTTTTTATTTCTGATTTTAATTTTTTTTTGGTTTTTCCCGCTTTTTTTTTCGGCAGCTCAAAAATTTCACCGAAGTAATGCCGCGTATTGAGATGGACCGCAGGGCGAGCCGCCAGCTAGTTGAGTCTCGCGTTCGTATCGCCAATCTCAAGGAGAAACTTCTGGAAAAGAATAAAAAGATTGCCGCCGGTTTAGCTCGCGAAGAAAACCTTGAGAAAAAAGTGGAAAATTCTGAGTTGCAGTGTCTCTTGAAGAACGAACGGATCCTCATTCTTGAAAAAAAAATTAAGAAGATGAAGATTAAGATGGCGAAGAAAAAGGACAAGATTAACAGTTTAAAGAATCAGATTATGTTCTTGTTGAAGCAATGCAAAGAGAAGGAAATGGCGGCGATTCAGCTTCACAAGGAGAAGAAAATTTTGCAGATCGACATTCGAAAGGCGAAGCTTCAAAAACTCGATCCTCTGTCTCCAGAGATGGTGTCGAAAACGGATGAGATCGTCGACGATTTGCTGATGATTCTCGAGGCTGATGCATGAACATGTGCATGCATGAGCTGTCGAAATCAAATAAAAAAAAAAAATGTTTTTTTTAAGTAAATGAAGAAACGAAAAAGTAGTCGAAGGTTGAGTAAGCGACGAAAAAGTAGACGAAAGTCGAGTAAGCGAAGAATTAGTAGACGAAAGTCAAGTAAGCGAAGAATGAGTAGACGAAAGTCTAAACGAAGAATGAGTAGACGGAAAAGTAGAAGTCGTAAAAGACAAGTCGTTGGACGATTTGTTGATTATTCGAAAGTTAAAACATTAGGTAAAAAAGAATGCGAGAAAAAAGGATTTAAATATTACAAAAAAAACGATTTTCAAGGTTGTTTTCAAAAAATTCCAAATATTATTATAGTCGACAAAAAAGAAGATAAAATAACAATAGCAACGACACTGGAACATGGTCTCATATTTCAAATTCAAAAAATAAAGTCAAAAGTTAGTAAACTTCCAATTAGAGTCCAATATGTTATAGCAACATCTCCATTAAAAAATTTTATTGAAGTGGGTTATATTTTATCAAGTGTAAATGGTGAAAAAAAATATAATAAAGAAAAAATTGATAAAGATGTTCGGAATAACAAATTCAATGTTTACGTATTTGAAAAACCAAAAAAATCAGTCAAAAACAAAGAGGAAATGCTAGAAAGACAATTACAAATTGCAGAAGATGAGCTTCTGCAAGCAAAACTTGCCGAAACGGCTGCTGCTGTTAAAAAAGCTGCTGAAGCCAAGGCTAAAAAGACTGCTGCTGAAGCTGCTGAAAAGAAAAGAAAAACATCAGCTGTAGTTGCTGAAAGGAAACAACCAAAAATAAAAAATGTTTACAGAGTCGGTGGGTCGAGAACGTTTGCAGAATTAGAAACAATATTCGAGAATAAACCCCTAACTTATTGGGCCTACTTATCAAATTCTAGCATGTTGTGGCATATACATGTTGGTACTATTCTTAACAAAATTTGGAAAGCAGAAGGATCCTATTCAACCTACGGAATTATTGATTTCAATCTTCAAAAAAAATTGCACGAGAGAAAAAAAGTAAACATTACATATGAAACGTTTAATTCTAAAATAGCAAAATGGAAACAAAAATGGAAATTTCTCGAAAAAATAAAAGATGATATCGAAAAAAGCGAGTGCTCCAAGCTACCAGTAATACAAAGAGAAGAAAACTATTACCGTATGCGGGGGCTCAGCAGAGACAAAACAAAACGCAAAAGAGAAAAAGAAAATATATCAAAAAAAATATTGGATTTAGATTTCAAAAATAATAAATGCTTTCCTGATATTCCCAAGGAGTTACTACCGTTAACTGTTTTTGCTTGCGCAGACAACCGCGTAGAGTTCAGAAAAGGAATATTTTGTAAAGAATCGCGGAAAATTTTAATTAGAAAAACAATAAATGAATTTGATGAAAAAGATAGAAAAAAATTATGGGAAGACGAGATATGGGAAGACGAAAAAAGATTACATAGACTAGAAGCCCAAACTTATTGGAAATATGTTTCTGAATATTACAACACGTACATGAAAAATAATTTTGAAAAAATAGGCAAAGAAAAATTGCTATTTAAGTTCAAACACATTCTTAAGGCGCCTGAAAATTATGAAGATGATAATTTTCCTGTAGAATTGTATAAATTTAAAGTAAGACATAAAAAAAATAAAAAAGAATATTTTATTTATGGATTTAAATATTCTTTTAGAGGTCATGGGCCATTTTATACAATAGCACTTGTGACACCGACAATTCATAAACGTTCGAATTTAATGTTATCACTGGCTGTATTGAACTGCCAGTTTCCTTTGGGTTTGTATACATGTAAACCTTTTGAATATTATCATCAAATAATGTGCAGGATGGATGAAGAAGGATATGAATATTGCGGAGTTCAGGACCAATATGTTCATATAGCTAAATACATTAGTGGATTTTTTCCGTGGAAAAGGTCTACATAATTATTCTTGCTGGCCAGTTCGGTCGGAAATCCACAGGTGATTCCGATTGAAAAATCGATAACGAAAACTCAGTTCCGTATCGTTTAGAAAACTTTTCAAAAAATCAAAAGCATTCAATCGATAGGGCTAGGGTTAGGTTAAGAGTTACATGAAAATGTGACATGCCTGAGATGTCGAAATAAAATTTAAAAAAAATGTTTGTTTTAAGTAAATGAAGAAACGAAAAAGTAGTCGAAGGTTGAGTAAGCGACGAAAAAGTAGACGAAAGTCGAGTAAGCGAAGAATTAGTAGACGAAAGTCAAGTAAGCGAAGAATTAGTAGACGAAAGTCAAGTAAGCGAAGAATGAGTAGACGGGTTGTCGGACGATTTGTTGATTATTCGAATGTTAAAACATTAGGTAAGAAAGAATGCGAAAAAAAAGGATTTAAATATTACAACCAAAAGGATTTTCAAGGTTGTTTTCAAAAAATTCCAAATATTATTATAGTCGACGAAAAAACAGATAAAATAACAATAGCAACGACACTGAAACCTGGTCTCAGTTTTGAAATTAAAAAAATAAAATCAAAAGTTAGTAAACTTCCAAGTAGAGTCAAAGCTGTTATAGCAACATCTCCATTAAAAAATTTTATTGAAGTGGGTTATGTTTTATTAAGTGTAAACGGTGAAAAAGAATTAAATAAAGACAAAATTTATAAAAATGTTGGGAATAACAAATTCAATGTTTACGTATTTAAAAAACCATCATTCAAAAACAAAGAGGATTTGATCGAAACAAAAAAAACAATAGACAAGAAAATAAAGTCGGAATATGCAGATAATTTAGGAGTCAAGCAGTTCAGAACATATACAGAAGAAATAAAACAAATTGAAAAAGGCGTATCAAAAAAAGGGAAAGAATTTTTCAAAAAGAAAAGAGGCTCGAAAATTCCAGAAGAATATGAAAACAGTTTTGAACAAGTTCAATCTTCTAGAAAACCAGGAGTGGAGAAATGCACAGTAGGCAATGCAATAAGCATGATTGATGTAAAAAAGGAATTTAAGCGTATCCAAAAACTTTTTCCAAATTCTATAGTAAAAAACATAAATACTCGCTATGTGGACCAAGGTGAAGATGGACGGTGTACATTTGCAGGAGTGCTGACATTGTTATCTGTATTGAACGAAATGAAATTAGTAAAAAGATTCGATCCCAAAAAACCTTATGAATACATGGGCTATATGGATATAATTAAAGAAAGCACAAATATGAAAGAGTACATTGCAGGATGGGAAAATGATTATAAATCTTTTGGCTCAGAACCACAATACACATCTACAATGTTAGATTTGGCAAAAGAAAACAAAATTTTCAAGAAAGAATTCTTCGATAGACTCCGATATATTCCTGTATTTGAAGGCAGATTCTACAACAATCAATTTTGGAACAAGAAAAAAACATTGCAATGGAATTTCTTAAGAGGAAAAATCCTTAAGGAAAAATTATACGATGCCATACCCTTTTATTTTGAAAATGAAAGGCTGCTAAAGGATTTAATAGATAACAGAATTCCAGTGGCAATCGGAGCTATGGGTCACAATCGAACCGCTATTGGATACAATGATACCCATGTTTTATTTTTTGATTCTTGGTCTAGGAAACATGAACAAGCTTTTCCTGAGGACCATTACAAGGGCGGGTTTTCAATCGTTTCAAATCGCAAAATTTTTAATAATATTCGTGAATTCACTTATCTACTAAAATAAGTTTTACGTTGAAGTAAATATTTTTTTTTCAACTCTTGATGTAACTAGCCATGGACTCGAAACGCCGTGGAACAAAGCTGACCGACAATTCGATCAAGATTTCTCCCAAGGAACTCATGAACAAAAGGTTTCCGATTCGCAACCCCATGCCATATCTTTTGTTGTCCTATTTTGAAGAGGAAAACAAACAAGGTAAACCAAAGGTGTTTATCAGAATTTGGGGGTGTTTCGAAACACAGAAGGAGGCAGAACAGGCAAGCGCCGACGCATTCTCTGGTGGATTTAACTATTTTGACCTCTGCGTTGTCGACAGCCGCGGTTGGCTTCCATTTCCTCCGGACAAGTTTGAAAAAACATCCCAGGCCGAGAAAAAACTCAACGACATATTTTCCCAGCACATTGCAAACACTGTCGAGGATGCAGCCAAGGTGGCAGACCGAGCCCGTAACGCCAAACCTACAACGCCTACCTTGTCTTTTCAGGAAAAAGTTGCCGCCGAAGCCATCAAACTACTACAGCACATGAAGGGAGGAAAGAAATGCAAGGATGCGATCGCCGACATTAAAAAATCTTTCGACGAATACCGCGACCAAGTGACCCAACGGGTTGAAAAGGAAACAAAAGAAAAAGGCGAAAACATTAACATAGAAGAACTTGTAAAACCTTCTTCCTAATATTTTTTTCTTTTCTTTAAATAAAGAATGAGCGACATGGAAATTCTCAACAAAATTTTGCCTGAGGGCATGAAGCAAGCCGCCGGTATTCCCGAGCCGCTCGACCAAGCCGTCGATGTCGATGCATTCGATGGCACATCGGTCCAGCAAGCATCCATTCCCTTTACAGCTTTCATCCCCATTCATCTCATTCGCATGCTCATGTACTCTGTAATCCTCATGGGCTTCATCGATGTCAAGCATCATGCCAACATCATGTATGCCGGCATCGCCGCCACTGCCATTCTCATTGTTGGTAACTTTGTCAATAGTGGATTTTCTATGTTCACAATCCTCATGTCCGCCATTCGTGCCGGTATCGCGGCCTACATTTACTTTAAGATCATACCGACAATGCAAATGCAGTCGATGGCACGGGCCATGGGCTTTCGTTACTAAACTAAGCCAATCAGACTTTCTTGCGTCCCAATCACAAATAAAAAAACTTTTCAATAATAAATGAACATGAAGCACATGATACCCATCCTCATCGCAATCGCATTGATTTACGGAATTTACTTTGTTCAAACAAAACAGCTCTTGCAAAACATACAGATTGACAACATGCTTTCACAGGCCGCCTCTCAAAAGCAACAAAGAGAGCAGCAAGACACTCGCCCCGAAGTCGAACAGTCAAGCAGCATGAAAATGATGGACCGAAATCCATCCTCCCTCATGAATCTAGGACAACTACTGTCCAATCCCGAGCCAGAACTAGTCGATCCCATTCCGAGGATCTATTAATCTACTCCTGCTCTTCGTCAGACTCGATGAAGCGGTCCACTCCCTTCTGAGCTCCAGCGACGTACTGCTTCACTTGCTTGAGCCGCATCGGAGTGTAAATGTTTACCCCGGTCGTTCCAAAATAAAGCTGCCGAAACTCAAACATGCAGCGAACCAACGAGCCCCCAGATATGTCCTTCACCGAAATCTCCTCTCCGTTCACGTCGAAAGCATCTGTTTCGACAAACACCTTCTTCTCTCCGTTCACAGCCTTCCTCGTGTAGCTGTAAATCTTGTAGCGCATCGAGGCAGCGTACATCTCAGAATCGCGAACCATGTCCGCGAAGCCGCATTCGATAGCTCCCGTGTTCACCTTTCCTTTAAACCAAGTCGCCTGATTCTTGATGCATTCTTCCTTGCACTTCTCCGAGATAGCGACCATTGTCTGTTTAAACAGCAGATGGTTTTTCTTCGTCTCGTCAAACTCCACCGAAAGAGTATTCGAAGTAAACGTCGCGTTCCCCCCGTCTTTCGAGTCGCCGGCGTAAGAATCGTAGCCGCGCTTCGTTACCATCTTGGGTGTCTGAATCTCCAAAGGAACGACCACCTCCTTGTTGCCGACCGTGATCGCGATCTTCACCGTCACAGATACAGAACCATTCTTGGGATTTTTCTTCGGCTCGTTAAACACCAAACGGTCAGGATCAAGCGAATACTTCTTGTTGTTGTACATAATACCCTTGTACAGGTTCGGGTTGTTGTTATCCATCATACGGCGCATCTTCTTCTGCGGTTCGCGGGGCGCCGGCGGCGGCATCATCGTGGTCGGGTTGTTGAACATGCTTGCTTCTGGGTTAGTGGTCGATGAAATTATGGAGCGAAATTTTTTGCTTTTTTTACCAGCTATTTTTTTTGGCGCCAAATTTTTTTTCAGAAAATATCTTTTTTTTTTCGCGGAAAAATAATTCACATTTTTTTTCCGCCCAATGGTTTCAACTCGTTCCAAGCTTACCGCCCTTCGGCGTCGCGTCTTTCTCTTGAAGCACCTCCGCTGCGATGTTTGTCGCTTCTTGTCTTTTAACGACAATTATTACTTCTCCTCCGCCGTGTTTGGAAAAAATGGAAAACATAAAATCATTAGCTCGGAGATTCTGTTGTTCTACATACTAAAGCACGGAGACGAAAAGCAACTCCGATATTTTATGAAGGAACCCAAGAATTGGTCCGAAACCAAATCTCCATGGCACCGCAGCTTCTACGAGTTACCGACTGGGGGTTACATCATGACAGGAACTTCTTCCAAGTTTCTTATTCCTCCCATGAAATTTTTCCAACTTGAAATCATCATTCGATACTTTCAAGTCGATTGCGTTACTCGCTGGAGGCTACTCGCTAAAATCCTCATCAACAACGAGGTGAAAAAGGAAAACAAATTAGGCGTTCTGGACATCTTGATGTCGGCTCCGACCTCTCACGGGCAATGGTGTCGAAAACAATTCATTTCTGACGGCGACGATCCGTCAATTTCTCCGCCGTTCAAGACAATGGGCTGGACGTGCTACGCTTTTATTTTCTGCCTATGCTATCTAAGCAACATCGAAGTCGGCTCGGAAGATTTCAAGTTTTACAAAAAGTACGCATTGAAGAAAATAATTCTGGCAAAAGGAAACGATCCATGCAAAGATAAGGAGTGTCTTCGCTGGCGATGTCAGTGTTGTTGCCAGCGCTCGATGGCTTTTCGGTGCTGCCACAACGTTTTCGCCGCCGTCGCAGTCACTCAGGCAACCAACGCAATGAACGCCGCCGCTGAGGCCATGCAGGACGGAGACAATCACTTGGCCGACATCCTAGAACAAGCGGAAGAAGTTTTCGACGATGCCGAAGCTGCCGTCGAGATCGCAGCGAACGCTATGTCGGCTTAAAAAAAATCTTCTTTATATGTAAACCATGGATAATTTTTACAACGAAGCCAATCCTGCGCTCCTTGAAGAAATGAAACAAACAAATTCCTTCTATGAATCTGTGACCGACCGAGACGAGCTCGATATGTCGGAATATCTGAAACCTGGAGATGATGCTTCTCCTACTGACATGAAAGGAATTGTTGAAGGAGACAAAGTAGTATTATGGCAATCATCTTCCTTCAAAGTTTCGCCAGTTGTTATCGGCTTGGTAGCAGCCGCAGCGGCATTCTTAGT
>Ga0187217_1001215_pt1 | contig 10716 bp, 17 predicted proteins | sample 15SPOviralmetaG_FD_130165 | JGI IMG/M metagenome (GOLD analysis project Ga0187217, IMG submission 130165) | Marine viral communities from the oligotrophic San Pedro Time Series (SPOT) site, San Pedro Channel, CA, USA - 15 SPOT_SRF_2010-09-15... | ecosystem: Environmental > Aquatic > Marine >... | reverse complement strand
TTCTCCTATCATGTTGTTTTTGCTTGAGGAAAGCAATACCCCAGGTCTTTTCCTGGCGTCAGTAGTCTTTGCTACCGTCATCTGCTTTTAAGGCGCGAGCCGCCCTAGTCTTTCCCAGTGCCAATCATTTTTTCTGAGCTGATGCCGCTCTTTGTACACTCTTTGTACAAATGTATTTATAAAATAGTGCAGTGGTGCTTACATATTTTACATGTATTAGCCAATAGCATGTGTAACAATTGTTTGCAGTCACGTTTTCTACTTTATAATTATTACACAGATAAGTAGCGTAACGCAATATTCAAGTATGCGTTAAAATAGCGCAGGAGAAATACATGAAGCAATGGCAAACAATTGCTATCGAAGCAATAAGAAAAGAAATACTAGTTTTAATCAGTGATCAAAAGACAGCACTGATCAAAGCAGGTCCTGGCAAAGACAAACACATTGCTGAAGTTGTTGATGATTTACACAATCAAATCAGTATGCGCATTGATACAATAAAAGAAATAGAAAGTTTATAGAATTTTTGCATCCAAGTAGTGTGTCAATTGATCTGCCCACAGTGAGTGCCCACGTTCATTTGGATGTTGACCACCTGCAAACACACCATCGCCGTGTGTGTTGCGCAGCCAATCATGCATGTTGTTGTTGCCCATAAATGTGTTTGCAAAACTTGGATATGATATGCTGCTTTGATCACCTTCATATCCTTTGATTGGATCTAGTGCATTAAACTGCACATAACGTGCGCCATACTGTTGCAACAGTGCATTGGTGCTCATGCGCAGTGAAACATCCCATTGCCTCTGGTGTCCTATACTGTGTTTGATCCATTCTACTGCACTGTTTCTAAAACAAGCATCTTCAGGATGTGGATTGTCGTTGAATCTCACAAAGCCACTGTGTACCCAACGTTGTGCATCATCATGATACCAGCTCATACGGTCGATGCTGCTCCATGCAATTGCAATCAATAAATCATCACGTGGTGTAGGATTTTGTTGAATGTATTCGCACACAGTTTGCCATATGTACATGTTACTGCCACTGGGTTGTGCTCTGTTGTCATCAGTGGCACCATAGTGTTGTGCCAACTGTCCTATCCACACATGTTTTTTTCTGTATTCAATATTTTCGTGGTGCATGTCCCAGCTCACACCGGGTGCTACAAGTTCACTGCCGTAGGTAAAACTACAGCCTATGCCTAAGATGTGCATTATGGTCTATATAGTACTTGACTCAATGTTCCCGAGGTTGTGCTTCTAACAAAACGCACTGCACTGTACACGCCATTCCAATGCACAACATCTGAGTCTTCTTGTGCAGTGTAGGTAATGGTTTTAAGCACAGTAAAGTCATCATTGTTAAGAGCTTGTGTTTGTGGACTTAAACTGACTTGTATATCCAGTGAGCCTGTGAACGCACTTGAAAAATATACTTGTGCTGTGTGAGCTGCATCGTTGCGATTGATATATGGATCATTATAGATAGCATCGCCAGTGTCACCACCATCAAAGTTTTCTGTAACACTGGCACTAAACAATGGAAATACACCTTCATTTAATTCCAGTGTGCCGTTGGCACCATAGTTATCATCTGCGTATGCAGGATTTTCAATGCCTTCGCCGTCTGTGATTTTGATAGCATATGTGTAATACTTGGCATCTAAATTCAATAGATCACTCTCGAGAAATCTTACTCTACCCGCGCCTTTGGCTGCATCAACATTTTCAATGGTTTTGCGTAACAATGTAGTGCCTTGATCTTTGTCTGTGAGTGTCAACACTGCAGTTTTGCCCAATATGCTGGTTGCTTTGTTGTCTCTGTTTTTAAACTGTATTCTCACAGTTTGATCCACACCTCTGTAGATTTTTACATTCGGAGTAAAGTACATGGTCAAGGTATTACCCACCCTTTCATCAGTTGTTACAGCCACAAGATTTTGCGTGTATAAGTAAGTATTAATAACGTTCATAACGTATTTATTTAGATTGACGCATGAATAATTTCGCAGAAGAAACATTTGAAAAATATCCTTTTCTCAGTTTGGTCACATATGGTGGCAATGAATACATAGGTATAATTCAAAATCAAGATGATGCTGTGCTCAGTATCTATGATTTTAGCAAAATAAATGATCAAGAATATAAAAATCTTTTTTTAGAATTAGGCGAACAATGGTGGTGGGAAAGCAACAGAATGATACCCATCAACCTATTCCTCAAACAAGAATGGAATGTTTTCAGCAGTATACTACTAACACTAAATGTTAAAGATTGCACTGTTGTGCATGGCAACAGTGTGTGCATCAATGATCTTGCCAAGAAAAGATCCAAAAGACGCAACATACAATTGGTTCGCAAGATCAAATGACAGAATTTTTACTTGCACTGGTGATCAAACACTTCGTTGTTGACTTGGGCATGCAACAGTATCTGGGTCCACGACCCAAGCATGAATATTTGGGCAGCGGACACAGACACTATCTAGAACATGCCGTATTCACAGCATTTATTGCATTGTTTTTTGTGCCCAAGTTTGCAATAGTGATTGCAGTGTTAGATTATGTGGCACACTGGCACATTGACTGGGGCAAACATCACATCAATAGATGGTTACGGTTTGAGCCACGCTCACAATATTGGTGGTGGTTGATGGTTGTGGATCAAATTGCACACATACTCACATACTATGCACTTGCTAAAATGTTCATGTGAACCACAACAAGGTGTGCATAACTAACACTGTGACTTTTCTTAAAAAAGTATGTGTCATCTGTGGGCCGTTGCCAAACACTTTTGCCCACAGTTGCCCAGTCTTTACCTCGTAGATGTGCTTTACCCGGACGTATAACTGCCAACAGCATGGCCATTCTACTGATGCTATCTGGACGCATCTGTGCCACAAGATCATAATGATTGCCAATGTGTATCACACGTTCACAGTATTGTCTGTCTGTCCACAGTCTACTCCAGTCAGGCTCGGTGTGCATTAGATCAATCAAATGCAATTCATCACGCACCTGTTCATATACATTTACGTTCAGCAAATCTAGTTTGAAGTAACCCAATTGTTCTGCTGCTTCATGTTCCAATGTGGCTATGCCATCACTGGCCATGGGTATGTCTGTGAAGTACACACCTGTGTTGTGTTGTCTACCAGTGTTTAGTCTTGCAGGTGTACCCAATATGTGTTTCAATATGTGTGTACGTTCTGCAAAGTCTATGTCAATATCAGGTAAGTTTGCCATCTTCTCGCATCTGTGCTCTGATCTCAGTTGCACTTATATCATGTATTATAGCACCTAAATCATGTTCTGTAAAGGAATATCCTACATCTCTGCCATAACTGATGTCCACAATGTTGGGAACACGCATTATAATATAATTTTCTGTATATGCATGACCTGCGGCTGCAAGTCCATCTCTGATACCATGCCACACTGTTTCATAATCAAATGGATTATCTTCCCATCCTTGTACATCACGCACCTGTATAACAACTTGTCCTGTTATACCAAGCGCATGTTCAAACAATTGTGTGTGTCCACTGTGCCAAGGCTGCCAACGTCCTAGCAATTGAACTGTGGGCTTTTTCCAATCAAACATCATAATCTCTCCGTGGGTTTGTCTTGCTGTTTTAACATGTAGTTATTTACAACTTTAACCAGTTGAGCATGTGTATCATCAAACCATTTGTTTACATGATAGTTACAATGTTCGGGTTTCTCAAACATTTCATTGGTATCTTCATAGCGTCCTTGATCAATTGTATCCATCCACACTGTGTAATCAGCACGGAACCAATCTCTGGTTACCTGTGTTGGACATACAAAATCTACCACTGCTATTTTACCTGCCATTACGACACCATCTGCTATATGACTCATGCGTAAACATTGACGCAATCTACCTTTAGGTGTAAAGTCCCAATCATCAGACTGTGTGCGAATAACATCAGCATTGATGTGTACACCACCTATCAGTTCAGCAAATGGTTTTGCCAGTGTGGTTTTGCCACTGCCTGGCAATCCAAATATCAATATCTTCACAGTCCTGCTTCTTTCAGTATGTGCTTGACCCATTCTGTGTCAGCATAATAGTCTACAAACTTGCGCTTCCAAAAGTCTGGATCTATGTAAGGAAATATCAGTTCAATCTGTTCTGTGCTCAGTTTGTCCAGCATGACAATTCCTGTGTCACAGTTGTACACAACCCAACTGCTTATGCGGCCTGTTGTGATGTCATGCACAATTCTGTTGGCACTGGCATAAAGAAAGTAATGGTTGAACACACTGTCTTTGTCTTCTGCCCAACTGTCCATTGTTTTTAAACTGCGTTCCAGTGCATCCTGTGTTGCTTCTCGGCGCAAGTGTTCAAACAAATATTCTTGATACAGTGCATCTTTGCACCAATGATCCAGTCTTTTGTTTTGCTTGATAACCCAGTCTATGAACTTGGTTGTATTAATAGCACGGATGTTGACACAGTGTCTACCAAACTTTACAAAAGCGTTGTAGTATGGTGATTCACAAAAGTGTTTGTAGTTTTTTAGTTTGGCACTGCCTTGTGTAAGTTCATAGAAGCGCAAATAAGCAGTCATACCCAACTTAACACCTGCTTCATTTTCCTGTTGCGCACGTCGTTTTGGCTCGCAAAGATGTGCCGCAAGTGTGCTTTCCTTGCGATATGCTTTGCCACAATATTGACATGTGTAGTCTTTAGTATCCATAGTATGATTTATTATAGCATCTTTGATTATGCTTGTAAAGTCATTCATGTGAGTATGGTTCTCAGCCAACGTTGTCGATAAGGTTCTATATAATCTTTAACACTGTTCCAGTCTGGCATGTCAAGAGTGTTGTAAAGATTGTGTATGCCTTTCATTGTTTGATGTGCGCTCATGAACCAATCACAGTCCCATGTGTACACACTGTCAACTAGTATGTCTGGTCGCGACCAAGCACCACCACGCTTTTGTATAAAGTCACTACAGTTGACAAAATTGATCACCTGTGCATTAGGAAACAAACTCTTGTAAGATTTTACAATTGCATCACCATGTGCAGTCTTACAAAAATAAACACCATGCTTAAAAAGTTCTAACACATGTTGTGGAAGCAGTGGATCATTCCAGTCTTCACTTTCCCAATCAAAACCAAAAAGTTCTTCACAACCCATGCGTAGATCATTCCACACACCAGTTTCTACATCAAGTCTGCTGTGAAGTTCACTGTTGAAATCTGCATGACTTACACCCAACAAATCACGATGTTGCGCATGACAATGTGTACTCAGTGCCAAACAGTTGGCAACAAACTTGCCACCACTGTTGATTGGATAAGAGAATATCAGCAGCCTGTTGGTGTTATGTATTACCGGAAAGTTTTTCAATTTCTTTTATGTCTTTTTCTGTGTACTGTGTGGCAAGATAATCTAATTCGTCACGTTTGGCTGTGGGATGCAACTGTTCTATGTACTTGCGCACCTTGTTGCTGTTGCCTTTGTCTTTCTTTTTGTGTCCTATCCATTGATGAAACTGCTTGCCCATGCCTGGACTCACAGTGCATAGCAATTGCCACACCAATTTGGGATGTTTAGCCAGTTCAAAATACTGTGTGTTCACACGCTGATTTGTGGCCATCAAATAGTATGCAGCCAAGTCGTTGCTGCCTTTGACAATGCTCATGTATCTGTTGAGCAAGAATGGCGCCACAGTCTTTTGCTGTTCGGGTGACAGTTGATCATAGAAACTATAATCCTTAGCATCCAGTGCACCTAGTATGGCATTAAGCGGAATCTTGTCACTCAAAATGCACACCCCCTGTTGTGATATCATTTACAAAGTATAACTTAAACATGTTAGCATCGTCAATATTTTCAAACTCCAACATCAACCAATGCTGTAATGGCCCTTGGTTGCCTGCACTTCTCATTTCCATGTACCTGTGTACATAAGGTTGTAAACTTGGTCTTGCAGCAAAGTATGCATCCATGCGGTTGTGTGTTGCTTTGATACTTTCATAATCAACATCATTGGTGGGTGTGGTCCTAAACATAAATGTACGATATTCTTTTTGCACAATAGTTTTACCAGGCTTTGGTGATGTCGACAATTTCGTTCTGCCTGTTTATTTCTTTGGCTGCATACACGCAACGTGGTCCTTCACAGGTTTCCACAGGTATAGCCAATATTTGCCCTTGTTTAAGTTTTGGAAAATACCACTTGACATCACTGTATAAATCTACAATGCGTATGGGCAAGTAATCGTGCATCCTACTGCTGAGTGGATTAAAACTGAATGCTTTGAATCCTCTGTCATTGAGACTTGAAAGATTTAGCATTTCCAAGTCGCCTACTTCTTTTTCACCTATGAGTATTTTCCAATCTATTGGCAGTCTTATTAAATTGCCTGCTACATCTATCACAGCGGCTGGACTGTTAAAACTTTCTAAAAAGATCAGTGGAATAAAAAAGTAATCTGGATTGTTGCTGTCACTGTTGTCTAGCACTGCAAAACGCAAGTCATCTACTTCATCGGGCAGTTCATTCATTTCAAATGCTGTGTCTTCTAGTGTTAGAATTCGCATCAATACACTTCCCTAATTTCATCAGCAATGCCATATTTGATTGCTTCTTCTGCACTCAACCATACATCTTCTGCAGGCAGTAGTACTTCACGGATTTTCTTTTCTGTGAGTCCGGTACATTTTCTGTAGTGTGCAATCATGCGCTCACTGCTGAGTTCAAACTCACGCATTGTAGCAAACAGTTCATGTTCTTTACCACGTGATCCCCAACTGTATTGATGTGACAGTATACTGGTGTTTGGTGTAATAACTCTGTGGCCTTTTTTACCAGCCATAAATGTGAGTATGCCGCAACTTGCAATCAAACCCACACCCACAGTGTGAACAGGAATAGCACTGCCTTTCATGGTGTCTATGAGTGCAAATGCACTGTGTACACTGCCACCCGGTGAATTGATAATAAGTGTTAATTGTTTTTTGCGTTTGTTTTTTGGCTGTAGATTTTGATCTATGATCCAGTTTATTACTGTTGCAGTTGATTTATTGTTAAAACCATCATGAAAATAATACATGCCTGCATCATACATAGCCTCTCCAGGTTTTAGTTCTTTTTGTTCATCACTCATGTGTTCAGTTCCAATCTATTTTATCTACTTTAAATGGGTAGTTCGCTTCTTTGTAGAAAGCCTTACGTTTGGTAAGATGTCGCTTTGCAAATCTGCAGGTGCTTGTGATGTCCCAAATTTGGACGAAGTCTTTATCATGAGCCTTGCGAATTCCGCGGCCGATACTTTGGATGACCCTAACAAAGCTCTTGCCAGGCTCAAGAAGTACCAAATTGAATATCCTAGGGATGTTAATACCAACAGCGGCAACACCATAAGTAGCAATAATAACTTTATCACTAGATTCAGCAACTTCATCATACTGTTCTTTCCTGTCTGCTGCTTTGGTTGCACCACTTACAAACACACTGTTGGGTATACGTTTTTGCAGCTCTTTGCCTGCATTTACTCTATCAACCAGTATCAGTGTGTTACCGCTTTGCACAATATTATCTATCATGCCTGCAATGTAGTCCAAACGTTTTTCATCATCTAGCAAATACTTTAATTCGCTTTGGTAATTCTGATGTTCTTTTAAGTCTATTAATTGTAGCACATTAACATTACAATTTGCAAGAACTCCTTTGTCTTGCAGTTCCTTTGCACTGATTTGATTCACAACAGGACCAATACTGCATGTGAGTGCTACACTTTCAAACTTCTCTTTGGGTATGGTGCCTGTCAGTCCCCAACGTATGGGTATGTGACTCATCACACCTGTGAGCAGTGTTTTAAGTGCATCTGCTTTGGCTTGGTGCACCTCATCAATTATGATGCACACAACATCTTCTATAAAGTCTTGTATTGTAACATCAGCAACCTGGTTCTTGGTGTTTTTCAACAGCACATTCAAACTTTGCCAAGTGCATATGGTGTGTGTACGACCAAACTCTTTACGGTCGCCAAAGAACACACCCACATCCAGTCCCATGTTAACATAGTCTGCTTCTGTTTGTGTAACCAGACTTTTGTTTGGCACCACAATGATACTGCGTCCATACTTTTCAACACTGGCACTGAGTGCTGCAGTCATCAGTGTTTTGCCTGCACCTGTTGCCACTTCCTGTATGCACTGTTGATTGTCCAGAAACTTGTTTACAGTGTCCACTTGATAGTCACGCAACACAATGGGTTCACCTGCCACAGGATGTCCTTTTGGCCAAGTTTTGTGTGCAAATGTGTTGTCATCAACACTGTGCAATGGCATATCAATCACATAGTCACGCTGGTCGTTGAGACTGACATCATATCCTTGACTGTTTAATATGGGTAAAATGTCTGGCAGTAGGTTGATATAGGTGCTGCCTCCCATTTGAAAGTAAGCCATTTTGCCATCCCAACGACCTAATCGCACTGCTGGCATGTAACGTGCGCCAGGAATCTCATACTTGAACAAGTTACTCAACTTGCGTCTAGTGTCCAAGTCCAGACCTTCAATTTTTACGTTAACTTCATCTTTAACGTGTAATACACAAGGTTTCATATATTGCCTCTGCTATTCGTTGGTGTCCTAGTTCTAATGGATGCCCGCCCGGACCTTTGGGTGCATCATGCATGATCTCAACCATCTGTTGATCGGGCCATCCCACAAACATTGTGGTGTCTATCATGTCAATAAGATCATGTGCTTGATGATTTAATTGATGCATTAGTTCGAAATTATCAAATGTATTTACAAACCTATACTGTATGTTACACTGTTTTAAAAAACTTTGCAACAATATAACCTGTCGTATCCAATTGCGGAATTCATACACAGGCTCACTGTGCCAGTTGAGCCACCGTGATATTTTTTTCCTATCTACATCTGATGCTTGGTCTGGATGTAACCAATATGCATGCTCACTACAGCCTGACCATATGGTGAATGGACCATGCTGATCATTGAACTCTTGTCTGCCGCAACTGGTCCATGCCACCACAACCAGATCTGGTTTAAGCTCAATATCAATAGCAGCATTAATTGTGCGTTTGACACACCAATGATTGCCAGTGCCACGCTTGCCCTCATTAACAACATAATGTTCTATTAGGTTGCCCAGCACATGTGGCCATGCACTGTTGCGATCTTTTAATTCTTCACCGTATGTGAAACTGTCGCCTACTGTGTAAAGTGTTTTCATTATATCTATTATAACATAAGTTGAGTGGGCAGTCTATTTCTAAACTACCCACTCGGGGCCGCGATTGGAGGAGAGAGGAGAGAGGGTCGCGGCCCAACCTGTCAAATTTTTGTTGCTGTCAAATTTTTGTTAGTGTTGATCGTAAAATATCACTTTGTTATATTGGTGTAATTTTATTACTCAGGAATATAAATATTTTTGAGGTGGACAGGGAGCATAGCATTTGCGTATCCCCCCTGCCCTATCATGATAGAGCCTCTGGAAGAAGAGAGAGAGGAGAGGTCTATCCATGAAATTGATCTCCAGTTATCTCTATACACCCATCTTCATGCAGGTTGTTTCCGCAAGTTTTTTCCAATTGCCTGATATTTTCTTTAGGTCGGCAAGTTTAAGTGCCATCCGTAAACTCATTTCACGGAACCTCTCGGGCTGGTCTTGCATATAATTAATTATCTCCTGTTCTTCGGACTTGCTAAAATTATATCCTTCAAACAGGTCTCCTTTGCGAGCAATTTGCTTGATGCGTAGCAATTTGTCACGCATTGTATCCAGTGTAAGATCCACATAGTGCGCACGACTCATCAGTGCATCCAAGTGATCTTGTAACCTTTTGCTCTTTACATTCTCAAATTTAATGTTGGTGATAAAGCAGGCACTGCCCTTAAACTCAAAGTTGTCAGGGATTCCTTCGTTGCGCAACTTGTTACTGTCCGCGTTCCAGAAGATCTTACGCTTCTTGCCGCTGTCCAGTGCTGCTTTTAATATGTTCAATGACAGATCATCCATTAGTACGCTGTCACAGTCATCAAACACCACCACGTTACCTTTGGCCGAAAATTCGTAAAGTTTGGCATATAATCCAAGTGCAGTCATTGCACCTTTTACAACTTCAAAGCGACGTTTTTGGTTTGCAATATCACCAAACATATTTTGCCGTTCTAGTGTGTTTACTACGCCATAACTTTTACCAACACCCGGAGGTCCAGTAACAATCATTGCACGAATATCACCTGCTTGCAAACTTGCAGTCATGGTGTTCAAGATCTCAAAACGTTCTTCAATTTCTTGTATTCGTGTTTCTTCATCAATTTGATCATTGGCATTTTTATTAGCAATGCCAATTATTTTGCACTCGATGCCACGCTTTGCTAGGCGAGTATGAGCTGCCTTTACAGCGGCTTCAGTTTTGTAGGACTTTTCAGTACCCTGTTGATCGATTAGTTTAAACATCACTCTCTCCAACTGTTTAACTTACTCTATTATTGTAGCATCTTGTGCAGTGTAGTCAACCACTATTTTGCAGTTGACCCATATTTTTGATCAAGTTCTTTTTGGAAGTCTTGTTCGCGCACAACACGCTTGGCATCATCAAGTGCATCACGCACCAACCAAACACTCAGTGCAATGATCATAAACTCTAAGAATGCAAATGTTAAACAAACAAATGGTACAGTT
>Ga0187217_1001214_pt1 | contig 10717 bp, 8 predicted proteins | sample 15SPOviralmetaG_FD_130165 | JGI IMG/M metagenome (GOLD analysis project Ga0187217, IMG submission 130165) | Marine viral communities from the oligotrophic San Pedro Time Series (SPOT) site, San Pedro Channel, CA, USA - 15 SPOT_SRF_2010-09-15... | ecosystem: Environmental > Aquatic > Marine >... | reverse complement strand
ATTTTGATATAAAAAACGAGATAAATGACTTGTTTTTGTGTTACCTTCAAAGAATTTATTTTTAATATCAGTTGCAATAACTTTTTCTAATATTAGAGGATTGTCTGTAAAAAATTCTTCTGATAAATATTTCTTATAATGTTTTAACTCTAGATTATAAAAATAGTTTTTTTGCGGAAAGTTTACTATTTTAAACATCTCAACATCATTTTTTATTATATTTTTAAATTTTTCAAATGCGGGGATATCTAGATCTTTAATTTTTTCTATTATTATATAATGGTGGTATTTATCTTCATCAAAAAAATAATCTTTAATGATAAATGGAAGCTTACCTGAAGTTTTTTCTATATTTATATTTGATTCAGGAGATTCTTGTGTTACATTTATAATTTCAGCATAGTTCGAAGCAATTCTACTTTTTTCACTTTCAAACATTTTATAATTTAATATATTTTTTATATTGGTAGTAATACTAAATTTTGTATTAATCTCTTCAAACTCAATTATTTTAAAATCATTTATATATTTGTCAATTATTTCATCAATTGGTGTTTTATTCTGTATATTTTGTTCTTTTGAGTTTGATTTATGTTTAATCTTTTTATCCAAATCGTACCAATATTTATTTTGTTTTGCTGTCGCCTTCGCTGCCTTGTCCGCCGCCTCCTTCTCCGCCGCCTTCCTCCCAATATCAGCCACTTCCTGCTGTCCCCTCTTTCTCTCATTATCCGCCCTCACCCTCACCGCCTCCCTTTTTGCCGCCGCTCTCGCCTCCACCTCCTTCCTCGCCGCCTCCTTCGTCGCCGCCTCCTCCTCCTTCCTCGCCGCCTCCTTCCTCGCCGCCTCCTCCGCCGCCTCCTCCGCCGCCGCAGCCGTAGCCACCGCCGTAGCCGCAGCCGCCACCGCCACCTCCTTCGTCTCCGCCACTGCTTTCACCTCCGCTTCTGCCTCTGCTTCTGCCTTGGTCTTGGCCATAGCCTCCGCCGCCCTGGCCTCCTCCGCAGCCGTAGCCGCAGCCGCCACCACTGCTTTCACCTCCGCTTCTGCCTCTGCTTCTGCCTTGATCTTAGCCTCCGCCACCACCCTCGCCGCCACCGTCGCCGCCGCCACATTCTGCTTCTCCTCCGCCTCCGCCGTCTTCTTCTTCGCCCCACTCTCCACCTCCTGCGCAGCATTGACCGCCTTTTGCCTCCGCGCTGCCGCCGCCGAGGCGTCCCTTTCTGCCCTCACCGCCGCCATCCTCGCCTCCGTCGTCTTCTTCTCCGCCGCCTCCTCCCTCTTCCTCGCCCTCGCCACCGCCTTCGCCGCCACCTTATTCGCCGCCTCCACCTCCCTCACCGCCTCCTTCAGCTTGCGCTCATCCTCCTTCTGCTGCCGCTTGCGCTTGCGCTCCTCCCCCTCCTCCTCCTCCTTCTGCTGGCGCTCCTTCTCCTTCGCCTCGCGCTCCTCCTCGCGTCGCTTGCGCTCCTTCTCCTTTGCCTCGCGCTCCTGTTCCTCCTGGCGCTTGAGTTTCGCCTTCTCTCGTCGAACATCTAATTGTTCCATGGCTTTTTGGGGGTCATTCGACAAGTAGTCCCCCCCCCCCTCTTGTTTAGAACTATGTATATTATTTTCATCATAATTATTAATATCTAAATTATCTAGAATAGATGTTTCAGAAATATTATCATCATCTAGCATTTTATTATTATATATAATATATTATTAAATTTTAAATATTAAATATTAAATATAGGTAAAAGTAAAATTTTATTTAAAATATATTATTAAATTTCAAATAATATATTTTCAAATCATATATTTTCAAATAATATATTTTCAAATAATATATTTTCAAATTATATAAATTTATTGAGATTTATCAGGAACTTTTGTTAAAAATTGAGTACGTAATCTCATTAATAATTCAGCTTTTTGAGGTTTTGAACCAGGTTTATAAATATTAATTAAAGACATTAAAGTAAGAGATAAAATTGTTTTTAATTCTTCATTTTTATCAAATTTAGCAAATAAAGCATTAAAATATTGTTTGTTATAAATACCTTCATATTCTTTTTCGGTTATTTTAAATGTATCATATTTTTTTATTTTAATTGCGGATTTATAAAATTTAGCGGCTTCATCAATATTAGTGGTAATAAGTTCATCTTTATTTTTAACAAATTTATTATATGGTTCAGTATTTTTATTAAAACGAATAGCATATAAATAATGTTGAACACTCGGCCATATATTTCCATCTATTTCTAATTTTTGGTCTTGTTTAGATATAGGGTCTATATCTTGAAGTAACCAAGAATCTTCTAATTTACGTCTCCAATTTTTAAATTTATATAATTGTGTTAAAGATGATTTATATTTAGAAAAATATTCTTTTGTTAAAAATTCACCATTTTTAATTTGATTAATTTTCCCACCGGCAATAGGTGTATCAGATGAATTTTTCCATATTTGTATTATAATATTTTCATTATAATCATTATTTTTTTGAGAGATTAAAGATTCAATATTTGGTCTTTCTTCAATATCAACTTTATTAAGTTGAGCAAATTCTTTAAACTCAGGTATTAAATAAAACGCCCCAGCATTTTTTTCAATACATTTACCTATGATTAATTCTTTAATTCTATAAGGTAATTCTTTAAATGTAAATATAGATTTTTTATTAATATCTTGATATAATATTTGTTGATAATGAACATCTGTTTGATAATTAACCATAATATAATAATCAGGATTAAATGTTCCTATTTCTTGTATATCTTGATGTGATTCTCCACATTGGACAATATTATATTGTAATTTTAAATGTTCATCATGATCTAAATTTTCTTTAAATTCATTATCAGAAAATATAATAAATTTAACATTGTAAATTTTTTCTAATAATGAAATAGCCCATGCATCAGCCCAAAATTTATCAGTTAAAATAACCGCTTTAAAATCTTCAAATGTTTTAACATCTTCCATAAATTTAAATTCATTTAAGCTAATTGATTTTTGAAGACTTTTAACATCATCACTATGTTTAGAAATGGTTTCTAAATTAATTTTTGCCTGATTTAAAATATCATGTTTTTCTTCTGAATCATTTGTAGCAGACATTTTAATTTTCAAAACACTATGTTTTTCTTTACTTGAAGCTAATTCTTTTTTTGAATAATCATATTCACTTTTAATACCATCATAAATTTCTTTATATGTAGAATAAATAGGTTTAGTAGCATTTTCACTTATTTTTTTACGTATATCGTTAACAGAAATTTGTTTAGATTTATAATCAGACAAACTATTGAGAGCGTCTTTTAAAACATAGAAAAAGCAATGACCACCACCTGGATTTTCTTTAATAATATATTTGTGGCTTTTTAAAGCTTTATTTATCCATTTATCAGAATCTTCTTTTTTATAAATTTTCATTTCATTATCGGATTCTTCTTTTGATTGTTGTTTAACAATAGCTAAATTAGGTAATACGCTTTTTTTAGTAGTTGTTTTATCTTTTTCTTCTTCTTCTTCTTCTTCATCTTCTTCGTCTTCTTCGTCTTCTTCGTCTTCTTCATCTTCTTCGTCTTCTTCGTCTTCTTCCTCTTCTTCGTCTTCTTCATCTTCTTCGTCTTCTTCGTCTTCTTCATTAGAATCTTGAGAATTTTCTTCTTCTTTTATCGGTTGTTGAGTAGGGTCAATAACTTCATATTCAGGGTCATTTATAGAATTAAAATAGTGATTAAATTCTTTTTTAGATAATTTATATTTTTCTAAAATAATTTTGCGTGTTGATTGAAATAATATAGGTTTATCTAATTTATTAATATCTACATTACCAGTTTTTAAGTCAATAAGAGTGCTATATGTAGTATTATTTGTTTCATAAATACCTATTTTAGAAAAAATATTATTATTTTTGATTAAATATATATTAAAATATATTATATTATTCGGTATTTTGTCAAAATTGGGTTTACCTAATACAAAAATGATATTAGTTTTATATAATTCTCCTAAATATACAGTAGTTTCATAGTCGATATCTGTTGTTTCTATTTTAGTATTTTCATTATATTCAATAGATTTATCAATTTTGGATAATACCATTTATAATAATATAGTAATTTATATATTTTTATATTTTTTTAATCAACAATTCAAATAAATATAATTTTTTAATAAAAATTTATATTTATTTGATAAATCAAATATCAAGACTTACGACATTTTTATCACTTTTTTGCTTTCTTTTAGATTTGGGTTGTTTCATACTTTTTAAATCCTTTATATCATCTACACTAATTGTGCTCTGATTATCATCATTTACATCTATTGATTTTGTTTTCAAACCACTTAAAATACTATTAATATTATTATTATTATTTAAAGTTGGACCTCTCATTTCTGGTCTAACTATTCGTTCATTTTCATCAATATTTGCTTGATTATTATTTACAGATATACCTTCATTATTTCTAGCATTCATAATATCGGGTCTGTTTGGAATATTAGGAACACGTCTGCTTCTTTCTGGTAATTTAGTTTCGGTTGCTGGTGGAGGAGGTCCATTATTAATATTTGGTGGAATATCACTTGCTCCAAACCCAGGTGTATATCCGGAACTTGTATTATTATTAAACATATTATTCATAAACCCACTAAAGCCGGGATTATTTTGTCCCATAGTATTTACAGCCGCAGATGTAAATTGTTTCATTAATTCTGGATTTTGTCTCATAATATCATCCATACCAGGCATAGCAGATTTAAATAAAGTGTTACTCATATGAATCATGGTTGCTGACCCACCTAATTGGAATAATAATCGTAATTCAGGGGACATTTTAGATTTTGATTTATATTTTTCATGTAATTCAGCAAAAATATCATCATATTCATCAATATTTTCATTAATTTGTTCGCTCCATCCATCTAATTTTAAATCGAAAGGATCAAATTTATTATTTAAAAATTCAATACCTGTAATACATGCCATAAGCATTTTAGCTTGAAATTTAACAGAATTAGATTTTTCTTTTTCAGCAACAATAGATTCATATTCACCTATCATTTCATTTAAATCTGAATCCATGTTATATTTTTTTGTTGTGGAAACTCCTTTCTTTTCAAGTTCTTCAAATTTTTTTATATATTTAAATTTTTCTCTCAATTCTTCTTCGGGTGATAATTTTTTTTTTTCATTAATTTTATCATCTAATGGTACATCATTGTAAGCGGTATATCCATCCCAAGATTTTGAAGGTAAACCGCCAATTTTAGCTGTTGTTTTTCCTATATTAATTTCATGTTCATTATCAATATTTTTAGTATCAATATTTTTAGTATCAATATTTTTAGTATCAATATTTTTAGTATCAATATTTTTAGTATCATTATTAATTTTTTTTACATTACTGGAACCTATATTAAAATCACTTGATAATTCATTTAATTCATCTTCTAATTTACTGATATCTTCTATATCAATATTTGTTGTTTTTTTTTCGTTTTTATTTTTGTCATTCATAAGTAATTCTATTCCAGCGCCAAAATTTGAAGACGGTTTAATTATTAAGTCGTCATCTTCATTATCAGAAAATGTAGGAATATTAATATTATCAATATTTATATCATCCGGTTCAATTTCTATTATATCCATGATTATATTTAAAAATACAAATAATATTTTTAAGTAGTCCGCAATATATATATATATAAATTAAATAGATATATATATATTAAATAATATTATTGACTTGAATTATATTTTGAAATATAAGATAATATAATGCTTGTAATAATGTATCTGCTAAATCATCTTTTTTAGAATGATTATTAAAATATTCTAAATCTTGTAACATATTTTTTTTATTAAGGATTTTTTGTGTATATATAATACTTAATTTCTTTCTTTCATTATATGATATTTTTTTAGAATTATCAAAATATTTTAATTTATTAATGGGAGATACATATTCAATATTATAATTATTATTTAAAATCAAATATTGGGTTATCATTCCTTGAATTGATTTCATTCTATTAGCAATTGGTCCTATTTGATTTTCTATTAAAATTTTATCAATAGAATTAATTTGATGATTTAAAAAAAGTTTATCTAAATTATTTTTTAAGTTTATACCTAAATCAATTATATTAATATCATTGGAACTAATACGTTCAATATATTCATAATAATTATTTTTATAGTATTCAATTATATTATTTACAATTGTATTTTTATCGATTTTATTATCTAAACATATATTTTTTTGAATACAAAAATCCTTTAAATGTTTTATATTATTTTTCAATAATATATTTAATTTTATTTCAGGTATAGAATAATCAGTATTTTTTGTATGTGTTTTACAATAATAATAGTCATTTTTAAAAAAAGATGCATTTTTACAGCATTTACAACAAGTAAATTTGTCATTTGATAAATTTAAAATATCCCATTGTAATATTTTTAGATTATTATCTTGAAGACCATTTAATTCTTGATTATATTCAATAATTAATATTGCTAAATTCTTAATACCAACATCTATGCTTAATATTTTCATATAGCAAATATAAGTGTATAATTATATGATATTATATATTGTATTTAATACAAAATATAATATATAAAATAAAATTTAATGTCGTATTAATTTAAAGCACTACTACATATAGAGTAATTTATTCTATATAAATAATATATGAAAAAAGACATTAATGCTCTCCATATATTTTCAAAAAACATATATTGGGTTTTTTTATTTAACGTAGATAAAAATCCTCTAACTAAATAAATTAGAGCAGATAATAAACTTAATAATCCAAATATATAGAATATCATACAGTGTTCTTTGCCTAAAGGTTTCATTAAAGAATCAAACATATTTTTATATAAAATATAAATATTTTAATATTTCTTATTATCAAATATTATCAAATATTATCAAATATTATCAAATATTATCAAATATTATCAAATATTATCAAATATTATCAAATATTATCAAATATTAAATTGTGGTATTTTTTTACTTGCATTAAGTTGTTGTTTCGATAAATATATATTTTTTAAATCACTATTTTCATAACCATAAGGTTTCTCGGTGGCTAATACAGAATTAAATATATATGGATTATTATTTAAATTCACGGATTTATTAGTATTTAAGTTATATCCGCATTGATTACAAGCAACAAGTTGATTATTTAAAATAATTTGATCTGCGTTTGTTTGTAAATATTTTCTATAGTCAGTATTATTTGTAATATTTAATTTATTTTTTAATACGTTTTCATAATAACTATCATTAATATTGGGTTTTATATTTCGTCCATCATTCATTAATGCGGGGAAATTAGAATGTATATTATTTGAACCATTTAAACAAGTATGTGAATACATTTTATATTATAAAAATAATATAAAATATATATAAAAATAAATTTTATGTTTCTAATAATTTAATTAATTCTGATTTTTTAAGTTTTTCTGCTTGTTCATTGTCTAATAAATTACGAGTAACAACTAATAATTTTAAATCATCAACTTTCATTTTTTTATAAGATTTTTGTTTTTTTTCCTGTAAAACATTATCACTGTCATTAATCATTATTTCTTGAGATAATGTAATATCTATATCTTCATTATTTACAATATTTATAAATTTAATATCTGTATCTTCAACATTATTATTTGATATATCAGTATTATTTAAATCTAAAATATTATTTATTTCATCTCCATTATTTAAATCTTGAATATTTTTAGTTACATTAAATTCCTCAATATTAATTAATTCATTAAAATTAGATTGTGGTTGTATATTTTCTAAAATGTCTATTTTATCATCGCTAAATTCTAAACATTCTGAATCTTGTAAAACATCCAATTTTTCAGAAACATCTGAATTATCATCATTATCAGAATCATCATTATCAGAATCATCATTATCATTATCAGAATCATCATTATCAGAATCATCATTATCAGAATCATCATTATCAGAATCATCATTATCAGAATCATTGTTATCAGAATCATCATCTGAATCATCATCATCTGAATCATCATCTAAATCTTTAGCAGAATTATCAAGATGTTGGATATCTCGTGAATTTTGCACAGTGTTAGATTCATCATTATTAAAAGATAAATTAGATTTTTCATATGATGTATTATTGGGTATTGTAGAATTAATTATTTGGTAATTATAATTTTGTATAAAATTTTGTAAAATTTTCCCGTGTTCTATTAAACTGTTTTCTAATACATTTACTCTTTTATATAAATATAAAAAAACAAATGAAATAAGAGAAATAAAAAAAACATAAACTATATAATTTGTAATATTACTGGCTATATTACTAAACATATTATTATTAATAAATTGTAATATTTTTAAATACTATTATTTAACGAATATAATATTTGGTTATTATTAATTATTCGAGCATTTCTTTTGGATAATTTAATTTTTCCAAAACATTAAAAGCACCTTTTATTTTAGAAATACCAGATTTTAATTTATAAGTATAAATTAAATTTCCAGAAGTATCTTTATCAATATACATATAATGATTTTTAGAATGTTTTTTATTAATTTTTTTACATATTTTTGTATAATGTGTTGTCAAAATAAAATTAACATTATTTGTTGATATATAATTTAATAATTTAATAGCAGCATTAGTCGCTTCGTCTGGATTTGTGCCACTATATAATTCATCAAATACACAAAAATGATTTTTATCTGGATTATTTTTTATAATATCCAAAATATCTTTACATTGTCTAGCTTCAGCCTGGAATAAACTATCACGATTTGAAGTTTCTGGTATATTGATATAACAATGAAAATAATCATAAATTTTTACTTGTGCACTATTATAAAAACCACATCCAAATTGTTGTGATAAAATTAGATTTATTAATGTAGATTTTAATAATGTTGTTTTGCCTGCTGCGTTAGGTCCAGTTAATATTAAATTATTATCTAATGTGTAAGTATTTTTTATTATATTATTTTTCAAATTATCTTTTAATAGAGAGCAGTTAAAAGATTTGCAAAAATTGGTTTTATCTTTTGTATCATTATTTATATAACTACAGTAATTAATAGTATTATTAGCTAATAATTTTTGTATATTTGTTATGGAATTAATATACCCATTAAAATTAAATGAATAATATAAAGATTTCAATAATGATTTACTATTATTTAATTTATAAAAAGCAGTCATTACATTTCATAAATGTGTTATTTTTTTATAATTAATATAATAATTAATATTTGATAAATTTGAATAATATAAATTGAGATTATTAATATGAGATAATGCTGTCTTATTAAAATTAGTATAAGAATTATATTTATTAGAATAATTAATAAAATTATTAAAATTATCAATCGATTGTTTTATATATATTTTAACACTTTTTAAAATAGACAAAATATATTTTAAATTACTATAAAATTTTATACAAGAATAATAATTAGAATATAATTGGAATATATACAAAAATACAGTAAATACTATATAAATTTTGCTTGTTAAAGAAGAATCGGAGAAATTTTCTATAAGCCCACCTATTATATGATTTTTAAATAAATTAATAATATGTTCCTTATATAGTGTAAAATTGATACTATATCCTTGAAATTTTATAATAAAAAAAGGTATTAATAATGTAATTAATGGAAGAATCAATGAAAATAAAGGGGAACATATATTATATAATGATATACATTGCATAACAATTTTATTGTTATTATATTTATCAAGTATTGGTAAATCTATATATTGGTATTCTAAATTAAAATTAAAATTATCAGAAATATTTGTAACATTTGAATACAATTCTAAATTTTCATAATACTTTTCATTATTTTCATTATTTTCATTATTTTCATTATTTTCATTATTTTCATTATTTTCATTATTTTCATTATTTTCATTATTTTCATTATTTTCATTATTTTCATTATTTTTATTATTTTTGATTGGTTTATATTTTTTTAGTAAATTTTGTGTATCCATTAAAAACTCCTTATCATTTGTATAATATTTGCACCACTTATTAATTATTAGTTTATCATAATAATTATCGGGATTTATTATTGTATAATATAAATTTTCATTTAAATTATATGAATTATCATTATTGTTTTTATAATTCATTAATTCTAAATCATCTATAATATTTTCATCCAATTCTAAGCATTTTTCAATTAATTCAATAGGTAATTTAAAAGTATTTTTTATTTCAAAATCAGTTACCATTGATTTTTCTTTATTCAAATAAGATAAAATAACATTCATATTATATTAATATATATAATTAGCTTGTAATATAATTATTAATATAATACGAAATATATTTAGATTATAAATATTAAAGATAATTATTAAATTATTAACAATGATTAAATATGATAATACAATATTAAATAATATAATAAATGATGTCTCTCAAAATAAGTTAGATAGTAACATTAAAAATTATTTGGACAATATTTTACTTGATATCAATGATAATTTAAAAAAATTTTTAATTAATAAAGAGTATAAATATCATACTAAATTGAAAAAAAATAAAAATAATAATAATAATAATAATAATAATAATAATAATAATAATAATAATAATAATAATAATAATAATAATAATAATAATAATAATAATAATAATAATAATAATAATAATAATAATAATAATAAT
>Ga0187217_1001209_pt1 | contig 10734 bp, 7 predicted proteins | sample 15SPOviralmetaG_FD_130165 | JGI IMG/M metagenome (GOLD analysis project Ga0187217, IMG submission 130165) | Marine viral communities from the oligotrophic San Pedro Time Series (SPOT) site, San Pedro Channel, CA, USA - 15 SPOT_SRF_2010-09-15... | ecosystem: Environmental > Aquatic > Marine >... | reverse complement strand
GAAGACCTTAGAACCACAGCGACAAATAGTGCCTTTGTTCGATTGCCTCAATTCCCTCAGACAACTTTCAATGCTGGTAAAGGATCGATCTCTAAGATTGTTGGAACAATCCCCAGATTTGATAACAGTGGTGCCGATCAAGGATCATTATTTTTTGAAAAACACGATCGTTTATATGTCGATCTCAACAACACCGAACCAATCGAAATGACAGATATAAAGGTTGATATCGTGAGATCAGATGAAACATTCGTAGAAGATCTAACTGGTAATAGTGAGATTGTGTTTCATATCCGTGAAGCACCAAAATAAAGAAAGATAAATAAAGATAAATAAAGATAGAGGAAAGTAAAGTTCTATCTTTTCTATTTTTTTCTAAGAGTCATTATAATAATGACTTCAAAATTTCCTGCGATTGAAATGCCTGTTCAAGAACCAGAGCCAGAACCTATGACGCCTCGTGTAGATCCAATCGATAATATCTTACAAGAATTAGGCGATAAGGATATGCCTGAAGATGATGAGGATGAAGGGGAGATAGTTCCAGTCGAAGCAAAACCAACATTTGAAGAAGAAGAAGTATTTAATGCTAATACCACCAGCGATGCAGTAAAAGAGGAAGACGTAATGAACTCTGAAATAGGTGAAGTCCCTGAGAAGAAGGGTCGACGGAAATATAAACGTAAGGGAGAGATGACAGAGAAACAAAAACTTCATTTAGAAAGGATAAGAGCAAAAGCAGCAGAGAATAGAAAGAAACGCAAGGAGGAGAAAGAATTATTAGCAAAGGAAAAAGAAAAGGAGATTGAAGAACTAAGAAAAGAAAAGAAGATTAAGGAATTAGAAAAACAAAAACAAAAAGAGATCGAGGCTGAGGCAAGGGTCTCTGAAGATATCGCAAATAAAATTATGAAAGATTCGTACAGTAAACAAGATTTAGAAGAAGCAGTCGTGAATGCTATCCATACTTATGATACTCACCGCAAAGAGCAGAAGGCAGAGAAAAAGAAGAAACAAGCAGAAGATGCTCAGAAGAATCGTCAAACTCGATTGATCCAGCAAGCAATCAATCCTCAACCATCTGCCGATCCTTGGCGACAATATTTTACATAAATTTGATTTAAAAGTTTTTCGATTTATTAATACGTGCTAAAGATGGTGAAACAATTGGGATGTCCTCGTACAATAACAAATGCTTCATTTCAAAAAGAATCAGATCAAATATATGGTCCTATATTTGATTTATCTCAATTTATTTTTGATCATACGAATCGTCATAAACGGAGTATTGTCTTTTGTAAAAGACATAAACAATATTATAGAGTTTCACGAAAAAGTCATTTAGATAAATGTAAAGGGAAAAATATTTGTAAGCATTGCTTGTATGAATATGAATTAAAAAGATTGGAAGAACTATATAAATCGAGCATTGAAAAGGCAAATAAAATTCACAAAGGTAAATATACTTATGAATCATTTATTTATGTTAAATCAACAAAACCTTCATTGATTACTTGTAAGAAGTGTCGAAAAAAGTTTTCAATGAGTATGAATAAACATCTGTGCGGAGCGGGTTGTAAGGTATGTTCTTTAGAAGAATTATCACAAAGATTTCGATATTCCTTTGAGAAAAATGTTGAAGAAGCAGAAAAAAATCACGGTCTCGGAACTTATGATTATTCTCAATTACGAGAATGTAAAAATCAGAATGACAAAGGTATTGCTATTTGTAAAGAACACGGAGAATGGGAAACAAATTGGCATATGTTAATTCACGGCTGCTTCGGTTGCCCCAAATGTAATGTGAGTAATAAAACAGAAAAACTTGTATTAAAATTATTTGAAGAATCTTTTAATTATGATGTGATTTACGACAAGACAACCCCTTGGATTGGATATCGAAAAAGATATGATTTTATAATCGAGGAGTTGAAGTGCATCATTGAATTAGATGGTCGTCAGCATTTTCAACAAGTAAGTAATTGGGGTTCGCCTGAAAACCAATTAGAGAATGATATTTATAAAAATCAAAAAGCGATGGAGAATGGATATAGTATCATACGAGTTTATCAACCATATATATTTAAAAAAGATCCAGAAACCATCTTAAAATTAATTTTATCAATTCATCGATACAGAGAACCTCAGTTAATTTGTATCGGCGATATTTATAACGATCGATTTTAAAAAAAATCTAACCTCTTTAATAATGGAAGGAAAACCACCAAGAATCCAAAAAGTAAAATCACCACCCAGAGAGAAACCAAGGAAAGTTCTTCATAGTAATCTTCCCCAGCTCCCGTGTATCATGACGATCATTGCTCCGACAAAATCTGGTAAGACAAATCTACTCACGAATCTCATTCTTAGAGATGATTTTTATAAAGACGTACACGATAACGTCACTATTATGTCAAATACGATCGAGCAGGACGTCACAGGGAGATTTCTTAAGCAAGCGTGTGATTGTTATACTGGATACTCTGATGAAGTCTTAGGAGGTCTAATAACCCAACAGAAATCTTTTTCTGATGATGATCGACCATTCATTGGAATGATTTTTGATGATATTTTAGGATCAGTGAAACGTAATAGTTATTTGAACTCTTTAGTCACAAGGTCAAGACATTTTGGTATAGGTCTTTTGGCGATATCCGTGCAGTCATTCAAGGCATTGGGACCAGTAATTCGAAATAATACGAATGCTTTTATTTGTCTTAATTTACAGAATATGTCGGAATTAGAGAAGATTAGTGCCGAATATTCGGGGATGTTTGGTGGAGATGATAATTTTAAAAAGATATATCACAAGGCAACAGCAGAGAGATATGATTTTATGTATTTAGATCTTCAGTCAAATCCAGCACGTGCCTTCCGTAATTTCGAGGAGCAATTAGCAGAAGGTGATAGATTATTATTTAGTGGATCTGTGAAAAAAAATATTCAGGAGGATTAAAATAAAATAATTGTTCTTTCATAAAATGGCGTCAGTATATGGATTTTCTCAAACTTTAAGTGAAGGTTCCGCATTCAATGCTCGAACTCTACAGGCGAATGATTTAATTACGGAACATAATAATAAAGTCTTGGGTGATTATCAGACTGCTAAAAAGCAGCAGACAAGAGATGAGGCAGATGATAGCACCACATTCGAAGAGGATGCTGCGATTCAAGGGACTGAAGATGGAAAAGGTCTTTTAAGCACTGGGATTGGTGCTTTTAGTTTAGGACAAGATATGGCTTCTGCTGGTGGTGTTGGTGCTGGTCTCGCCAAACAGACTGCTGAGAGACAAGCACAGATTTCTTCAACTTTCAGTAAGTTAACTCAAGGAGAGCAAGCAGTTGCATCGCCTCCTGTTAAATTAGGTTCGACGGGAATAGGTGCGGCGACTGGTGCTGAAGATGCTGCGGCGGCGGCGAAAACAGCGGCAGGTGGTGCTGGTGCTGCTTCTGAAGAGATTGGATCTTCTGGGGTTGGTTCTGCTATTATCAAGGGTATTTTAAAGAAAGGAGGTGCTGGTAAAGTTTTATCGGAAGCTGGTCTTTCGACGGTTTCAGAGATAGGAGGTAAAGCGGCAGGAGATTTTGGTGGAATTACAGACGCAGTTGAAGGATTTGCGAATCTTGCTGAGAATAAAAACTTCTTTGGAAACGATGATGCTACTGAGAAGTGGGGTGATTCTTTTCAAATGGCCGGAGCAGCGATGGATGTTGTTGGAACCGCATTCCCTCCTCTGGAACTTTTAGGAGGTGCTACTGGTCTAATAGGAGGTCTATTAGATGGTATCGATAGTCTTGGCAAAGATGAGAAAAAGAAACAATCTGATGCTGCTCCCCTTATCGATCCTAACAAAGATCCAGCGAAGGCGGGCATTGTGGATACAAAAATCAGTCCAGCATACCAGTCGTTGGGACTTGTAGCATCGGCACCAGTTTCTGCGAAAATGTCAATCACGGGTTCTTCGGGTGCTTTTTAAAATATTTGAAAAATAAGATTTTTAATTATTATGTTTGCTAATTTATAAAATGTCACAATTCTTCGTATCTTCTGATAAAGTAAAAACAGGACAAACTTTTGTATCGGTTCCATCTGAAAATGGACTTGATTACAGAGCAGGAGGTCGAATAGATTTATATATTCCACCGACTTCTAAGTTTATTGATTTAAGTCAAACGAAATTAAAGTTTAATGTTTCGATTGCTTTGCCGACTGGTGCTGCGAGTGCATCGTTGGCTGCGAGACTCCAGTTAGATGCTCAGACTGGATTACATTCTTTGATTCGATCTGTAAGAGTATTTACGGGTCGCAAGACTGCTCTCTTAGAAGAGATTGAAGGTTATGATGTATTGACTGCTCTTCGCTTCGATTATGAGACCAATCAAAATCTGGTAAACAAAAGAGTTCTCACGGATGGTGCTACTGGATATGATCCTGCCTGTCGTGGAACATTAGGGACATCAAAAACTCTTCAAGGAAATTGTCTATCAAATCCTTACTGTACTCGTGTTGAGGGTAATACCAAACTGTCTACGAGTTTTACCAGTGATGAATCTTATGGTTTACAGCAAGTCTCTGGTGAATTAGAATTAAACACTGGACTGTTCCGCAATGAGGCAGTCTTCCCTGCTCTACTCACGGATGGTTTATTCATAGAGATTTTGCTTCAAGATCAGAAGAAGGTTTTCCGTCAGTTAGACAGCACGATGAGAAACAGACGTCTTGGTCTCAATCCAGTCTTCCATTCTGTCAATGGTTCGGATAATGGTAGTATCACGAATGGTTCTTGGCAGAATGGTTCTGCTATCAGTTCTTTCTTCGTTGCTCGTGATCAGAATCAGACTTCTATTCCAGTATTCCCTTTTGTTGTTGGTCAGGAGATATCTTTCGTAACTCTGGATAATGCGAGTCTTAATGCTTCTACAGCAGCGATTAAAGATATAGAATATGTCACTGGTGGAGCGGGAACGGCAGTAGGAACTTCGAAAATCAAAGTCACTCTGGATGCGAATGTTTCAAATACTATGGGAGAAACTTACCCCAATGACCGTGATATCCAGATAGTATCTCAATCGGTTGAAGATTTTGGTAATGCTCTTTTAGAGTATCAACCGATCTATACTGTAAGTGATGTTCATATGGTTGTCGCACAGATAAGTGTTCCAGATGGTTATGAGTCCTCGATGATGGCGATGATGCGAGAAGGTGGTACGATGAACTATGATTATCGAACATTTACTAACTATCGATATTCTCAAGTGAAAGATGATTTAGTTGCTAACATTCGTCTGCCCCTCATTGAAAGTCGTGCGACTTCAATCCTCTGTGTTCCCACGGATGCAACGATCTATACCTCAGCTTCTTCCCTCGCTGCTGATGGAACTTACAGAATTGATTTCGATGCTGATGATGAAACTAACTTCTCTTCTCGATCTGGTCTTGTAGGAATTGCTGATCAACTTCAAAACTATCAGTTGATATATGATGGTAAGATCAATCCTTCTCGTAAGGTTGAAACTGCTAAGATTTCGGGAGGATATTCTATTTCTCAGCAATGGTGTATCGAGGCGGAGAAGGCTCTTGCGATGGCAGACATCGAACCCCTATCCTTCAGGGCATTCCGCGAGAACTTCTTCATTGGTCGTGCCCTTGCTCTGGGTCGCAATGCTGTTTATGATGCTCGTGGAAAAGACTTTAATTTACAAGTCGAATACACGGGATCCTCGGGTCCGTCTAAGAATCACCTTTGGATGAATTATGTTTCTCACATCCGTCGCCTTGTAATCAAGCAGGGTGGTCTGGATGTTCAGGTCTAAAGGTTGATTTCTCTAAGATAGAACTCCCATAATTTTAAATTAAATAATTTTTATTTTTTTAAGTCTCATATCATAAAATATGGCAACTCAGCACAATCTCGAAATCGTCCCAAGTAATGTGACGTCGAACTCTAAGATCTCGTACAGGAATGGTAATCCAGTCATTCAATTTATTATCGGTGAGCAGGATGCTATGCTCCTTGGAAATACTCTAAGATTTACTGGTGATTTCAGAACCTTTTTGTCGAATGGTTCTGCTTCATCGGCATTTGTTGCTTCTCCTCTTGCTATGAGTGAGAAATTAGGTATTTATTCGACGATTGATACTCTCACGATCAAATCTCAGAAAACTGGGCAGACGATTGAGACCATTCGTCATTACAATCGCTTCCTTAGTTCCTATCTCCCAGTGACTTCCTCCCAGCAAGATAATATGGGACATCTTTACAATTCAGCATTAATTCTCCCTAACTATGCCGCCCAGCAAGAATCAGTGGTAAATATTCCTTCAGCATCTGCGACGAATGGTGCCAATCATTTCTGCTGTGCTTTGCCGTGTGGTCTTTTCAATGGTCGCAATCCAATTCCTCTGATGAGGGAGGCGATTGGTGGTCTTTTGGTTGAACTGCATCTTGCTCCGGACTCTCAGGTGTTCCATTCGCAGACGGATTCATCGGCATCTCTCACGGATTCTTTCTATGAGTATTCCGATATCTCTATTGTTTGCGAGACAATGGAACCCGATGGTGCTACGATGGCGAAGCTCAAGTCGCAGACCTCTTCGACTTTTGAATACAATTCTATCAATGCTTATTATCAGACGATTAATTCTGCGAATGGTATTATCAATTTCCAGTTAGGTTTATCGAGAGTTTTAGGAGTATTTGCGAACATTGTTCCGGCAGCTCATATCAATAACTTACTCTATGATGGTCTTGCGACTCTCTATCCCACAAACACCAATGGATCTTCTGCCCCTATTACAGAGTTATTTTTCACGAGGAACGGCACGAAGTTCCCTCTGGATTTCAATGTTAATACAATTCAGGATAGTGATCCTGACGATACGACAATTGATCCTCAGTTAGTCTATTACTATATGGATGCTATTCAAAAGTTTGCTGATATTAAGAGAACTTCTATCAATCAGGTCAACACTCGTCTATCGGATGATCCTCGATTTGATAAAGATTTCGCTGATGGTGGTTGTGGTTTTGGTGTGGGAGTTGCTTTTGATCGTATTTCAGATCAGGGTGTCGATTTCTCCAGAGTTAATTTTGGTATCAATATGAGTCTTGGATTAACGGATGATTCTCCTCAGGCATTCTATGTCTTTGCTCACGCGAAGAATACTCTTGTATTTGGTCAGGGTGGTCTTCAGGTAATGTCTTAAGTAAAATAATTTTATTTAATTTGTTTTTTTTTATTTTGTTCATTTATAAAACAATGGATAGTGTTGAAGATGCGAATATGATTGAAAGAGCTCCGGTTCCAAATGAAGCAATGGTTCCAGATTTACTACAGGTGTCGCCAATGGACACCACAACTGCGACGGATGTTGAAACTTCGATTACTGATCCTGTGGTTATTTCTGATACTTTCTGTCGATTTGTTCTGTTAAACAAAGGTATTCTACACTCTCACAGCAAAATAACCTTAGCGGTGACTGCTCCCGATGGTTTAGATCGTTTCTTCCCTCCTAATGTCGGGATTGCTGCTTTGATTGAGCGAGCGTCTCTCAAGGTTGGAACGAAAACTCTTCAGGAGATTGATGGATACAATTTCCTCACGGCATATAAGTCGATGTTTATTAACAACGAGCATCAGTTAGAGCGTGAACTTCCCCAGAGTGGACGATGCATTGCCCACGAGTTCCGCTATTCGGACAGTAAAGCAACTCTTGCTGGAGGTGCTGAGAATGATACTCGTGCTCCCACTTATGGTCTTTCGACTGGTAAGGAATATAATGATCAACTCGCGGGTCAGGTTCCGGATGTACGACTTCCTGATTTTGCCAATATCAAGAATGAACCAGTCTTTCAGATTGCCTTGAGCGACCTTTTCCCTATGTTAAAACAGACTCAGCTGCCTCTCTATATGATGAAGGAACAAGTTTCGATTGAATTAACTTTTGCTAGTGATGAAGAGCGTGCTTGTTCCGCTTCTGGTGTTGCTCAGGGAGTATATGCCATTGATCAGACTCAGGTGAAGTTTATTGCTGATTACATTTACTATCCTCAAAATATGATGGATTCCTATGCCGAGGCAAATCAGCAGATAACTATCAATCATTTTGATTATCGTCATTCTAAGTTTTCAGTTTCTTCGACGACTGCCCAGAATACTCAGATAAGAAATCTTGGTGGTGCTGGTCGTATAGTCACGAAGGTGATTCAGGGTGTCCAGAGTAATGCGGCAGATGATCAGTCTATTCTTAATAAGTTCCACGCGATGGCTCCTGAGGTCGATTATACTCTTGGTCAAACTGCTGGAAGTAATGGGACGATTACGACCAATATCAAATACAATGATCGATTCCTGTATCCCATTGATGTTTCTAATTCGGCAAGACATTTCCATAATGTCGCACAGGCGGAGGGTGTTCCGGCATTCGTAACTCGTGAGGAGTATAGTGCTGAGGGCGTCGCTTTAACGGGTGATGAGTTTATGGGATACAAACAGATCGAAGGCACGAGGGCGGGGGCAAACACTGGTCGAGGACTTACTGGTCGTTTCAGTTGGTTGAGCAACAGACTTAATCGTAATGAAAGAATTAATAGCAGAGGTATTGAGAGTTTTTTCAAATACGATGCATTAGATAATGAGGCGGCATATACTCAGCGTTCGTGGTTAGAACTTGTTAAGATTACTCAGTTGAATGGTGGATACATTTTCACTGAACTCGCTTAAAAAACAGATTTAATAAAAAAAAAAAAAATAACTTCCTCTTTTATAAATGTCAGGATATACACAGACTCTTCTTTTAGATTGTAATCGCTTATCTTCCGTGGAATATAGTGCCTCGAAACTTAGCGATTCTGATAAATCTTTATTTACAAATAAAGTCGCAGACGGTTTAGAACTTAATGTTGGTGATCAAGTCTCAGTTAACTCAGCTTATATTTCCGAGAGAGGTGCTGGGTCTTCAGTGATCGAGTTTAAGGGCAAAGAATTAGGTGATAATACAACAATTAATTATGTCAGTGCTTCAAATGTTTGTTTCGTTGGATTTGATGAGGGGGGATTACCTTACAACTATCCACTCCCAGAAGGATATGGTCGACAAACTTTCACAGAAGTCGAGGAAGAAATCCCTCTTAGAGATAATGAAGTATCAATTGTCGTACAGTATTATAAAAATACAAATGGAGATATGAATATTACTTTGCCGAGAAGATTTGGTTCTGCTTCTTCTACAAAAAACAACCCAGTGAATGCCTCAGGATATTGGGTTTTAGCAGATAATCAAGATACTGGATTAAATACTTTTAGTCAAAACTCATCGCATATCTATGCTCCAGATTGGAATATTAATGCTTCAATGGATTCATTAATGTATATTGGGACTAAGCATAATGCTCACGTCGCGCATCCTCAATTTGATACGACTACAGGTCTTCCAACTGCTGGGAATAATGGTTCTGCAGTCATAAGGAAAATAAAACAAGATAATTCTCGATTTACAATATTTGTCAAAGATAAAATTATCTGGAATGGTTCTTTTCTCGATACAACAGGATTTGCGAATGCTTCGAAGGCGGCGACTGATTATTTAGAAGCGATAATTAAAGAACCCTTCTCGGATCGTTCAGGAGAAAGTAAAGTCCATTTTCGAGATCCAGCAATGATGGACTATATTCCTTTTTCACAAAAAGTTAAATTATCCGTTGATGCTGGTTATGATACTCCTTCGAATGTTGCGAATACTATCACAGATCAATTAATTCAAACAGATGATCCTATACCTCAGTCTTGGGATCACAGAAGACCTCAACCAACTTATCCCGCACCAGCAAATCCATCAGTGTATTCAAATATAATTAATTCAACTCTTTACAGGAGTTTCCCTGCTGCGAATTACACAACTTACGGAAAAGATAAATGGGATGCTTATCAGGAAGGTTCACAGTTTAATCCTATCGTTGGGGTATCTCCACCTGAAGACACATCAGATAATTCATTCGATTATCTCAATAATTATGCTTATATTGGTTTCAAAAGACCTGAGTTTGTTGTCAAGGGACGTAAGGCATTCGAACAATTGTCATCATCTTCAACATCATTCACATCTGCTGCTGCTGGAGCGATGATAATAAAAACTATGCCGATTGCTGGTTCCGGAACCGCAGTGATAGAAACAAGTGTTTCTTGGACTGATGATAATCTTACAAAGATTAGAGATTTCTTTGATGTTCAGAGGAAATTATATCCAGAATTAATTTCAGGGAATCGACTCTCAAATAGTAATTATACAGATGAGTTCCTTCAAGCGAAGTTTCAAACAACAAGTGGCTCGCTGAATGCATCGTTCGAAGATCAAGCGAGATTTCTCCATATCAATCCTTATAGATTTTGGACAATTTTGAATCACTTTGCTTTTAATGCTTCTCAATTTTCGTATATAACAGAGATAAATTATAAGATGGCTGAATTTGTCGTAGGGAATGATATGAGTCATATGCCAGCAAATCCATTAACGTGGTCAGGTTCAGGTGTTCTCCAAACATTTTCAACTACGGATCCTGCGAAGTATAATGCTCTCGCTAAAGATTTATCAAGTTTGCCGATTTATGTTTATTATAATTCATCTTCGGCAAATGTGAATGGTTCAGAATCTGAAGGTAATTCATACAGTAATTTAGTTTATGGATTTGCTCGAAAGACCGACAAGGGAACAATTGCTTTTACGACAGAAAATAT
>Ga0187217_1001208_pt1 | contig 10738 bp, 10 predicted proteins | sample 15SPOviralmetaG_FD_130165 | JGI IMG/M metagenome (GOLD analysis project Ga0187217, IMG submission 130165) | Marine viral communities from the oligotrophic San Pedro Time Series (SPOT) site, San Pedro Channel, CA, USA - 15 SPOT_SRF_2010-09-15... | ecosystem: Environmental > Aquatic > Marine >... | reverse complement strand
GTGTTAATGAAGAGTTCCAGCATTATTTCGTAGTAGATACACCACCCTCAAGTAAAAGAAAGATTAAACCGAGAAGAAATATCTTTTTTAGAATCTTGAAGAGTCTTCTTATTCCAAAGCAAATGTTTAGCCCAAAATCCTGCTGTGGTTATTCCTGATTTAGTCCAGTCTTCTCTCTTCTTGTGCCTATCGGTATATCTTTTTTTCCTTGAATCGTCGCCGTGAGTTGTATAATCTTCCATACCTTCACTACCTATATGAATAGTTTTAGTTTTACCATCATCGTAAGTTAAAACAATTTTATATTTCTTACCTTTGCGGTCACTTCTTGAAACAGATACTTTCATTATTATATATAAATATTTTAATAATAGTTACATATAATAAAGATGAATAACAAAACACGTAAAAATAAAAAAATAGGTAAATTAATAGTTATAGATTATAATTCACTAAATTTAAAAGATCTATTCATACTTTTATTATTAAATAATTCTTACAAAATTAGCATCAGCAGTTCTTGAATAAGCAGTATATCTTGCTCTGTTTTCCATATTATTCCATTCATAAATATTATATGGTTCTTTAATTGTAATACCTTGAACTTTATGATTAGTAAATGCATATGCAACTACAAAATGATTCATAAATTCTCTATCTGTAAATTCTATATCATTTACTAATACTTTATCTTCATCAAATCCAGTTAATTTAAAATCCATAGAACCATTTTTAATATTTAATTTTTTATTATTTTTAATACACATAATAGGTGTATCAAAAGAGAGGTAGATGTCTTGTTCTTTATCACCTTCTCCTGCTTCAATAAATTTACAAAAGTTTTCTTTATCCATACACATATCATTTATCTTAACTCTCATTTGATTTGTTCTACATATATTTATACGTTGTGGTTTACGAAATGTATATCTTTCGGGGTCTAATTTTTCATTATTAAATATACGAGTGTAATTTTTCGTTTCATCATTTCTTTTATTAAATCGCAATTTAATTAAATTACCATCACACAACTTATTAAACATTTTAGAATTTAACCAGTTAATATGTTCTTCTTTAACAGGTCTTAATTGTTCTGGGTCGCCTTCAACAATCCATTTTATATCTGGAAAAGCAATTTTAATTTTATCAAGATAAGACATAATATAACTGGGACACATAAATATTTCTGTAATTATAATACATTTTACATTACGTAATTTTTTCATTTTCTTTTCACTACATTTACCATTTGTAAAATCTATACCAAAATAACTATTTAATGTATTACATATACATTTACTATTTTCATCAGCAAGATTTTCTGTTGATACATTTGTAAAACCTAATCTAATAGTTGTATCAAGGTTGTATTCAGGTAATGATTTTACAAGATGACTTTTACCATAACCAGCAAGACCAGTTATTAAATAACTACCTTCTATTTCAGTTGCTTTTGTGCTATAATCTTCGGCTTCACAATAAATATTCCAAGATATATCAGTATCTAATGTGTATTCATTACATTTGATTTCTTCTTTTATATATAAATGATCTGCGTAACAAATATTGTATTTAATACCGCCAATACATTTATCACATTTAATTCTATTGTAATTACCTTCAACAATTATAGCATCTGTTTTGATTTGAATTAAAGTGCCTCCAACACGTTTTTTAAGTTCATATAATCTAATGTATTCGTTTTCTAATATTTTATTATATATAGGCATATTGTTTTGATATAAAGTTTTATATTCTGTTGTTTCTACTTTATAATGCTTTGTACCATCACGTAAATACATAGTATCAATATTACAATTTTTACCTTTTAAATTTTTCCATATATTTTTATCAACATTTACATCTCCATTAAAACCAATTCCTTCTTCATTATTATCCCAAAAGTAAGCAACCGCTAAATCAAAATCAGGTTCAATATATCCTGATTTAACTTTTGAATGCGTTTTACCAAACATACCAATCATTTTATTTACTATGTGTTTGTAATGATTAGGGTATTTTTCTGTAATGTAAATTATAAATTTTTTAAAATAATCATGTGGAATTACACTTGAAGCAATAAGTTCATATTTAATATTAAATTTAATTTTTTCTTTTTTAGCATACTTTAAATAATCACTTGAATACCAAGTATTACCTCTCATAAAGAAGTTTTCATTATCAGTTTCTATGTAATACATTCCTTTACTTAATTTTCCAGAATAAGGTTTAATATCACAACTCACATTAAATATTTCATAATCACCTAATCTATTATTCATTATACAATCAGTTCTACATTTATTAATATCATAATGTGCTTGGACTTTACATTCTACTTTATCTGTGTATGTTTTTACAATATTACCGTGTTTAGAAATAGCATCAAATACTTCTTTATTAAAATTAGACATCGGTAATTCTTCGCTATTACAACTTGGTAAATATTCTTTTAATTCAAGAAGTCCAAGAATGGTAGTATTTTCATTTTTAAAGTCATCTCCAAGTATTTCTTTCATCATAGATTTTTCTGGATTAGCACAAAATACCTTGTTGTCTTGCGTCATAGATACAATTTTACCATCTTGTAATCTTACTTTTTTTAATGTGTTGTCTTTTTCAAACATATCTAAATACAAGTCTGTTAAATCAGTAGTTTCAATAATTTCATACTCACGTTTGTCTTCATAATTTTTAGATTTTTCGTATGCGTCAAACTCAAAGAAATTATTACTTTTTTCATAATTCATTTTAGCAGAAATTCGTTTAACAAATGTTTCATCATCACAATAATATAAATGATTACCATAACATATACCTAAAAATGATTTAATATGTTTATCAAACTTTTTACCATCAAAATTATTAGTGCTAATAAATTCTTTTAAATTTACATCTAAAAGTCTTGCTCTACAATTGTATTCTTCTAATGTTTTAATTAATTCTTCTGGTGTATATCCTCGTTCTGCTACAGTAGCAAATTCATCAGGACATTCGGGTTGTCCTTCAAGTTCTTCTTCTGTAAATCGGTAAGATATATCATATTTAATATCTGTATCGTCTTTTGCGTAAGTTTCTAATGTATCAACAACGTCTTTTAATTTTAATTTTTTATTTCTGTTATTCAATTGTAAATGATGTAATATTGTTTCTGGAACACACATAGAATTACCGCTGTCTTTAAAACCATTAAATTCTTTGTATGGAAGTAATGTGTAACTTTTAAACATTTGTGTAGTTCTAATGTCTGCTTGTGTCTTACGAACCCGTTGTCGGGTAAGGTATTCAAATGTAGTAAATCGTTCGCTTCCTGCTCCTTTTTGAATAAAAGCATCTATAATTGCTCCATTAGGTAAATAATTTAATGCGTCTGTTGTGGTTATAATAGGAAATTGATTAGGTAAATTTTCAACTAACGTCGTATGATTAATAGCAAATTTTCTTAATGGAACTTTTATTTTACTTGTTGATTGGAATTGTAAAGATATATTTTGTGGTTGTGTAAGTAATGTTCTGGTTGGTCTGGTTTTAGTTGCTTTTATTTCGTATGTAGTTCTTGATGTGCCTGAAAGAGTATAAACATATACATAAGGGTTTGTTTCATCTTCAATTTCATACCAATATTCTCGTAATAATTGGTTTACTTCTTTTTTGCTTACAGATTTATCTAAATCTAATAATTTTCTTGCCTCACGAACATCATAACGAAGTCCAAAATCCTTATATATTTGTTTCAAAGTTAATTTCTTTGAAGGCATTTTATTTATATTAAGATTAGATTTTATTTTCATATTTAATTTTCTATAATATAAAATAATATTATTTTTTTAAATCAATTTTTTTTAAATTATAGAAAAAATTAATTTTTATTTTAATTTTTAGTTTTTCCTAAATATTTGGTTCTAATATTTTTTCAATTTTTATATGTCCCCAACGATTTAAAAATGAGTTTTCACCATTTCTCATGGTTGTATCTGCTCTGTATTTCGTCATAATTCTTCTAACATAATCACCATTTAAATTAAGTCCCATACCTTGATTTAAAGCAGATATAGTTGTAAATTTACCTTCCTTAAATTCATTCTTGTCTTTATCAAAAATAGTAATTTTCCATTTTAAATTTTTGTTATTTACTACCCCTTTTGCCTTTCCTTTATAATTTGTAGATTTATCCATTTATATCTTATAATATAGAAATATATTTTATTTTATTTTTAAATCAATTTTTAAAATAATCTACAAATGTATTTATTTTTATTAATATAAATTTTAAATATAACATATTCTTCTTCTTCAATCATATCAATACAAGGAATATTTAACTCATCATCGTATTGATTATTATATAACTCCCATATAGCTTCTTCATCGCAAGTTAATAAATAATTTTCACTAAACATTCTATATTATAGATAAATATTTTAATTTCTTTTTAAATTAATTTTTTATTAAATGTAATGTATAAATGGAAAATCAAAGAGTAATTAGTTATTCAAAATACAATTATTATAAATATTATAATTTATACAAAGACAGATATAAGATGAATTATGAGGAGAGAAAAGAAAGAAAATTAATAGAAGAAAAACACAAGAGTTATTATAAAGATTATTGGGTTAATAATAGATGGAAAGACTAAAAATTAAAATAAATTGTAATTGTAAATGAAACTTGAAAAAATTGTTAAGAGTGATGCTAAAGGCAAGAAATGGACGGCGATATTTTGTTTATGTAAAGGAGAAAGTAAATGCTGTGATAATGATAAAAAGAAAGTTCATTTTGGTGCTACATCTTATTTAGACTATACAATTGGAGCAACAGAAGAACAACGCAAAGCCTATTTAGCACGTCACGCATCAGGTAAAACAGCAAAAGCAGATACGCCTAATGCTTTAAGTTATTACATCTTATGGGGTAATTCAAAAAGTAGAATACAAAATATAAAAGATTACAAACAAAAATTTAATATATGAGTATAATAAAAGATGCCCGTTCCTTATAAAGTAAAATTTGATGAAAATGGTACAATATGTCCTCGTAGTATCACAGAATTACGCAGGAAACCTGAATGTGGTGTATATTTTATAGAAGATAAACCTTTTGAACCACAAAATAAATTTCCTTTACCAAAATCTAAAATACAAATCTCAGATGTCCCTGGTTCTTTACCAAAATTACCTAATATACCAGAAGGTATTATACCTAAAACTGAAGCACCAATTACTTCTAAAGATACGCCATTTGATAATTTAGAATTATTACCGCAAGATAATCCATTGATATATAAAGCAAGTTCATTACATTTAATTAATAGCAATTCATCAAATTTATTTGATAGATTACCGAATGAAGAAGGAATTGAATTACCAGATGTAGTAAGAACATATCCGCATCAAGATAATGATAGAGTTGTAAATTTAGATTATCCTGATTTAATAAGGTTAGATTCAAATTTACCAGAAGCCGATCCGAGAGATACAGAATTTATAGAACAACAAATAAGACAACTTCAAAGAAAAATCGCAGTCAGCGAACATCAAAATGTAAGAACAGAATTTGAAGAATTTAAAAGATTACAACCAGCAGAACAAGAACTATTCCCATTAACACAAAAAAGTGAAGAATTAGTAATATTAGAAGAAGCAGATAAAATTATAACTAAAACAAGAACAAATTTAACAGAACCACAAGTAACTAAATTAGCAGAAGAATTAGCAAAAAGAGGAATAGCACCAGATAGAACTATAAGTGTTTTAACCGAATTAGAAATGTTTGACCCATCATTAGAAACAGCAATTAAAGGAATGCCTACAAAAGAAAGAGCATTAATGAGAAAAATACACGAAACAATGAAAGAAGCAAATTTACCGAGAGATACAAATTTATTACCACAAGCAACTCCCGATATAGATATAACACCAGATACAGGTTTATTATCAAGAGTTCAACAAGAATTTGGTTATTATGGAAGAAGAGCAAATAGATTAGTAATAAAAACACAAGAATTATTAGAACCAGATGATGTAGAAGAAGAGATGATTTTTGAAAGATTACCAGCAAATGAATTAACACTTACTGAAAAAATAAATCAAGGACAAAAAGAATTGAGAGAAAAAATAGTAAGAGGTGGAAAAAGATTATTCGCACAAGAATATAAACCATTAAAATTACAAGAACCTGCTGACATTGACATCTCTATTGAAATGGAACAACCAACAATTAAATTACGTGTAACAGAACAAGTGCCTCCAAGAATAGAAGGACTTGATGATATACCATTAAATGTATTAGACAAACCATTAGCAACCAGAGGTTCAAGACCTAAATTAACTTTTGCCGAGAGAATATCAGCACCACGTGTTTCAGATATAGCAACATCAGGATTACATCAAGTATCAGGGTTAGGAATTGGTTTGGGAGTTTCTGCTTTGTTAGGTAAAACAGGAATGAATAAATATACAAACGCCGCTTTATCAGGTGGTATGGGAGACGCTGGTGGTAGAATATTAGCAAATATGGCGGAAAATCTTGCGATAAAAACGGGTCTGTCTGAAACAGAAGCAGTAGCATTAACAGGTAAATCACTACTTAAAGGTGGATTAGAAGGTGGGGCATTAGCAGTTGGTACATTACCTATTGATATAGCATTAAATAATGCTTTCCGTAAAAGAGGAATGACACATACCCAAGCAAATATGACTTCAACTGGATTAGTAGGTGGCGGAACAATTGCTGGTATTGGAGTTTTTGGAGTTGCTAATGCTCCCGAAAGTTTTGGAACTTCATTGATTTTATCAGGTATAGCAATTAGTGCTTTGGAAGTTGTAGCATTTTTAACAGGACAAACAGAAGATAAAGCAATTGAAAATAAAAATAATGTTAATGTCGCAAGAAGTAAATTAATAGATACATTACCTAAATTTAATTATCATATACAAGAAGCATTAAATTCTTTTAAAGATAAAAACTCGTTGGGAATGAAAGATGACGATTGGAATGAATGGATAGGCGAACATACCGCCATGTTTAAAGATAGACCAAGTGTTTATCACAGAAAAGAAAAAGAAGACAAATCAGGACTTTCAAAAGAAGATAAAGAAAAACTTAATAAATATTTCACAAAATACATGATGAATAAAATAGTTAAAAATGCTTGTGAAAATGTGAGTGAATGTAGCCCAGACTTAAAAAAATTAGACAGAGGTGAATTAACAAATGAAGAAAAAGAATTTTTAGATTCAAAGACAGATAAAATATGGGAAAAACAAGCAGATTTACAGGTTAATAGTGTTATGAAAAATGTAGAATATCAACAAGTTAGAATTAAAGAAGCAAAAACATTTTTAATTAATAATTGGAATAATAATAAAAAACTACCAAAAGATTTAGACCCTTATTGGCTACAAACAGCAAAAGAAGACCCTGAATTTGACGCAGCATTTAAAAATGCTATAAAATTAGACGCTCAAAAATCAGTAGTAGATGCTTATTTAAAAGACCAAACAACATTAGAAGAATTGCCTGAAAATATACAACGAGCAGCACAATATGACAAATCATTTGGTTATTACATTAATACATTTTATAATGATATGCGGCATACAGCAGGAAAGTTAAATGTATCTGTAAATCAATTAATAGAATTACAAAAGTTGTCTGGAGATGAACAAAAACAGAAATACAGAAATTTTCAATTTGATGATGCTAAAACAAATAAAAATTTAGTAGCAGATGCTCGTGATATTTCAAAAGAAGAAGATGCTGTTAGAGAGGCGGGATATTATGACATAGACCAAGCATATTTAATGACTGACCCAACAGCAATAAATTTATGGAAACCAACTGATAGTCAAATTTTACAAGCACATTCTGCTGGAATGACTTTACAGATGTACGTAAATTATATGGGTGAATTAGCAAAGGGGAAAGTAGGTGATTATAATAAATTACCAATTTATAGTCAACAAGTAATTCGTTCATCAGGAATATTAGATTTTAGCCACTTCCAAGATGAATTACAATTAGCAGGATATGATAAACAGATGTATACATACGATCCAGATACATTAAAAATAACATTAAATCCTAATGTATCAAATTTACCAATTCCAGAAACACAAAATAAATTCATCAGTTCTTTTACACCAAAAAGATTATTAAAAGCAAGACAAGAAATATCAGATTTAGTTATTGGTTTAGATCATCAAAATCAAAATTTAATAGATACTTATAATTCTAAATTACATCAACAATTATCAGGTTATGGAGAAAATTATGATAAAATGGTTGCGAGTATAAATGACGAGCGTTCGTATCAAGGTATAAATACTTTATTACATTATGATGTAGAAAATATGTATAACAAATATAAAATGGAATTCAAGCCGATTAATGTAGTAGAAAAAGAACCTAATACATTAACAGGAGACCAAGCAACAAAAACACAATTAGCAAATCCACCAGACACAGGATCAATCCCCGAACCACGTAAAGACTACCTAAATGAGTATGGAGAAATAAGCCAAGACATCACGGGTTAATAGAATTTTCATTTTCTTTAATTTCTACAATAGAATTTTTAACATCAGTTATGTCTATTGGTACTCTATCACAAGATATACAAGGAGTTCTAATATTGCTACATCTGCTTTTTAAACAATAAGTAAATACTATACCTAATAATGCCGAAAAAGATCCTATGGCTGTTAAAACAAATGTACTATGCTTTTCTAAAAAGTCTGGTTCAGGACAAGCACTTCTAACACAATCAATAGGGCAAATAGTTGGTTCCATTTAATGTATGTAAATAAATTAAATAAATTTTAATTAAAATAAATACATTATGTAAATGAGTGATAATTACAGTTCATTACCAGAAATGCCTACTGAAGATTTACCATATGCTGTTGCTTCACATATTGCCTACCAATATTATTATGATGGCGATCCTGTTTTAACACAAGATAAATTAACAAGTATGATGGAAGGTTATTCAATTGATGAAAACCTTTCAAATGACGTAGGTGTTGTTCTAAAAAAAGACAATGAAAATGCTATACTTGCTTATCGTGGAACAGACCCAACTAATGTTTATGACCTCAACGCTGACGCTCAATTAGCAACTGGTATTAATAATTTATTACCATTTCAAACAAGACTTTCACGAGCAGAAGATTTATATAATTCTACTAAAAATAAATATAATAATTTAGAACTCACAGGTCATAGTTTAGGTGGTTATTTAGCAGACCATATTTCAAGAAAAAATAACGAAAAAGCAGTAATATTTAATCCAGGTTTAACTCCTATAACAACACATACATTACCACCAGTAGGAAATATAAAACCAATAGTATATGAGACAGATAATTTTGATTTGTTAAGTCATTCAGTTCATAATAGAGTTTATAGTAGTGAAGTTGATTTAAGAACTATAACTCAAAGAGAAAATTTAACAGAATGGGGTGGTTCTCATAATTTAGATAGTTTTTTACCATTAGAAAGAATTGAAAATAAGGGGTTTATCCCCGATGACCCCTTGCCGTCCTTCGTTGGGTTTAACGAAAATAAGGGATTTACCCCACATGACCCCTTGCCCTCTTTCGTTGGGCTGAACGAAACTAATGTATGTAAAGAACAACCATACCTTGTATTTTGTAAAAAACCTAAATTACAAATACAAATAAAATAAATTTAAATTAAATAAATGTGTAATGTATATGTAAATAGATGGTCTTACCTTTTAAAAATGAAAGTTATGCTGAAGGAAATACAATAGATGTAAATATAACTAACCCTCAAGACACGCAAATATTAGTTTATGATGCGACTGATAAAGTTTTTAAAAATATTAATAATCCTGGTAATATAAACTGGACTGTAGATCAAGGAGATACTAATATAGATGCTAATAATATACCACTATTGAACTATGCTCCTAATACATTAGCATCAAATGGAAGTGCTGGTTTAACAAATTACAACTTTAATTTAACCCGTAAAAACAAATTAGACAGCATCGCAGATGGAGCAGAAGTAAACGTTAAAAGTGATTTTAATGAGACTAATGTAGCAAGTGACGCTTTCATTCAAAACAAACCCACAGTTCAAGACGGGCAGTTCTCTCAAAATAACTTCACTGATGCTTTTAAATTAAAATTAAATAATATAGCAAATCTCGCAGAAGTAAACGTTCAAGCAAACTTTAATGAGACTAATGTAGCAAGTGACGCTTTCATTCAAAACAAACCCACAGTTCAAGACGGGCAATTTTCTCAAAATAATTTTACTGATGCTTTAAAAACTAAATTAGACGGAGTAGCAGATGGAGCAGAAGTAAATGTTAAAAGTAATTTTACAGAAACTAATAATACCAGTGATGCTTTCATTCAAAACAAACCTGATATTGTCACAACTAATAATCGTACAACAGTTGGATTAGGAAGTGGTCTTAATTGTGAAGGATATCTCATAGCAGTTGGTAATAACTCAGGTGTAACAGCAAGTAACGGTCACATTTGTATTGGTTCACATTCTGGGTTACAAGGTAAGTCTTCTGGTATTTCTATTGGAGATTACGTACACTCAAAAGGTATAGGATCAGTTTGTATAGTTGGAAGGTCTGGAAGTTCAACAAGTACATTTCAAAGAAGTACTAATTATGCCTTTTTTATATCACCTTTAAGAACTCTTAACAGCATTAATCAAGTAGCGGCAAATACTAAATGTGTAATGTATG
>Ga0187217_1001206_pt1 | contig 10744 bp, 33 predicted proteins | sample 15SPOviralmetaG_FD_130165 | JGI IMG/M metagenome (GOLD analysis project Ga0187217, IMG submission 130165) | Marine viral communities from the oligotrophic San Pedro Time Series (SPOT) site, San Pedro Channel, CA, USA - 15 SPOT_SRF_2010-09-15... | ecosystem: Environmental > Aquatic > Marine >... | reverse complement strand
TCCTGTCAAGTGTTATTATTCACATTCTTCTTGATCGTCTAAAATATTACCAAACTCATCACATTCAACGATTGATAAAGTCGTGTGTATTTCTTGAACACAGTCAACCTCTTGCCAACCTTCTTCAACGATTCCAAAGTCAAACTCTTCTGCATAGACATTCATGAGATGGTCAAGCATTTCCTCTTTGGCTTCTTCATCTAAGACATCTTCAGAAATAATGATATCCCAATCAGTAGCACAGCCATCCCACATTTCTAACATCTCTGCTTGATAGTCAGACATCTCATACCATTCGTCTGTCGGGTCTGGCAACCAAAGTTCATTTAGATCAAAGTCTTCACCATAGAAGTTTTTAACATCTTCCATAGTCATATCTTTATCTTCTAAACACTCTTTGATTTCTTCATCAGTCTCTGGCACTCGAATCAGGAAAGCACCCCACCGATATGTCTCACACTTCGTAAGATATGCGGTTTCGCCTTCAAATTCTTTTTTCCAAGTTTCAGTATCAGAAACAGCCTTTTTGTATTCAGGTTCAATTCGAAAATACTTCATAATATTCTCCTATTTAAAAGACTCGTTAAGTTCAGTGAATCCACCGACATACGATCTTTTACCTTCTTCATCAATCGTAAAAATCTGGGGCACAGTTCGAAACTGTTGCCCCGCCACTTCCATTAACTCGTCTTGCCAATCGTTATCAACTTTTCGCAGATCATGATAATCATACGGCAGTTCTTTGACATCTAAGAGTCGCTTTGCTTGGACACAATACCCACAAACAGGTGTGCCATATATTTCATACTTCATTTTCTCCAGCCTTTTCTATAAAAATTATATCTACAAGAGACACAACTGTAAGTACTGCACCAGTGAATAGAATAAATCCATCTCCACTTAAATACCATGCGAATAAACAGTTTAGTCCCAATATCAAAGACACCATTTCTTGGCTGTCTTTCAATGCTTTTATCATTCCATTTAAAAATTTCTTAATCATAATATCAATACCTTTATTAGAGGTTAATTTATGCCCATAGTGCTTCGTAATACTTACCAAACAGTCTGAACCCGTTACTTATTCTCCCCCTAATTTCTTCCATCTCTGCTTTGTACGAATCGTACTCTCGCTCGGAACAGAAGAATCTTTCTTCCCAATCATTGGTTTTTTCTTCAAATGCATAGATCATTTCTGCCATGATCCAGTCCCATCGCTCATGTATTGCATCTTCGTGATCGCCTTGTAACTCAAAAGGTACATCTTCTAAGTCAGTCATTGGCGAACCCATTTTAGTCTTCGCTAATTGATACAACATGGGCAAAATAATATGTGCCAGAGTTTCATCCATAGACCAAGTATCGTCTCGATCTATTCTAACACTTATTTTTCTGTCTCTACCCTCAATATACTTGTCAAGATAATAACAAGATTTGGGGTACTTTCCAATCTTTACCTTCATTCGAGTATGTCCGCAATCCTATGTGCTAAGTCGGTAAACCACTTTTTGTCACGACCACGAGTCGTCTCAGCGGCTGTACCAATTCGAATTCCACTTGTCTCAACGAATGATCTTGGATCATTTGGAACACCATTTTTGTTCACAGTAATATCGTTCTCTTCAAGTAGATCAGCCGCTACACGACCGCTATGCTTCTTCTCACTTAAATCCATGAGTATAATGTGTGAGTCAGTCCCACCAGTTTGAACTGGCAAACCTCTTTCTTCAAACACTTCACACATTGCTTTTGCGTTTTCAATTACATCAAATGCGTACTTACAGAACTCCATATAACTTGCTTCAATAAAACATTGGGCTTTTGCCGCAATAATGTGCATCAAAGGACCACCTTGTGTACCTGGAAATATAGCACTATTAATTCTCTTCGTATAGTCTCCATCATTCCACAATATAATACCACCTCTTGGTCCTCGCAATGTCTTGTGCGTAGTCGATGTTACAACATCAGCAAACGGCACAGGATTATCATAAACACCACCAGCGATTAGACCAGAGTAATGTGCCATATCTACAAGCAAATATGCACCGACTTCATCAGCAACTTGTCTAAACCATGCCCAGTCGATTTGTCGTGGATATGCACTAGCACCTGCAACAATCATCTTGGGCTTGTGTTCTTGGGCTAGACTTCTCACTTGATCGTAGTCAATCCAACCATTCTCATCAACACCATAAGACACAGCATTGTAAATCTTACCAGATATATTTGGTGGACTACCATGACTTAGATGACCACCACTTGCTAAATCCATTCCAAGAATCGTATCGCCTGGCTTCAAGAATGCTTGATATACAGCAGTGTTTGCGTTAGCACCACAATGTGGTTGCACATTCGCAAAGTTAGATCCGTACAATTTACATAGTTTCTCGATAGCAAGGTTTTCGATATCATCCATATACTCACAACCATTATAGTATCGCTTACCAGGATATCCTTCGGCATACTTATTTGTGAATACACTCCCCGCTAAATCTCTTACTGCTTTACTCGCAAAGTTTTCACTTGCAATTAACTCAATCGTAGACCCTTGACGATCAACTTCATTATTTAAAATTCTTTTTATACTTTGGTCCATTAATATCCCTTAGCCATATGCTCATAGCATTCTTGAGTTAGTGGTTTACCGCAGACGCAGTATTCCGTTTCTTCTTGGGTAGGCTTTGCTACCTTTTCTTCTTCTTCAGTCATCTTTCTTCTTACCAGAAAGTCCCAAGCCAACAGTCTCAAACAGACCGATAACTAATGCTAAACTACCAATGGATAATAACCCACCATACAAAACTTCTAATAACATGACATTCTCCTAGTCGTTAGTAAACTGCATTATAACACAAAGTTTGGTTAAAAGTCAACCTCTTTCTTCAGGATCAAAAACTGGAGGTCTATCGTTTTCCATCCATTCTTCATGCATTGTGTACCACTCTAATGCTAGACTTTGTTTTGGAAAACTTGGGCTCATCATTACATTTTCTTTTGTGACCCAAAACCATTTCCATTCATCTTCGTTATAGCCTTTCTCTTTAATCAGTTTCATTTGGTTTTATAATTCCTGTTGGATAAGTTTTGAAGCCTATGACTTTATCGTCTTCTACTTTCCATTCTATAGTATCGCCACACTTCAGATTCAACCTACTCATCTGCTCTGGCGTAAATTCTAGTACAGTTTCACCATCAACATTTTTTACAGGTACTGTGAATCTAGCATTCGCTATCTTAGTCATACTTTCTTCCTATGATTAGCTTTGACACCATCTTTGGGATGACCATTTTGTGCCATTTCTGTTTTATATCCGTTAAGAGCAAAATCAAGACGATGCTTATCAATATCAGGACAATTCTCTATGACTATCTTAACTGCCTGTAACTCTTTCTCTCGGGTAGGACTAACAGAATTTTGTAATTGTTTATTAACAATACTATACATATCATAGATTTGAGAGCCTCGCAAAGACTTTACAAGTGCTTTGGCTTCTTGAATGTAGTTACGCTTATCGATCTTTTCGTCATATCTCCACTTACTCATCACTACCCTCAACTATATTTAGGTGAACACCAATCGTCTTATCTAATCGACTCATTGGCAAATTATCTTGATTAATCTCAAGAATTTTTTGTTTCATATTTACGTTGAATCTATCTCTAAACCAAACATCAATTCGATCAGCTAGATTCACAAGTCTGCGAAAGAGTTTACCTCTGACTCGATTGAATGCTCTCATTAGAACAACTCCTTCTCAGTCATTACCAAAAACTCCATATTATTATCTTGACAATACTCTTCAGCGGCACTCCACTTTGCTTTATTGACCTTCATGGTTCGCTGATAGTGAGGCTTTATTTCAACAAGTTTCTCAACTCGATTGCCATCTTTGTCAATCATATCAACCCAGAAGTCTGGGTAATAAGTTCTATTTTTCCCATCAAGTATATATGAGATTTTAACTTCTTCACTCGACCATCTCCATATCTCGGGCTTCTTATCGCAGTAAACCATAAACAGTCGTTCCCAACTGCTACGATAAATGATCTGATTCACGTTCCCAGAATACTTTTCTGGGTTCTTGGGCGTGAACTTGCCCTTGAAGTGAGATCGTTTCATTACTTACTCGCAAGCATATACAAACCTATGTTAGCAAAAGCGTATCCGATATACGTCACTAACATAGGAATGTTTGAAAATTTAAGCCACTGTTCTAACCCAACATATAGATAAATTACCCCAGTAACTGCTATCAGCCATGCACTCATACTGCCCCATATCCATTAAAGTTTACGAACCATTTCTTACCATCAGGGTCTTCGACAACATCACCGATAGTAATTGAATGCATCTTACGACCGAACTTATTATCAAGAAACTCGATCTTATCACTAACACTATCTTCAGTGTTGCCAAGATGAACAACCTGATTCATATCTGGTGCTTCGATATTAGCCATATGATCGTAGAGTCCCATTCTTAAGGCATTCTGAACTTTGTCGCCATCTGGATACATATTGGCATCTTGATAGAATCTCCAAAGTGATGATTTCTCCTTGCCTTCACGATTTATCTCATCGACTTGATCGTCAGTGAGTTTCATTTGAAAAACTTTATAACTAGGCATTTTTAGAAGCCTCTTCTTTCAACCAATTATTAGTTCGATTAACTTCTTCAAGAACTGTAGGATGAATAGTTGCCCAACTGGTGAGCATAGACTCTAGATACGCTAGACTGTAATGCGGACTGTCATTCTGTTTTTCCAAACCAGATAACATATCCGTAACGGCAGTTTTTGCTACTTCATAACTCATAATAAAACCTCAAAATAAAATTAAACTTGGGCAGCCTCGGCTGCGAAAGCACGATCTAACTCTGCCATGGCTTCTTTCTGAAGCATAGCCTCTAACTCAGAGTGAGTAAAAATATCGTAACCAGTGTAGAGGATTTCTTTACCCTCTACTGGAGTTTCGGTATCAGCGAAACCCTTAGTGCCTAGAGCATCGATCTCTAGACGAAGCATATTAGCTAATTGGGTAGTAGTATAAAATGATTTACTCATAACAATCTCCTAAACAAAGTTAGATGAAAAACCAATAATAGAAACAACATTCAAAAACACTAGATTCCACATACTTGCTTTGATAGCTTGAACTGTGAGTAGTGTAAGACCAACAATCGCAAAAGGTATATGCATAGTGTAGGCAAATAATATCATAAACACTGTTCCAACATAACCTAAAAATGTAGCCATAATTTAAACACTCATCTCAGCAAATAATTCTTCGGCAGTCTCAAGAGCAATCTCATGTTTTTCTTCATCACTCAGAGTCTTATATTTCTCAAGGTTTTCTAAAGCATCTTCATAAAGCTTTTCAAGCAGGTCTTCATTAGCGTGGTAACTCATAATTCTCTCTCAACTAAAAATACATTATAACAAATCCAGTAGAAATGTCAACCCTTTTTTTGTAATATTTTCACATTTTTTGAAAATAATTGGTGTCCCATAGGAGGTTCGAACTCCTGTTCCCGCCGTGAAAGGGCGGTGTCCTAGGCCACTAGACGAATGGGACAATTGGTCGGAGTAGCTGGATTCGAACCAACGACCTCCTGCTCCCAAAGCAGGCGCACTACCAAGCTGTGCTATACTCCGTGATTTGGTGGGTCGTACTGGATTCGAACCAGTGACCAATTGGTTAAAAGCCAACTGCTCTACCGACTGAGCTAACGACCCTAACATTCCTACTCCTTTTCTATCTTGTTGCCGTAGTAGTCAGTCTTACCTGCTTCATGCAACTTTCGCTTTTCTGAACGCTCTTTTTCCATACCAAGCAGTAACTTAAAACTACAAACAAGAACTATTGCGGTGCCTGTAAGCACCAAAACATTTGCAATAAAATCAATCATCTTAACTCTCCATCAGTCCATTTCTTAGCGATAACTTCAACATAAGACAAAGACTTTTGTGGGTAAAATTCGTCTCGGGCAAACTTGCCGTTACGAAACATTCTACATCCATAATGGAGTGTGCCATCTGCGGCTAACTTCTCAAATATGGATGCACATAACGGAAGATCACTCTTTGAATGGAGTGTCTTCACAATTTTTGAAATCGGCATCTCGTACCGTGATCTCATCATTACAGATTTCTCAAGGCTAGACGAACTTCATTCCAGCCGACTTTGGTGTCACCGTCTTCATATATTCTGACGAGTAACTTAACAAACTCTTCGGCATCATTGATGATCTGCGGATTCATTCCCACTAGCAGATCGTATGCCATTTGGACTTCATGAACACTTAAATATTTCATTTTACGCTCCTAACTCAACATAACCATAGTTTTCACGACCACCTTCTGCAAGCATCGTGTAGCTTTCCTCAACTGGTTTTGCCCAGTGAGAAGGCTGACGAGTCGCAACCCAGTTGCCACTCACGAACTTGAGAACCCAAGGATCTTGCCACTCTTCCCAAGCGGTCTCGCTATCACCGATAAACTCCCAATCGATGATGTATTCCTCATAACCCTCATCATAAGACTCAATCATCTTAGTGAGTGTTGGAATACCCTCAGAAAGGATCTTGTCCATCTGAGGTTTAGTGATGTTCTCTACCACATAGGTAGATCCACCTTTGAACTTCCAGTACTGAGGACACTCGCCTTTACCATCCCAAGCGTGGGCACCGTAGTTTTCTTTACATTGCGTATGAATCACTAATTTCATAAAATCACCTCAGAAGTCAATTTATACGAGTATTATAACACAGTGGAGAAGAAAGTCAAGCGTTTTCTTGCAAAAACCATGAAGGAATTTCACGATTAGTCCATTTGGCAAAGTACTTCTTTTCTTGTACATAATATGTACGATATGCCTCAATAGGATCTGGCTTCTTACAGTCTTCTGGCATGGCTTGAGGAAAAGCAGTAAGTTCTCCATCAGGAATATTATCTGGTGCCTTAGCAAGAACGTCAATCAGTTTTGATTCTGTCATATGCGTTCTACCATATCGGTGAGTGTATTCTTTACACAACTCGGCGAAAAGAGTGTAGTGCCAATCATAGTTCGCTTTAGATTGTCTAGTCCAAATAGTTGAAGGATGATTGAAGTGACAGGCTTTGTAGAGAGTATTCTCTCGACTATCACTTAATTTGAAGTATTGAATCATAGAGCCAGACTTCGATGGTCTGCGTTCCATAACTCCGTCAAGCATACGATGAGTAGTGGATAACATTTGAGCAGATTCAACAATCATCTTTACGGTATGTTTGTCGCAATGATATCTAGCAGATATCTTAGGCGATTTATCAAGTACAAATATATTCATAGTTACATACAATGGTCATCAAATACCGCACTATATTTGCGGTGTTCACTTTTATCGTGCTTTTGCACCTTCCACTTACACTCCGACTTGCGACTCTGCTTCTTCTTCCCAGAGTTTTCCGATGATTTCCCAGTCGTAAGTAACTTCTTTAGTTTTTCGATTTCTATCATAAGCCATCTCAATTCCAGTAAATTCTTCAAGATATTTTACAGCGTCTTTCACATTCTCAAACTTTTCAATACCTCGACTATTGTTTAGATTTGGTTTTGCTACCCACATTATTCTGCATCCTCAGTGATTACCATTGAATCGAGGTTACGCTTTGCGATAACATCGATCATATCATACAGAGTATCGGAGTAACTTTTACCTGTATCCTCGTCATACAAAATCACTTCTCCAAGAAAGTCTTCAAGACTATTGTTAGCCATTACCATCTGTCGGACTTCCTCAAAGATACCTATTTCGTGGTCTGTTAGACCATCAAAATTCACCTTCTCTACGCTCATTCTTCCTCTTCCTCTTCCATTTGATTATAAATTTCTTCTTGAATTAAAGTATATTCAACTAACTGAAACAATAAATCTTCGATAATATTTCCACCTTCTGAGATCATACTTTCTTCTTTTACAGAATTGAGTTTAGTTATCAACTCTTCAACCGTAAGACTTTTCATTTCCGATATCAAAGATTCGATCTCATCGTCAGATATCTCATCTCTAGCGTTTTCTATAGCCTCTTCCATATTCTTTGGATCTACAGTCACATCTTTACTTAAAGGCACATCTACCATTTACTTTTCTCCCCATTTACTTTCCAAAAGATCATAAAGACCTTTCACTATTATGTCACTAAACTTTGGCTCGAAGTATAAAACTTCTAGAGACTTTGCATTATAAAATTCTCTCCAAGTAGTCTTCAAAGCAGTCTTAGCACTTTTTCTTTCCAAAGTATAGGTCATATAATCATATATGGTTGAGTCGTTGAACTTGAATCGAACAACATAAGCACATTGTCCACTGTTCACATCAAACCCACCAACATACATCCAAGGATTCTCTTTGCGATGAGATTCCACTTTTGCTTGATCAGTTGTCGATCCCCAAGTGGCTTTACCAGCAAGTTTACCTTGTGTCTTTACGCCTTGCTGTTGCTCACACTTGATCTCAATGGGTCGATTGTCTTCAGGATTAATCGCATCGTACCCATGCATATGATTGTCATCAATCAATCTAAATTGGTTGATCAACATAGACTCTCGCATCACACCATCAGACCGGGTACAGATAAATTCCACATATGGATTCGCAACTTTAGAGGCACCGAAAGTGTATGCAGTCGTCTCTTGGATTACCTTAACCTTGGCTTCACTATTCATCGTTTACACCCCAAAAGTGTTTGTCAATATTATCTAGCAAATCAACATAGGTAGGTCCTTCAAACTGAGCAACTTCTTGCGAATAGGCAAGTGCAGATTCGTAAGTTCTAAATGGCTCGAATATACCTGCAAGAACTTTGTGAGTATTTACTTGACGAACTATATAACTCATAATTTCACCTTCTTAAATTTTCTACGAGATTTTGAGAACTGCTTCAGTGGGTTTTTGAACTCGATCACCTCTTCAGTTCCGTCTTTGATATACGCTACTGCCCAACCTTTATCATTGAGGGCATAAGTATGATTGGGATATTGCCAATCTGTCAATTCTTTCCACCAAGTTATCATGATAGTTCCAATTTAACAAAGGCGTGTTTTGCGTTAGGCACCGCTGTCAATCCGACTTCATCAAAACCGTAAAGAACAATACCCTCAACAGGATCAGTACCATCTTCGTACTCAACCAGATCATATCCGCCTGGGATATAACCTGTGTAAGTGTTGATATCATCAATGTGTTTGATGTCAACTGAAACGTCATAATTTAGTGTAGACATAAAAACTCTCTTATCAATTCAATATACAACTATTATATCAGGTCCAATATAAAAGTCAACCTTTTTATTCTATAAAACTTTGTTAGCCGATTCGACAACAACCTCATCGATAAGGTCAAAGTCTGGATCATGATGATCAAATGAGGGGATAGTACAAGTTGACTCAACAACCTCATATCTAGTAGGAAGAACATCTCTGCGAACATAACTAACTATGTTACCGTTATCGCTCACTATCCTGTATATATTCATAATCTATTTCTCTCTCAATTCATTAAGTACTAATTATAACAGGTACCGAACTAAAGTCGACCCCTAAAACCCAAATTTTTCTCTAAATTTTTGTCTGGCTTCGACAAACTTAGGCAGATGGTCCATTGTCTTTTCAACAAAGACTTGTGGCTCGTTATCATCCACAGCAATTACAGTTACAATTTGTTTGATTGGAACACCAGTTCGTTCAAGAAACATGGCCGCATAAGCCGCTTCTTGAATGAAATATCCTTCGACATACTCTCGTCTTTTTGGTCTACGAGAAGTCTTGTAATCAACGATTGAGAGTACACCATCCCACTCTGCGATACAGTCCACACGACCAGCAACCTCTAATCGCTCACTGTAGAGCGGTGCCTCTTGAATCCATATGTTATTCATATGCTTATCAAGCAAAGGCTTAATCGTGTTAAAAGTGAACAGGTTAGCAGGCATAGCACCCTTACTCCAGTTCTCTTCGTTGTTGACATAATCTTCTGCAAGTTGGTGAACGGCAGTACCGCGAGTAGAGGCCTGGGCCATGACTCGATTTGCTTCTTCTTCACCAACTCGTTTACGCCAAGCATCAAGACCAGATTTGTCCTGAGTGGCTCCTAAAACTGTGGTGATGGAAGGGAGTTTCTTGCCATCGGGCGTTGTGTATAAACGCCCGACTTTCTTGACAATGTTGGCTTGCAACTCTTGGAGTGCATAGCCATGTTCTACATGATTAAACATTAAGCTACCTTTAACATAGTAAGAGGAACAGTGTAGTTCGCTGAAGGGCGACCCTTGTAGTTAGGAATCGTAACAACTGCTTTAGTGCGATTCACTTTAACAACAACACCGTTTAACACATCGTTATCGAGATTGATTTTAACTTTAGAACCTTCGCTGAGACTAGCTTTTACACTACTGGCTGTAGCTTTACGAAGTGACTTTTGCTTAAACTTAATAGCATCGATAACAGCATTCAAATCGTCAGTATTGTCGAGAAGCATGATGTTTGCGATGATTTCACTAGATAAATTACTCATAATATAGTCTCTCAGTTAATTAAGTATTAATTATAACAGGATTGACAGTAATGTCAACCCCTATTTTCGTTTACTTTTGAAGCCAAGAGTTTCCATGGCTTGTAAAGGAGTTGACTCTTCAGAGATTTTCAGGAACTCTTCAACTGTTGTATTTTTAACCAAAAAGTTAACCCAAGATTTCCAGGGTTTA
>Ga0187217_1001198_pt1 | contig 10792 bp, 8 predicted proteins | sample 15SPOviralmetaG_FD_130165 | JGI IMG/M metagenome (GOLD analysis project Ga0187217, IMG submission 130165) | Marine viral communities from the oligotrophic San Pedro Time Series (SPOT) site, San Pedro Channel, CA, USA - 15 SPOT_SRF_2010-09-15... | ecosystem: Environmental > Aquatic > Marine >... | reverse complement strand
GTCGGTGCGACCGCCTGAGCTGTTGAAGACCTTCTCCATTGCGTACTTCTTCTGCACTGCCGCCAGACGCCTGTCAGCCTCTTCTGCGCGAGAAATAGCCTCTTGAGCCTGGGTAGAGTACTTACTCTCCATGGCATCACGAACCTCACCCCATTGCGATTGCAAACGGGCTGCCTCAGCAGCTTCCTCTTGCAGCTTGGTGTACTCTTCAGGGTTAATCTCAGCAAACTTTTCAAGGCTGGCTTTTGTCTCTTTAAGGTCGCGCTCGTACTGCTTACGAGCTTCTCGCTCGGCCTTGAGAGCCTTCAGCAGGTTTTCTGCTTCAGCTTTGGGCATCATCTCCTCAGAGGGAGAAGGGGCGGAAGGAGGAGCTGCCGTCTCGGGAGCCATGTTCTCTTCAGACATAATACAACAGGGATCACCCCTGCGTGAAAGTTACGAAGTAGTATGCCAAACACGGGCAACTCACTAGTCTGGCTGCGGGATATCGGTATCAAATCCGCAATCAGGACCTTCGCCGCAGTCCCACGACCCGCTAACAGCCAGGCACCTGCGGGCTTCCAAGACATACGAAGCGTAACCCACGCCGAAGCCTGAGGCGGTCGAGAGAAATGCCCTATCACCGTTAGGCCATTCATAGTCGACTCCAGCACTGACAGACCCTGTCACACCACAGGTCCTTGGGTAGATGAATTCCACTGCACGGGGACAGCCACCCTTCTCTTCTAAGCACCTTATCTGGCTGGAGTACATCTCCCTACAGGAAGAGATGCCATTACAGTCAACGTAGGTAACACGCGCTCCGTAGTTGAAGTCTGGCAAATTTTGACAGTCACAGCCAAGCTCGCATCCAAGCCAGCGACACCCTTCGTTGCATGGTTCGCTGCAGCTGTAAGCCATCTTTTTGTAAGGCCCCGTTGGGCACCTACACTTGTCCTGGCAGTCATTAAGATCTGGAGGATTCGGAATTCCCATGTCAGCGACTCCACTTCTTCAAGGGACAAAGCATTTTAGGATTACCACCGACCCAGGTCTTTGCCTCCATAAAGCAGCCGCACTTGGAACAGCGCTTACTATCTTCGATAAAGGCAGGACAAGCCTTGCATGTGCTGTAACGCTCGTCGCGAATCTCTTTAGAGACATTGCCGTGCCTTACGGCCTGGGCTGCGGTCTTGATGAGTCCAGCACCCATCTTGCGAACACTGACCTCAACCTCCTCCGCATGCTTAGGCTTAACACCAAAGCGAGACATTAGTTTTTCATTTCTCTCCTCTGGCCAAGCAGAGCAGGGGCCCGTAGGATAGACCCCCGCAGATTTCAATTCCTCTCTAAGGTCCATCGCGAATCAAAAGACTGGGCTAGGATACCTAGAGGGCTGCAATGCGAGACTGGAAATCGGCGAAGTCGGTCGAGGCGGCGACCTCGGCCTTCAGGGTGGTCAAACTGATGTAGTCACTGGGCTGAGTGGGCCTCCACGATCCTGCTTCATATTTAAGTATGTCTCCCTCGGAGAACACTGGCTCAGGTGTGATATCGTTGTAAAAAATCTTGATCTCGTCACCGTCCTGGACGACATTCTTGAAATTAGTGGTAAAGTCTGGCCATCCACCGAAGTCCATCCTGTTTGCATTGGTGTTATAATTAAGCCAATCCGTTCCTTCGTATATTAAGTCGTCATTTAGATATATCCTGATGTATTTATCATTTGGCGAAACCTTGAGGCCGTAAAGCTCAGTAGTCCTGTCTACTCCATCCTTATCAATAGTTGAAATGAACAGTTGGGTCAAGTATGCACCACCGCCAATGTAGTAGGGGCTAGCCTGCCCGCTGGAAGGGTTTGAGTTGTCTGCACTGTTCCAGATCGTGGTATGGAACGTTGAGAATCCAGGCTTTACGTCATCCAGGCTGCCGACGCCAAGGGTAACAATTGGCCCCAGTAAGCCGTTTACTGTCTTCACGAAAGGGCTCGGAACCGCTTCCCAGGCGCTCGACGATAAGCTGTATGAGACTATAGCGCCGTCAGATGGAGCGGATTCAGCTGGGAAGTTGGGCGCATAAAGGCGGATCTCATCACCAGGAGCAAGGTTATCCATGAATGTCTCTCCTGGAAACCCGATCGTCAACCGATCATTGTTCTTGTTTAACACAGTGCCGCAGGTACCGTCGAATACGACGAAATTGTTAACGAAAACCTTGACAGTATCTCCTGAGTTGATCCCCCAGATCTCGGTCTCGTAGGACACGCCACCTTGTGCTGTTGTACTAAGTGCCAAGGTAGGATCGGAGTATCCTGTGAAAATGTTGCAGTTCCCAGCAGTTGGCGACGGACCCGTTGAATCTGTCCATACCCATGGCCCGATCCCGTAGTCGACAGAAGATATTGAATCAGGGAGACTAGAAGGCGGTTGAACAGGATTGAATTTTTGACCAGCAGCGTTCCACTGCAGAATGTCGCCTTCTGCCAGGGGGCTTGCCGCGTTTAACGCAAAATCATCCATATCCTGGATGCCCAGGCTGACGACCCCGACCTCGCCGTTGACACTGTCTACCGCACCGCCACTGCCTGCGTCAGATATTCCATAACCATTAATTGTTACCTCGGCATCGACCGCGACGCCAGACTGGTCTCTTACTGCCGCGTAGATGGCCTCAGTAGGTGTTGAGTCGCTATTTAGGTATATCGTGCCAGGAGTCGCCAGCACAGTGCCCCCAGCAGTCACATAGGCCTCGAAGAGTACTCCCGAGCCAGGTGTTGGATCCGCGTCGTAAGCGCGACCAGTATCTGCAGCTCTGTCGGCACTACTGGGGTAGAGTACAACCCATGCGTCCAGGTTCGAGGAAATCTGCTGCAGAATACCGCTATAGCCTAGTTGTACGAAAGTGGCAATGCCGCTGGAAGCTGTTTTAACTTCCGTCCTGTAGGTACCTGGTGGTGTTCCCCCTCCGCCACCGCCACCAGCATTGCCTGGTTGCCATTCGTTTTCGGCGGCTACCCATACCAGTGCCTGCCCATCGACAGGAGGAGTACTGGATGTATCAACGTCCGTCAGGTCATTCAGCCCCGTGGAGGCGGCTAAAGGGGATCCTGGCTCCCACTCTTGATCCGTGTCGTTCCAGATAAGCGTCTGCCCCTGAGTGGGGGGAACGGTAGCGGTGTCTACGTCTGTAAGTGAGTTGATAGAAGCGTTGCTACTAGCGGGCCCATCCTCGGCGAAGGTTATACGTCCCTGCGAGTCAACTGTGATATTAGCGCCTGTGTAAGTACCAGCTGCGACGGCTGTATTGTCAAGGCTGATGGTTATATTGCCGCTGTCAGTGATAGGGCCACCAATGGAAGAGAGTCCAGTTCCTCCATTAACTTCAACACTGGTAACAGTTCCCCCACCCGTGCCACCACTGATCGCCGTAATTCGACCAGTAGTATCGACCGTCACGTTGGCATTGAGGTAAGAGCCAGGAGTCACGCCACTGCTGGCAAGACCAACATAGAACTGGCCATTGGTGGTGATTGGACCACCGTTCGCGATAATACCAGTCCCAGGCACGATATCTACACTGGTAACCGTGCCGGCAGTGTCCAGGTCAGTCCAAGTAGGGTATCCACCATTAACTACAAGTCCTTGTCCTTCGTTTCCAATACTTAGCCTGGTGGTGTTTCCACCGAAGCGGATCATAATATCACCATCTGTCGTCAAAGGGTCGATCAGGGGGTCCGCGCCGCTAGCTGCGGTCGTAATCCTGCCCTGGGAATCTACGGTGAAACTGCCGTAGGTGTAAGTCCCAGGGGCAACCGTCGTGTCATTGAGTTCAATGTTGATAGACCCAGATCCAGTGACGGGGCCTCCAGTACTGGTCAACCCATCTCCGACCGTTACGTCAACACTGGTAACAGACCCAGTACCAATAACGGTAAGCGGCTGCCACTCTCCGTCGGCATCACTCCACGACAATACCTGACCACCTGTCGGAGGAATCGTGGTCACGTCGACATCATCCAGATCCCCAAGTGTCGCTGGAATCGGATGGCCGTTAGCGGCGGCGGTAACACGACCGTAGCTATCAACAGTTATGTCAGCATTCGTGTAGGAGCCTGCCGAAGTAGTCCCGTCCATGGTAACTTCCAGCACGCCGGAGTCGGTGATCGGGCTGTTCTGTACCGTAAAGGGTCCGTCGATATTTAGACCAACACTGGTAACAGTACCAGTACCAGCAATACTTCCCCATGTCGGCACTCCTCCAGATACGGAGAGGACCTGCCCGTCAAGCCCAGGCAAGAGTTCTACGATGTCACCCGTGTTACTACCGACGAGGAGAGATCCAGGACCGATGGCCGGGATCGGATCTATCTGGTTTCCAGGAACCCAGTTTGAGCCGTTCCATACTAAGATCTGAGAAAGGTTCGGTGGGTTGGTTAAAGTGTCTACGTCTATCAGATCGCTAATCTTTACAGCTCCGCTGCCGCCGCCGCCGCCAGAGACTTCAACCCATGCCGACGAGTAATACACGTAGTACTTGTCAGTGTCAGATTCGAACCATAAGTCTCCGTCTTGCAGGGGCTCAGAGATACCAGTGGTAGGAGGTGCGTCACTGACAATAGCCCGACCACTGGAAGCAGTCGAGGCTATGGAGATTACGTTTCCCGTTTCGTCAAGCGTGTAAATCCTGGCATCGGAGCCATCGATACCAAGAACGATCTCGCCCTGAGTGATAGGATCAGAGCCACCGCTCGAAATAGCCGCCTCGATCGTGGCCCTATCGTCCGTGGAGTTCTTAAGAACAATGCGATCAGGAAATACGGCCACGTCAAGCCCAGAGCTAGACTAGGGTTCCAGATCGCATTCAATCTCTCCGGACTGACTGACCGCCTCGCGTTGCTCCTCTGCAGAAGCGCGGGCAGCCTCGAGTGTATCGCCGTAGGCAGTTATGACTATCTCTTCTCCCACAGGAACGTAGGTATGTACCGTACAGTAGTACTGCTTACTGTAGCTGTAAGGTACGTCGAACATAGATCTGCCTCCATACGACACCTTGGCCGGCGTGACACCATCAGACCTCACGGCTTTGTAACGCTGGACCAACTCGCTAGAAAAGCAGCCTAGACTGGAGGGGCATACTGGACAGGTCACAACCGCGTTGAAGGGCTCACCACTTTTCACCATCTTAAAGCTAGGGCCCAGGTCTCCCTCCGCTTTTAATTGACCGGCAAAGTAGGCAATAGTACTTGTATGGATCCGGCAACCGCTTCCGCACCCCTCCCTAGGGTCACAGCCGATGTAGCCGTAGGAGTTCTGGATATACTTGAATAATCCGATCGTGAAGTAATAAGGCTCGACACATTGAGGATCTGGCTCGCATTCACCCTCGGCGTTGCAGATGAAGCAGTCTGGACAGTCGTTTTCGCAATTGCAGTCACAAGGTTCTGGACCACAGTCGTCGTTAGCTGGAGTACACTTTTCACAAAGAACACACGTCTTATCAGGAGTGGAGATGGAGCCCGTTTGCCTGCTGCCCGGTGGGCATGAAGGACTCTCGCCGCACACTGTAAATGTGGTGCAGCTTTCCGCGCATTCACCACCACCACCACCACCACCACCGCCGCCAGGAGGCTGGGGAGGACTAGGAGGTGGAGGAGGACTACAGTCGCTACCAGCTGACTCGCATGTCCCGCTAGACCCGCAGCGTTGGCACTCGGCGCACTTGACTCCCTCGGGGCAGTGGCAAGGACCACCAGGTCGAGTTTTGCATTGGAATACATCCGTAGTACCAGAGAAACCGACGCGCTCGCACGAGGAGCATTCGTCACACTCGCTCCCTGGCTGGCATCCAGCGCCACTACTGCCTGTGGCCGCGCTATGGTCTGCGCAAAACTTTTGACACCTGTCCTCAGGAGGGCAGATACCGCAACTGCAATGTGTTAAAATGGTTGGAGTCCCGAACGACCTGAACTTACAACATCTAGACGAGCCGCAGCACGCGCCACCCCCACCTCCGCCACCACTTCCTCCGCCGCTACTGGAGGTTCCACTAGAGATGGCTGGGTACGAGCTGCCGCTGCCGCCACTTCCACCACCACATCCAACCCCGGACGGACCTCCGCCAGCCCCTGGAGCGTCGCAGACACCGCTAGAAGGGGGCCCTGGCAGGTAAATGCTTCCACTTCCGACGCCAGGAGAAGAGCCACCGCCTGACCCAGTGCCGCTGCCACAGGCACCTCCGCCACCTCCGCCGCCGCCAGTACTTCCTCCGCCTCCGCCCGTGCTAATGGCGGCAAAGCCGCCTTCGGGCTTCTGGTTAGCGGTGTTGCCACCGCACCCCTGATCGTTGCCCGAGTCCCCTGCAACCTCTCCTGGGGTGTTCTCAGGAGGGACGCACCCAGCGCCGATACACCTCCAACCAGATGCGCAGTCGCTACTGCTGTTACATTCTCTGTTGGCTTTTTCTAGGTTACCGCTAGCGCCACTGCCAGAACTAATATCGTTATCGCCCCTCTGCGCAGCCTCGTCGTTGTCTAGATTAGTAAACGTGGCCACGCTGGCCCCGATAGTCGTATTGTTGTTAAGGAACCGCATGCCTTCATCGATCCCTTGTTGATTATTCCAGCGCCAGCTCATGATCACTTAATGAAGACTGGCTAGGATTCCTATCAATATCCAGGAAGACCTACGAGTGGGTCCCAAGGATTCCCGGTAACCGTGTCTATGAAGGCTACCTCATGCACCACTCTCTTCCATTCAAGGACTCCATTTACTTCCACGACAACATACATTGTTGTAGTCTTGTCCCACCACTTGGCGTATGGATCCCTGTAGTGAACAAACTGACCAAGCCTCTGTGGGGTTTGGTCTACCGTGTCGAAGACACCATTATCACCGCGTACGCGGAAGGATTCGGGCGGAACTGCGGAAACTTGCTCAATGTACAGCTGGTAGTTGACTCTCCTGCCACTGGTAGGCCCAGAGTCAATGATAGGATTGTTGATTGACATTAGATTCTGTAGAGGAAACGCCCAGACCCACTTACCACGTATAATTCAACCCAACCGCTGAGGCCATTGTAGTACCCGATAAGTCGACCAGGCGTGTCAGGTGGATCCAATGGAGTCGTTGGGTCTGGTCGAGTGGACCTGATCTCGATGACAGACTCGGTGTTGGTCTCAATGGATTCACTTGAAAGTGAAGTTCTATTGATTGCCATGATTAGAATTTGCTGTAGTAGATGCCATTGGCAAAGCTTAGCTCGACCTCTGTGCCGGCAGGAATAGAGACAAACCCGATGGGCTTGGTGACATACTGCTTGTTGTTGTACGAAACAATGCCCTCACCCATCCCTCCCAGCCTCACCCAGAAGCCAGTAACGCTTCCCTCGAAGTCCCCCTCGATCGTGACGTTCTTGGATCGACGCTCTAGGTCTAGAATTCTGTTAGCACTGTTGAGGTCGATGATTCTATTTAACATATTAGGCCACCGAATAGAATCCGAACTGCTTCAGGTTCCAGTAGAAAGCTGCCTCGTTACCACCTGAGAGAGACACTGCTGCACTGGTCTGAGCGACGGCAAGGACCTGGTCGGCGTTGGCCTGTGTCGAGACCCCAGAAACAGAGAACGTCAGGTTGCCAGCCCCAGCCGAGACGATCCCAAGTCCAGCAAGAGTTCCCTCCAGGATTGTCAGAACTTCGGCGTTAGCATAGCCTCTACCTGCACTTGCGACCGTGATCGCATAGTCGGTTGTCGAGGCGCCAGCGTTAATAACTGACAGGTCGACGGTCATACCAGCACCGCTGCCGTCAGTAGAGTCGATAGGGATATTCGTGTATGACCCGTTGACGGCTGCGGAAGGAGCCACTAGCGCATCCGAGACTGTTGCAACGTTACCAGTACTCCAGACAAGGGCGACATGAGAGAAGTCGATAGGAGATCCAGATCCATCGTGAGCGAAAACCGTAGCCCTTGTGTCAAGAGCGACGCCTGCATCGGAATATCCACTAATTGATCCAGTGTTGTAGTAGATAACCTGACGCTCATACCCGCTTGTTCCAGGGGTCACTTCAAAGGTTAGGAACGAAGGGTCATCAGTGGTTCCTGGGGTGTAAGCTGTTCCAGGAGCATTGATTAGGCGGGCTTCCAGGAACGCGCCATCAAAACGACTTGATACCTGAGCGGTAAGTTCGGCTGATGAGATTTTAGCGGCGATGGCCATTTTGGATCCAGGTAATCGCCACTAGGGTTCCTATGTGGAGGCAAACAGGTCAGCGTCAACAACGACGCCGTCAACCGTAACAAGGGACCCCTGGTAGTCAATCGGAATGCTGCCATCGGCGTTGGCGGCCAGCAGGTCACCCGATTCCACAATTAGACCTTCCACCCAACAGGTTGACGTCCACTTTGGAGACAGAATCCATGGCTCCTTTGGCTGCGGAGGTCGTACACCGTCTGCAGAAAAGGTGTTAGCGATTGCCTCGAACGTGAAGAAAACGTCTACATAGAAGGCATAAGATCCAGAGTCTACGGACGTCTCACCGTCGATGCTGCCGCCAGTCGTCGGAGGCGCGGGGCCAGGGGTGCCACTGCCAGAGCCGCCTCCAGTGCCAGGATTGACGCCACTAATCTCCGCACTCATGTCAGGGGACGAGTTTCCAACAACATTGCTAGGAGGGGTTACAGTGCCATTGGAGATGCCGTTCCACATTCCGTTAGTAACGAAAACGGACTCCTGCTGGCCGACGCCCCAGGCAGTGGCATCCATCCTCATGGCCATCACAATCTCTTTCTTAGGATCATAATACCTGAACGGCATTCCTGGCCTCCATCCCGTCAGAACCTCGGAACGAAGCCCTTCGGCGATCTGTAGACCGAAAGCATCTCCTTTAATGAAACGGCTGAGGTAGTTGGAGTACTTGGAAACCGCAGAATCGATCTCGGATTGATCATCAAACAGCAGAGGCTGAGGGACCTGCTCTTCGATAATATAAGGACCGGCTTCTGAGGGAGAGCTTGAGAACCTGCCTGAAAACAGGGGGATGAGTTCTTTTTTCTCTTCAGTGGATGTCGTCGACGTGTTCAGGATGTCTGGCTGAACGTCAAGAGTGACAATAGTAGCCGACTTCCTGACCTGCTTAGTGTAAATACCACCCCGAACAGCGTCAAGCTCCTGCCCGCCAGAAATACCAACACCCCTCGAAGTTATGCTAGTCCATACGTTCGTATTTTGGACATTTGTGCTTTTTTCCTGCTTGTAGATCTGCTCGGTTCGGCTAACCCTGTACCAGTCGGTTCTGTTGCCTAGGCTTGCGTCGAAATTCTGGATCTCTCCGGCAACGTTACCAGCTCTCCAGTCCGAAGGCTTTGCGGCGGACAGCAGTGTGACATAGGTGTCAGTAGTGGTTCTTACAAGCTCGTTGGCGCTTCCGTAATAGTTCTCCTGAGCGGAATAGCCTATCTGAATCTCGTCCATGCCAACATAGGGGCAGTTGCCGTCTGGAGTGCAGGCGGGGGACCAGGTCTGGCGGCAAAAGGCGTACGTGTCAGCAAAGTACTGCTGGTTGACTTCTATCTTGGGAGCCCATTGCTCTGCCAGAATCCTTGAGACCTGGCCTCCTGGCCCATCGTAATAGGTAGTCCGCCTATCTCTACGTTTTGCAGGTAGAAAGACAGGGGTCTGAACCATGGTGTACCCCTCATTGCAGCTGGGCGGCTTTGGCGCTGCTGGGTCTGGCCCCGGATCTGGCGGCGGAGGCGTATTGCCACACGAGCTGCTGGAAGGGGTTGGAGCCGGAATGGTTGAAGTGTTTCCGATGTTATCAAGGGTGCCGTCTGGATTTTCAGGTGTCGCATCAGTATTCTGCCTCTGGTACGAAACAACAGGATACTGAAGAAAGTAGTAGGACTCAGTCTCAGACACATCGATCTCGCCGCGTCTGCCAGTGGCAACCTCGTCAACAGGAACCTGGTAAGAGAGCCTAATCTGGTCGGGGATTGCTCCAGCGCCAGTAAGCGGAGAGACTGCGTTGGTGGTAACCCCAAGAGTGGATGCCCATTCTCCTGCAGCGGTACCCGCAGTGCTATCGCCAGCCCAGAATTCACCAGTCTGGAAGGCTCCAGAGTTGTTCTGGAACACGTATTGACCCAAGGAAGCAATGGCTCCGCAACAGTTGCTGTAAGCGGCCTGAGCCGTATCCAGGGCTACGGGAACCAGCGCTCTCAGCTCATCCAGTCGATTATCGTCGGCGTCCTCTGTTATCGAAAGGAGAGTAAGCCTGCAGCCGATCTCGATGGTAATCGTTTCCGACTCTACATCGTAAACGTTTGATATCACGTAAAGACGGCCTCTTGGATGCAGGACCGGGGACCCTCCTGGTGAGGTGACGTAAAGAAGGACCTCATCCCCTCTGCGGAACTTGTTTCTGTCGTAATCGTCAAGGCTGGCACCGCCAGACCTAGTACCTATCTCGACTGATCCTACCGTCTCTATGCAGCCATTCTTGTTGGCACTGCTGTCTGATGCTTCCCAGGAGACAAAGCTAGAAGTGTAGTCGACGCCTGCGATAGTCAGCGAGGATACTCGTGTGTTGTTTGAAATATAAGACATTAGATCAGGCCTCCCTCAACCCGAAGGACATGAGTGTAAGCTGTGGGCCCATTCGAGTAAAGGATGGCGGGGTTGAGAATACTACGTTACCCGTCACTGCAGCGCCGAATGTCTGGTCATTAATTCCACAGGCAACGGGATACCCAGCACTCCTGTCGGTATCCCAGTCGATAAACATGTTGTTAAATTCCGTAGCGCGGCTGGTCGG
>Ga0187217_1001192_pt1 | contig 10824 bp, 14 predicted proteins | sample 15SPOviralmetaG_FD_130165 | JGI IMG/M metagenome (GOLD analysis project Ga0187217, IMG submission 130165) | Marine viral communities from the oligotrophic San Pedro Time Series (SPOT) site, San Pedro Channel, CA, USA - 15 SPOT_SRF_2010-09-15... | ecosystem: Environmental > Aquatic > Marine >... | reverse complement strand
GGTACTGAAAGATATATGGCTCCAGAAGTTAAAAATACTTCTAATTATGATAATAAAATTGATATTTACTCTTGTGGAATATTATTATATGAACTTTTTGAAGACAAAAAATATATTCCTGGAGTAGAAATGAAATGGTATTATACTCCAAAAATTATAAAGAATATTATCATTACTAAAATGTTTTGCGAAGATCCAAAACAAAGATATGATGCTTTATCTATAATAAAAATATTAAATCATTATAAATTATAATGAGTGTTAATATAAGTGTTTCTAATACTAATCAAGTAAATTGTAATAATATTATAGAAAAAATGCTTTCTTGTGGATTTAATTCAAGAATTATTGATACTATTTCTATAGTAGATAGTAACATCGAAAAGGGTTGTTTAATAACTCTAGGTAAAGAATATAATACTAAAACTCAAGTTAATAAAATTTGGAATTCTATAAAAAATGACTATGATTGCGCTCATCTAAAAATAGATGGCTTATTTGATGGTTGTATATTAAATTTTCTAAGTGAAGATAAATGTCCTGGTGGTAAATAAAAATTAATTTAAATTATTATTAATATTTTCAATTAAAATTTCATGATATAATTCTTTATGTTGATCATAAAACCAATGTCCAAAATTTGCCAAAATACTTAATTTTTCTTCTGGTTCAATATCTATATATTCTGTATTATTATAGTCTACAAAAATATAGTCACCTTTATATTCATGTATAGATATAAGTAATCTATCTTCTACTTTTGAAATTATTAATCCTGGTTTTTTTGATTCTTTTATCAAAACAAAATCACCTATATTTTTTTTCATATAGTTATAATATTTTTAATTTTTTATATTTATTACACCTATATAATAATAATTTTTGTAAAAAATTTATTATTTTTATATATTATAGGTAACAATATATATGAGTAACACTAAGGACATTTTTATAACACATAACTGGGGTTCAGATAACAGTTACAGAGACAACCATGCTAGATGTAAAGAGCTAGCATATATATTACTTAATAGAGGTTATTCTGTTTGGTTTGATAATTTTGATATTGTAGACAATATTGATAAAAATATAATTGAAGGTATAAATAATTCGAAAGTTGTATTGATATGTTTAACAGAAAAATATTGTAATAAAATATCAAATGGCACTAATAATCAAATGATTTCAGATAATTGCTATAAAGAATGGAATTATTGTTTATCAAAAGGTAAAAAAATTATTCCAATAGTTTTGGAAGAAAATTTATTCAAATTAAAATCTTCTGAAATTATACAAATGTATATAAATTCTATATTTTATATTGACATGAGTAAAAATATCACAGATAATCTTGATTTATTGTCTAGAAGTTTGTTAAAACACAACGTTTATTCTCTATATGAATCTCGTGCTTCAAATAAAATTACAGAAATTTATAAAAAATCTAAATCATGTAAATATTTTAGATTATAATATTATAAATGAATAATTCTAAAATAATACCTGATTATAGAATCAAAGAAAATTGGCGCCCATCACTAAGCAATTTAAATCCTATGGAATTTATTAGGAATAATATATAAGTTACTTCATTGCTTCCCAACCAGAACCGGGTGCTAATTTTTCTTCTTTTGGCTTTTCATAAATAATTTTTAATAAACTCAAAGGTGGAGCTTTAATTATTAGTTCATTTTTTGATACAGTGCTTCTATAATGATTCATTTTATTATGTAAAATTATTACATTATCATCCCAATGTATTTCATCTTCTTTAATTAATTTTATTTTTTCTCCCTTATTTCCATATTCTATAACGGCGTTACAATCAAAAACAACTTTAAATTTGTAATCTTCTTTAAAGTTATCTTTATTATAAAATTTTGATTCTTTACTTGTTAAAATATATTGATAAGCCATATATTTCTCTCTTGCTTTAATTTTTATTTTATAAATATTTATTCAATTTTTATATTATTTTGTATAATTTATAAAGTAAATTATGTCTTATGTATATTTATTACATTCTACAGATAATTCTACTTATGTAGGCGCAACTGTTGATTTAGAAAGACGACTTAGACAACATAATAAAATTATTAAAGGTGGTGCTCATGCTACCTCTATGAAAGTGAATGCTGGTCAAACGTGGGAACGCGCTTGCTATGTTGAAGGTTTTCCTGATTGGCAAGCAGCATTACAATTTGAATGGCGTTGGAAGCAAATTAGTAGAAAATTATCTAATAAATTATTTCCTTTAAAAAGAAGAATGATAGCTTTGAAAGAGTTATTATCTCTTACTAGCTCTACTAGTAAAGCAATTCCATATTCTCAGTGGAATACTCCACCAAATATTATATTTGAATCTGATATCGCAAAGAATTTTTATTATGATTTATGATTTATAATATTATTTTTAATTTAAAATTGATATTATAATTATTTAAAAATTATAAACAAATATAATTATGACTTCTAAACAAAATGCTATTAGTTTATTTTAAGGTATGGGTGGGGATACACTTGGAATTCATAACGCTGGATTAAATGTTTTAGCATTTAATGAATTTGATAAAGCTGCTACTGATTGTCATAAACTCAATTTTCCTGATTCTACACTTATCTATGACCCTTCTCAAAAAAAAACAAAAGACCAAACAAATATTCAATTAATATCTGATTCTATATTTTCAGAATATAAAGATAAGGTTGATTTAATCTTTGCGGGATTTGCTTGCCAGGGCTTCTCCCAGGGAGGCAAAAAATTACCTGACGACCCTAGAAATACTCTTTTTAGAGAATTTGCTAGAACTGCTAGACTTATTAAACCAAAATATATTATTGGAGAAAATGTTGATGGATTACTTTCTAGAAAGACTGCTACTGGAGAATTATATATTGATGTAATTGTTCAAGAATTTGAAAATATAGGTTATAATATTACATATAAAGTATGTCACGCTGTTCAATATGGTGTTCCTCAATTAAGAAAACGTCTTATTATTGTTGGTATTCGTAAAGATTTAAATCAAACTTTCACGTTTCCCGAACCATTAAACGATGGTAAAAATAATCTTCCTAATTTAAAAGATATTATCAAATTTAGCATAGAAGGTGCTATCAAAATTGAACCAGATGATTTTGACATGACTTCTATTCCATCTGAATGTATTATTACAGATATGAATAATAATGAAGATGAAGATAGTAATAATATTCACCCTTATCTACGTCTAAAAGCTAAAACAAGAAATCAAGAATATAATGGAAAAGTTCATGAGAACATGTTATCATTCAGTAAACGCGATTCGCCTGTTCATGCTGAAATTATTGATATTAGAAATCCTAGTAAGACTATTATATGTACTTATGATCATCAACCTCGTCTATTTGTTCCTCTAAAAAATAAAAAAGGTTTCTTCCTTCGCTGTATTCTCCCTGATGAGCTCAAACAAATTCAAGGCTTTCCAGCTGATTTCAAATTATGTGGAAATAAAAAAGATCAAATTAAGCAAATTGGTAATGCTGTTCCACCTCCCATAATTACCCTTATTGTCAAACAACTTCTTCATCCCTAAGGTTCTTCAATATCCTACCAATTTATATCCAATTTCTTCCAATTTTGGCTTTTCAATACATGTAATTGTAGGTAATTCTTTCCCATATGTTCTTGGCATTTTTGGAAATAATTTTACTTTACATGGCCAATGTGTTGTCATTCGCATTTCTTCAAATGCTTTTCTACGTTTTTCCAATTCTTTTTTTGTAGCTAGTTGTCTTGGCATATAGCAAGTATATATTATTGCTCTGAAATTTGGTTTTGTTCTTCCCTTATTTGCCTCTACACCACAATGAATTGTTCGGCTATCCCACAAAACAAGAGTGCCCTTCGGACATTTTATTTTTCTATAATAACACTCATTATTATAGTAAAATTCCTTCTCAATATCATCTAATTTATACCAATTATCTTTTTCTCTTATTTCAAATTCCCTAGCAAAATGCTCATGAAAATTATGACTTCCCTCTAAGAATGCCAATGTAGCATCGCCTTCATTTATATCTAGAGCAGTTACCCACCCTTGAAGGCATTTAAAATCATTTTCAGTAAATGACTGATCACAATGTAACCAGCAATTATTTCGATTCCATCCTTTTTTTGTTACTTCAGGAGGAGGATTGAAACTTAGTCCATCAAATGAACTGAGTAATTCCTCTTTACTACAATTCCAAAAATGCGAATATATATCTAGAACCTTTTCATTTTGGCGAACATCCCAACAAGCTTGTGAATGTCCAATATTCCAATGCTGAACTAACATGCTATGTGATGGAAATAATTCATAAAAACCTCGCCATGATTTTTCATCTTTTCTATTTATAGGAGTTTCCCATTCTTGAGTAATGTTTTCAAAATAATCCCATATTCCCGACACCATATTATCACATTCTTTTTCATCTAATACATTTGGAATTATCGCTACACCATATTCTTCAAGTGTTTCTCTCATCTTTTCTTTGCTAGTAACATATTTTTCATATTCATAGCACGACATAATTCTCTTTTCTCTAATTCAAGTTACTAATATAAAAATTTCAATTTTTTTTTATATTAATTTTTCTTTTTTTTTGTCATTTTTCTTTTTTTATTTTTTCTTTTTGTTTTTCTTTTTCTAGAACGTTTTCTTTTCTTTCCTCCAGCATGTCTTCCATAATATTCTCTAAAATCATCAGCATTCCAATTTTCATCTACTATTCCACTTTCTACTGATTTTCCATCTTTTTTTATATTATATCCTAATAAACCATCTTCTCGTCTTATATATAAGTGAACATGGTTATCATAATCATGTTTATTATTGTCATATGTATAAAATACATTTTTGGCATTTTTAAAAAATTCATGCCAATCGGCATCATTATCTCTGAATGATTTAACTAATTTTGTATTTTTCAATTCCATATATAAATCATATATATTTTATATTTTTTCGTTGAAAATATTATTTTATATTATATTATTTTAGTAGCATGTTATGTCAAAATAAAATTCTAAGAAACAAAATAGTCAATTATATTTATAAATTCATTGATAAAAGTAAATTTCCAAATGATTTAATTGGATTATATTTATTTGGATTTCATGCATATTTTCCAATATTATTTTACATATGAATTTTTTATGGATTAATATATAAAAAATATTATATTGTAAAACTTATATTAATTATATGGATAATTATATTATTATTATGGTATTACTTTGATGGTTGTATTATTACATCATTAGAAATGAAATTAACAAAATCTAAATACACTCAATATGATATCTTTTACTATATATTTAATATTCACAATTATTCAATAGAAGAAAAAAAGAAATTATCATATATAATAAATAAAATATTCATTTGCTTTACAATACAATTATTGATATATTTCACTCTTTATTATTAAAATTGACATCTGTTATTCAGTATTAATATTTTTAATAATGTATAATAGTTATCATTTTAAAGATGAAAAAGAACTCGAATATTTACTTTCCCTTGAGAGAAATAATAAAAAGAAAAAAAAATATAAATATACATTTCTAACTGATTTATTAAATATTACAATTCCATATATTACTGTTATAGGAACTATTTTACTTATTTGCTTTCTTATCTAGTATTATATTTGTAAGTTATTCATATATTCTATGATAAATATTATATTTTTTATTTGTAATATATAATGGTATATTACAGAAAAAATAAAAGTAAAAAATATAATAAAAAAAAGAAAAAAAATACTAAAAAACTTAGAAAATATACTAGAAAACGCATTCATAAAGGTGGTGGTGATTGTCAATCATACATAATTACCGGAGCACATGGTTTTATTATATATGATAAAGAAGATTTGATTACTATTCCTGATAATATGAGATTAACTGTATATAGTGATTTTTGCGGTAAAGCTTGTAATAATGTAAAAACAATAATAAAATATATTTGTAATGAACAACAAGATAAAATAAGTGAAATTGCTTACAATACATTAAATTCTGGAAGTAAAATACCTGAACTATATGTAATTCCTGATAAAAAAGATAATGTAAAAATATCTAATTGTAATAATAATGTTATATACGAAGAGATTTACAAAGAAGACAAAAATTTGTTAAAGAATTAGAAAACATTAATTTCTCTCCTATTGTTGTATATTTTGAGAAGAGAGCAAAAATAACTAATCGATACTCTCGTGGAATATATAACTATTTCATTAATGTAAGAAAAAAGAAAATAGAAAAACAAAATTTATTAGAAAAAAGAGAGAAAATAACTTTATGGTCTTCTATTATGAAGTGTTTAGGTTTGTAAAATATTATTTTATTATCTTCTCTCCAACTAATTACATTTTTTAATAGAAAAATTGATATAATAATATTTTATTAATATAATTATAAAATGAATATTAAACAAAATAAAGGATTAAAACGTAACACAATTGATAAATATTATACAAAAAATAATATTGTTACTTTATGTATAAATTATATAAGTCAAAATATCAAAATAGATAAAAAAGATTTGATTATTGAACCTAGTGCTAGTAATGGTGCTTTCATTGATAGTATTAAATCATTAACCAATAATTATTTATTTTATGATCTAGAACCAGAAAACCATGAAATAAGTAAACAAAATTATTTGGATTATAATTATAATAGTATACAAAAATTATATGATAATATACATATTATAGGTAATCCACCTTTTGGTAGGCAATCATCAATAGCTATTAAATTTATAAAAAAATCATGTGAATTTTGTAATACTATATCATTTATACTACCAAAGAGCTTCAAGAAAGATAGTTTAAAAAAAGCATTTCCTTTAAATTTTCATCTGGTATTAGAAATTGATTTACCTGATAATTCATTTTTGGTTGATAATATCGAACATAATGTGCCTTGTGTTTTCCAAATATGGAAAAAGGAATCCTATAATAGAACAGTAAATGATATATTAATACCAAATAATTATGAATTTGTTAAAAAAACAGAAAATCCTGATATATCTTTTCGTCGAGTAGGAGTTAATGCTGGAAATATTGATACTGTAATAGAGAGTAAAAGTGTTCAATCTCATTATTTTATTAAATTTAAAAATGAATTATCTATTGAAGAAAATATAAAAAAATTATCAAATATTAATTTTGATTTCAATAATACAGTTGGTCCTAAATCTATATCTAAACAAGAACTAATACATAAGTTTAATGCATTACTGTAAAATTACTTCGTAGATTTATTATTGCGTTTTCTTCTTAAGCTTTCAATTGATAACGCAATTTTCTTATTTCTTATTAAATTTGGATATTCACAAGATGACATATATCTTATAAAATTTTGAAGAGTTGTTTCAAAATTTGGTATTGAACATTGAACTCTACTTTGTTTGCTATCTACCTTTGGATTTATTTGTATTAAACTATTTTTTGATAATTTCTTTTTTTCATTCAAATAATCAAATATTTTTTTGCTTCATTACCTTTAACATTAGAAGGAATTGATTTTACACCTTCTACATATTTTTCTATTTCTTCTTTTGTTATACAACCAAATAATAGCTTATGACATTCTTTATTATAATCTATTTCATAAATTTTCTGAATTATTTTATGAGTATCTGTTTGTTTGTATCCTATAACAATCATTGTATTCAATTTTGTAAAATCATAATTGTAAAATCTCAATATATCACCACAACATATTGTCTTAGAACCTGTTGTTTTTATTGAAACATTTTCATTTGGATTAAATTTATTTTCTCTACATGGAATATCATGTATATTTGTATCATTGCTATTTGGTTGTAAATCAAATACATTCTCTCTTACCATACCTTCAAATTTAAAACCATGATTTTGTGATTGTTTCATTTCTTCCATTTTAGTATATAATCCAAATATTATAGAAAATAATATTCAATTTTATTTTATAGTGTATATGCTTTATAAAATAAATAATTATACCTTATTTTATAAAGTTATGGTTTGGTCAGTAATAATTAACGTTTTTTTAATTTTTAATTCTTCATTCCATTTTTGAAAAATGGACATTTTTTTATGTCCAATTTTTAAATTTCGATTTGAGAATTGACAAAAAAAAGTGAAAAAATGAGTTTAGAGCATTATGCTCTTATTTTAAAAAATGAAAAATAAAAAGTGTTACTGAACTATAAAAATTATATTTTGCTGCCCTTTTTGACATTTCCATGATGGAAATATTTGGAAGTATTTGGAAGTCTCAAAAAAGGGCAATATTTTAATAATTATAAATATTAAGACTGATAATCATATAATTAGCATAATTGTATAAATTATTTATTTACACAATAATATAATTATGCCCATTTGGAAATAATTTTTGGGGAAAAGGGCATTGGTTATTGTGATTATGCTGTAAAAATTATTAAGAATAATAAATAATTTTTGCTTGATAATATATTTATTTTTTGCGGAAAGTATTTAGGGACTTTTTTCTATTTCCATTATAAGAAAGAAATGGAAATTTTGGAAATAAAAAAAGGGGCAAAAAATTACACTTGTAAAAATTGTAACTATTTTACGTGTAAGAAAAGTCATTATGAAAGGCATTTATTAACCATAAAACATAAAAATACCCTAATGGAAACAAATGGAAATGATTTTGAGGGCAAAAAGGGCAAAAAGGACAAAAAGGACATAAAAGAATATGTATGTAAAAAGTGTGAAAAAAAATATAAAACACATACGGGATTATGGAAACATGAAAAATATTGTAATTATAATAAAGAAGAAAAAATTATTGAATGTGGAGAGAATAAAGATGAATTAAAATCATTAATAATAAAAATTATGACAGATAGTAGTGAGAAGATGAATTTTTTAATGAATGAAAATAAAGAATTAAGAAATCAATTAAAAGAACAAAATCAACAAATTACAGAACTTATACCAAAGGTTGGCAATAATAATAATAATAACTTAAAACAAAAATTTAATATTAATGTATTTTTAAATGAAAAATGTAAAGATGCGTTATCAATGGACGAATTTATTGATAAAATAGAGATATCCATGAAAAACTTATTAACGACAAAAGAAAAGGGACAAGCAGAAGGTATTAGTAATATAATAATGGAGAATATGAATAAGCTTTCTCTCTACGAACGTCCATTACATTGCACAGATAAGAAGAGAGAAACATTATATATTAAAAATAATGAATGGGAGAAGGATGAAAACAAACAACATATAAATAAAGCATTAAAGAAAGTAGAAAAGAAACAATTCAAAAATATTCAACTATGGTTAGATGAGCATCCAAATTATATGAATAATTCAAAACAACAAGAAGAATTTGCTGAAATATTGCGTGAATGTGGTAAATCAATAGATGATAGTAGAGAGAAAGTGATAAAAAAATTATGCGATAATGTATATTTGGATAAAGAATCTGAATAGAACTTTTTTGGTTGTATAATTATACAACATTTTTGGTTTGAGTATAGAATGGGATACTAAAAATTGCTAGAAAATTAAGAATTTAATATATCCCAAAATTTTTGAGGTAAATAAATATTATCTAAATTGATAGCATGATTGAATAATGGGGCTATATCTTTTGGTTGATATCCTGCTAATCCGCAACCAATTTCAGTAACATAAAATTTTAAATTTTCATTTTGTTTTGCGTATTCAATAAAATTATCTACATATTTTTTAATTTTATTAATAGATAAGGTTTTTATTTTATTATTTTTTGTTGGAATACCGTATGTTTGCCCTTGAATACCTTGTCCTATACCTTTAATAGCACCCCATTTCATAGCTAATAAAGCAGCGCCTTTACCATGTCTTCCTGCTTCATTAGATCCAAATACAAAAATTTCATTTTCTTCTAATTTATTTATAATACCTGAAACTCTTGACATATAATATATATATTTAAATATTATTAAAAATATTACGAGCAATTTAATTTCTTATTTAAAAAATTACATTGCGCAAAAGAATTAAAGAGAGATTAGTAATATAATAATAATCATGGAAATAAAAAATAAAAAGATTATAAATTTTTTTAATGAACATCCAAATTTAGATTTTGAAGGAACTATTTTGAAGTTTATTGAGATTATGGAGATTTTAAATGAAAAGATGAACAATACGATGAATAATTCTATGGTATTAGATATTCTAGATAATTTAAAGTCAATGAATTCAAAGATAGACAATGTTTCTTCAACGGTTGGAAAAATTAATGAAAATACATCGAGAGAATTTTCTATGAAGATGTCAGAATTAAAGAAGGATTATGTTGAAGAATTGAAGATGGTATTAACATGTAATGTATCAGATAAGATAGAGCCATTATTTAAAGAGCAAAATTCAGCCCTATTCGATAAAACATATGCAATGATTAATACAATTATTCCAAAGAATGAGGAGGTAGTAGTAAATACTGTAGAGAGAATTATTAAACAATTTCAGGAATCGGTTACAAATGACACAAAAACACTATTAAGTAATGCTATGGATGTAGAGACATTCAATAAATATATAGCAGAGTTTGATAAAAAGCTAACACAAACAATTGAGTCATCACAGACAGTAATAAATAATACATTATCAACAACAGAGAAAAGATTAGAAGATAAGATGGAAAATATTAGAGAGATAACATCAACAAGTAGTCAATCAACAAATTCTCTCAATGGATCATTAAATGATTTGTTAAAAAAGTTTGAGAATTCGAGTGCGAAAGGAAAATTATCTGAAAATTTAATATTAAATATT
>Ga0187217_1001185_pt1 | contig 10839 bp, 11 predicted proteins | sample 15SPOviralmetaG_FD_130165 | JGI IMG/M metagenome (GOLD analysis project Ga0187217, IMG submission 130165) | Marine viral communities from the oligotrophic San Pedro Time Series (SPOT) site, San Pedro Channel, CA, USA - 15 SPOT_SRF_2010-09-15... | ecosystem: Environmental > Aquatic > Marine >... | reverse complement strand
TGATGAAGAGCTTGTTCCATTTATGCTGAGGAATAATTTTCAGGTTGAAATTGGTTCTAAAACTTTTATGATAGACATTGACGAGTCGTTTTATAAAGCTTGGGAAAAGAGGGAAATAAAAAAAAAGAAGATGAAAGAAAAAGATAGTGAAGAAAAGAGAGCTGACATTTTATCTATGAAAGAAATAAACATTTTTTTTGGTATCATATTGAAAACTGAAAAAAAAAATCGTAAATTCATAAATGCATTCAATACTTTTACAGAAAGTAATGGGGAAAATATTAAAAAAAAATTAATAAAAGGGTCGCTTAGAGCATTGTGGAAAGATTTTTTTAGTTTAAAGTTGAAATACAAAGAAGAAATAAAAAAAAAACTCCGAAGCAACACGTTTTCATGTAGACATCATTTGTATGATTTGTTCAGTAAAGGAAAAAATACATATGAACTAAATAATTATTCTGATTTTTTAAATGGTAATATTTTTTCTCAAAACAAAATTATTTTTCAATTCGCAGATGAAAAAAATCAAAAAAAATTTACCGAAGAGGTAATTTCTGAAATGTATCGAAAGAAAAAAACGATGGAATCTCTAGGTGTTGATCGAATTGCAGACAAGAAAGAAATGTTCCGTTCAAAAGCTTTTATATATTTGGTAGATAATTTATTAACAGCAAAATTTGAAGACATTTTCAAAGGTCTAAGTGTTGGAGAATTTAATGATAAGTTTATTAAAAAAAACTAAGACAATTTTTTTCATAAGATTTATTCTGGAAAATTAAAAGAAAATGAAAAAAAAACCAAAAACATTCCAAAAAAGATGATTGTCCTTAGAAATTCATTTTGTTTTGGAAAACGAAGTGAAAGAAAAAATTTTTATAATGACATAAGTAAAAAATTTACAAATGAAGTTGAAAAAGTTATTTTTGAATACATTAGAGAAATGAGAAAAATAATAAAAGAAGAAGTTCCGACCATTTCGACATTCTCCTTTCATCCTGAAAGCTATATTTTTGATAATTTGCAAGAAAACAAAAAAAAAAGTTTGAAAAGGGTTTTCTTTAATATTGCAAAAAAATTCGTGGAGACCTACGACAAAAAAGAGGTTGTCGCTAGAGATTATAATGATAAACAAGACAGAAAAGAATTTGTTGAACTAATAAAAGAATATATTCAAAATATCAATGAGGATAGATTGAACTCAATGACAACAAAACAAATGAAAAAAATAATGAAAAATTTATTGATTAAAAGGAAAATAAATATAGAAAAAGAAATGATTGAAGATGTTTTTAATCAAGATATAATACCATTTTTAAAGGCGCTTTCAAAGGAAATAGCTGGTAAGAATAAAACTAGAACAAGAAGAAGCAAGCGGTTGCCAAGTCGACGGAGAAAGAGCAAAAAAAGGTATATTCAAAGAAGAAAGAGCCAGAAAAAGTCTAGTCGAAGAAGAAAGAGCAAGCGCATGCCAAGCAGAAGAAGAAGAAGAAAAAGTAAACGCATGCCAAGTAAAAGACGAAGAAGCAAAAGTTGGAGACGAAAGAAAAGTACGAGAAGATGAATTGGATTTTTTTTGTTTTCGAAAAATAAATGGGAAACATTGCATCAGAAGACATCGAATCAAAAATGAACTCGTTTTCCGACAAAATTTCGAAATTGAACAAAGAGCTTGAGAAAGAACAAAAAAAAATCAAGATCTTGAAGAAATAGAAAGGAAAATGAAAATTTCGTTTGAAAAATTAGAAGAAAAAAATGAGGAACTAGTAGAAGACATCGAGGAAAAAAATGAAAAAATCGCAAAGTCCCAAAAGTTAATAAACAATTTATTACAAAGTAACAAAACTTTGAAGGAAAATCTTGCTAAAATAACGACAAAATTCAATTTTCTTGATGCCTACTTGGACAAAGCTCTGGAAAAAGAAATCGACATAAACCATAATAAGAGGCCACCGCCGGTGCCTTCGAAATCGAAAAGAAAGTTTTTCGTAAAAAGTGAAAAAAAAATGTTTTTGTAAAAAAAAGACAAAATGAGTCGTCGGCGAAAAAATAATAATAAAAATAAAAACAAAACAAAATGGGGTTTAAAGCCAATAAAAGATCCCTGGCATGTAGGAGATAGTTGGAATCAATCGGGATCAAGAAATAAAGCAACTATCAATTATGGTATCGACGAAACTGGTAAATGTAAATATGATGCAAGCGGTAGACTCAAGCTTAAATATCCCAGGTATTGTCAACAGGGAGCTAGAATGAGTTTCGACATAAAAAATGACAAAAAGAAAAATACAAATGAAAACGAAATGTACAGGCAGTATGCCGCTTTGAGTTCTTTCGGAAGGAAATATTCGGCAAAAGAAAGACTTCGAGGAGAAGGCTTGCAGCTAAGAGACTTTAAGAGATACACTCAACAAAAAAGAAACTATCTTCCCAGTAGTACTAGAACGTTACAATCATATCGCTTTCGTACCGGAGAGAGGAAGGCATTGAAATGGAAAAAACGATTTATGGATAAGAATTATGATTTATTTTTTGATTATGATGATGATGATTATGATTATTCTTATCAAGAAAATGAAAAAAAAGAGGAGAAAACGCAAAATGCTTCAGAAGTAAAAAAAAAAGAATCAAGGTCATATGATTTTACAAAAGAACTTCAAAATAAGATTAAGAATTTTGTTAAGGAAAAAACACCAACAAAAAAAGATAAAGAAGACGGACGTCAAGCTAAGCATAGCATCACATACCTTGGATGCGAAATTATTTTATTTAAAAATAATAAAACTTTTGATTTTAATAAAAATGCCGAAGATGGCGGACCAGAGTTTATAAAACTAGATACGCCGACGAGAGCCGATTGGGACTTGTTCATGTTTCGTAAAAAAGGAAACATGCCTAAAAATCGAAGAAAAGGAATTTGTTCTTTTCTATTATGTGAGTCGCTGAAAGCATTAGTCGCAAGTAATAAAATTAAAAATAACGAAATTATATGGGTCAACGCAGAAAAAATTGCAAGACAAAAAATTAGAGATCTTTCACCATTGGTAGCACTCTACAAAAACTTTGGTTTTGAATTCGTGTCAGAAAGAGATCTAAGTCAATGGGATAAATCTCTCATTCCTAAAGCCAGACAGGGATTTACTCCTTCACAATTGAAAGAAAATGTACCATCTGTTAAAGAACATCTTACTGGTGGTGCTTTGAATGCGACTGTGTCTGATCTCATCAAATCTTGTAGCTCTTCATATAAACGAAAACCAAATAGGTCACAGACGCGACGGACTAGCAAAAGAAGGAAAAGTCAACGGCGACAAAGTAGGCGAAGAAAAAGGTAAAATTGATTCATCTATTTCCAGTTTATTACCAATAAATTTTCCTTCTTGTTTATTTTCACGCTAAAATTACGTTCTTTGTAAAGTCTTTCAGATAACGCCAGCAATAATGCTCTTACATCCAACGTATACGTAGCTATTTTGTATTCGATCTCGCTAAAACCAAGCGATGCCGCTATTTTTATTTTTTTTATGACTAGTTTCATGTGATGATCAACATCCTTTTCTAAGCATGAATTTGATTTTGCCACGTAATGCTTCGCAGTTTCACGATCAAATATCATACTATATTTACTCTCATTTTTTTTTTATTTAAAGTAAAACGTCTCCCCAGTATTTCCACCCCAGTTTCTTCGTGATAGCTTTCCAAAACAAATTCTGCTTGTTCAAAAGACGAACCGACTTCAGCAACTTCAGTTTGTTATTTAAATCCTCCCTATTGTTCAGCTGATTTAATCTATACAGGATGAAAGAATAACTCAAAAAATTTTTGCGATTCGAATCGATCTCGTCTCTGATCTGTTCAAAGGGTTTTTCCAAACAAATAAACTGAATCGCCAGCTTCTCTTCGTACTCGGGAGAAATGTCAGGCAAATCAAGAGAAGGATTCAAGTATTTCGCCAAAGCGCTGCTTTGCTCGTAATATGAACTTAGCTTCAACTTCTTCAACACCTTTCGAACACATTCCGCGTCAACAAAAGAAAGTGGAAGTGTCCTTTTTTTTAGTTCCTTCTTCACCAAAGAAATCTTCTCACTTGGCAGAGACATAGCCGTACGACCCGTAATCTGCCGAATAAACTCGCGAAGATGATTCAGACGACGATACGAGTAAGCTTTCGACGTTGAAATAGATCGAGTATAAGACAAATTTTTACTGGGGGCCGCTAAATTCTGCTCGTTCAAAATTGCTACCAACCCGCAGTTAGAGCAAACCACAGATGAGCTTTGGGTCTGGATAAGCGCTGCACTACAGCACGTCGAAACGAAATTCTGCTGGGCGTCGTGATCCTCATTGTGAAATCTGCTTTTGAAACTAGGAAAAAATTTTTTTACGTATTCGCTTACGATTTCTCCCCTCCTCTTCTTCAAATCGCCATTCTTTGGATCGCTTTCCAGCTGCTTTTCTAGCTCCTTAACCTTGTTGATGTATGGAATACTCTCCAACAAATACGTCGTCAAAAATTCACCTTGCTTCGCAGTTTCTTTCAATTCCACCTTGAGCAACACCACGTCGTTCATCTTCTCTCGTTTCTTGATTATGTCCAGTCTGCTTTTTTCGGGCAAACTCGAAATTTCTACCTCCGCTTCCTTTATCTCTTCTCCAAGCTCTTTCATTCTTTTCTCCTTTGCCGCCTGCCCATCGCTTTCGGCGTTCGAGCACTTGAGCGCATGAAGTTTTTTTATTGAGAACATACATATACTATTTGAAAAAAGATTTTTTTTTCTGGTTGAGCGAATTTTTTTTGCGGGAAAGAACTTGCCAGATTTTTTTTCGGATTTTTTTTCGGATTTTTTTCAGCCACAAAAAATAAATGTACACCGTACATCTTATCCACAAGTATTTAAGCTTCCTTATCTCGTCCAACAAAACGAAACAAGACATTCACAACGACTACAACGACTACGTCCTTGTCAACGACATTGACGAGCTCCCCTAATCATCTTCTACTTCGTCATCTTCTTCCTCTTCTTCGACCTCTTCTTCTTCTTCTTCTTCCATTTCGATGTCGGAAATTTCTTCGCTACTCGACGAACTGCAGTCCTCGATCGTGAATTCCTCGTCATCGTCTTCAACTGTGCTGCCATCGACAAACCCCTCAAGGTCTCCTTCGTCCTCCTCCTCCTCATCCTCATCCTCGTCTTGACATTCTGAACTACTTGAGTTTGTTTCTTCCGCTTCTTCACTTTCAATCAGCTCGGGAAAAACAATTGGTTCCCTCGTAGTCGCATAGAATTCCGATTCGTCGTTCGGGTCTAGCTCCACAATCAAACGCAATGGCGGCCTCCGCTGCCGTCTGGGATAACGAGAACGACGATCTGACATTATTCAGTATTTTTTTTCTATGTTAGAAAAAAAAAACAACAACATGTCGCAAACTATTTCGCCCTTTCGTGTTAGAAACAGGCTTATAGACATACGGCCTCATCCTACGTACAAAATGGAAGCCTGCCACCCGTTTTTTTCAAAGAAAAACACTAACCATCTTATTTCCTATGCTAACGCCTATGCTGATAAAATCGACCTGGTCGACAGAAACTATTCCACCACAGATATGCTCGCTTTGATGAAACGAATTTTTGATAAACACCACAACAGAAAACATTTTCCTTTAACGAAACCTCTGATGATAGGTCGCTTTCAGCATCTAACTTCAGTGTCAAATGGGGCGACACTGCCTACAAAGGACAAACTCAATCAACATGCCAAGGTAGAATTGCAGACTATAATTTCCGAAGAAAAACGCCAACAAATGTTTTATGAACGCTACTTACCTTGGGTTTCTAAGCGAACTGTTCCCTTGTTGTCGAACCCGAAACAGGTCATGAAGGCAAGAAAAATCAACACTCGTGTTTATCCGGAACGCCTGAATCCTCTCCGCCTTTAATGGACTATCTAAGGAGACCTCATCACATCCCAAAAAGAAAGAAAAGGAAAGCTCCGAACAAAAAATCCAAGTCTATTTTTGTTATCAGAGATGAAAAAATAGCCGAGATGGCAGTCGACGATCTGCTCAGCACATTTCGCATGATGCTTCCTGAAAAAGCCATAAAACCAATCGGCGATTGTGAGAACCTCGTTGGCAAGTTTAAAAATTATAACATCTATTGCTGCTTCGGGTCGGAGCCAAACCGGAAAATAGATTATGTGTTAAGCAAATTGCTTGTTGACAACGATATATTCGAGCCGTCCCCTATTCTTTCGGACGAATGCGACAAGTCTTCCTATTTTGCAGGTTTTCCGACAATTGGAATTATTTATGCAGCGAGTGGCAACAATTTTGTGAACCTTTCGAGGAATCAGCTCTTACATCACTGGCGTTTCTTGTTCCGCTCGAACACTCTCTACGAAATGCTCATACCACGCTATACTTGTTTTGAGTCGGCGATCGAGGAATATCATCAACAACAGAAGGCATCCAAAATTTTCTTCGAAAAGCTATCTCATCGATTTTATGGACGAGTTACGTGTTTTACGAAAATGCTGGTTGGCGCTAATGTGCTTTTTGTTGCATTTTTGCTTAAAATCAAGCGCAAAAAAATCATTTCTCCTCCGAAGGCAAATTTTGTTATTTTACATAAATAAAAAAAAAAGTTGAAAAAAGTTGAAATTTTTGTATCTGGTCCAGCTCTGCAAAATCTGAAATTTTCAAAATACATGGGTGACGACGACGGACGACGACGAAGAATTTTGAAAAATTTTGAGCTCTGAGCTAGCTCAAAATGTCTGACCAATCAACAATGTGCATGAAAAAATAATTTAAGTATAATTAATTGATTGTAAATTATTCGACCGAGAAGCAGCTCAGGCAGCCGCCGTCGCCGTCATTAGAAGTAGTGTCTATAAATATTTATTAATAATATATTGGGTTATTTTTTGGACTTGTTTTGATGACATTACGCTATCGGGACCCCTTGGCCGTTTCCAAACACGTTTCCAAAAATCTGAAAATATTTTTTCATTTGGAAGCAATTGCTTCTTTGCCAACAGCAATTGTGCTTTGTCCACAGCGATACTATGCCGCAATATCCTATTTGTTTCATTTTTTCTTCGATAACAATCAAAGCTCATCATGATTGGGTTTGTCCGTTTATTTCGTTGGGTTTTCATGCAATAGCGATATTGTTGATCAATCAATCGCTTTCGCGAGCGTGATTTTTTTCTCGATTTGCGTTTTCGACTACGTGATTTCTTTTTTCTCGATCTGGAACGATATCGCATTTATTTTACATAAATAAAAAAAAGGTTGAAAAAAGTTGAAATTTTTGTATCTGGACAAGCTCTGCAAAATCTGAAATTTTCAGAATGCATGGGGTGACGACGACGGACGACGACGAAGGATTTTGAAAAATTTTGAGCTCTGAGCTAGCTCAAAATGTCTGACCAATCAACATTGCATGAAAAAATAATTTAAGTATAATTAATTGATTGTAAATTATTCGATCGTCACGACCTTGAATTTTTCTATCAAAATGTCTGATCAATCAAATTTAAAGAATTTTTTATAAAAAGATCAATATCGTTTTCAGACTTCAGATTCAATTCCTTTTTTCTAATGTCGCTTTTTTTATAAAATGTCGCAATAAAATTTATGTACATTAAATGAAAAGCAGACTTTTCAGAGTTTCTCAATGCCTTCAAAATTTTAATTGGTGGTCTTGAAAAGATAAAAGAACAAGGGCGTGACAAAGATGCCGTTTGGATCCTTGGTGTTAATTGAGAATCGAAATTGTAATATTTTTTGTTTACCTTTCGAAATGCAAAAATGTGAGTTTTTGTCCAGGAAATGGTAGCGATGCTTTCGGATAATAGATCATGCAATTTGAGCCCTAATTCTTTCATTTCGTTTTCATTAAACAGAGTCAATGATGGATATCTTTTTAGTACTCTCAAAATAAAGACTGGAGAAAGTTCTCTGTAAAAATTAACACTATCGAACCCCTTCAAAGTTAAATTATTCGCTTGGTTCAACGAGTCGAAAAGCTTCGATATATTATTAAATTTTTTTTCATCGACCAAGGCATAGCCGACTGCATTATTGACTGAATGCATTTTGCAAAGACCGCCTCTTTGTTTTTCATGATACATCTTTTAAATCTAACTTAAATTTCCAAAAAAAAAATATCGATATTCCATTATTTAATTAGCCTCCAAGGCGGCAACCCTTGCGGCCAGCGCGTCGTTCTGTGCCTTGAGCTCCTTGATGGCCTTCGTCAAAACACCAATTAATTTTGTAGGACAGATACCCTGATAAATCTCCTTCTCCTCTTCAGTTTCTGTCGCAGGAATGACAGCGTCCTTTTTTCCAGAAACAGCCATAGGATACACTTCATCCAGTTCGTTGGCAATAAACCCATATTCTGTTGCACCCTGGTGATCTGACTCATCCTGGAGGACACTCTTTTCATCTTTCCACTCAAAGGAGCAAGGCTTCAGCTTGTCAATCATTGACAAGGCGTCGAAATCATAGTTTACATTCTTTTTGAGTCGGTAGTCAGATGCTGTGTTAACAGCGTTGTTGGCGTAAATATTTTGCCATCGCAATGTAGCCGTGCCCAAACTGAATGAAGATGCCGCCTCTGGGTGGAAGCCGGTAGACTGGACTTTGCATATTGTTGGGACCTTTGAGTAATCCAATAAATTGCCGGTTGGACTGTTCGATTGTGTTGTGGCTGCAAGACCTAGGCGAAACTCAATTGCGTTAACTGCGTTGGTACCTCCATTTTGGGCAATTACCAAGTTGTTTCCAGGTCGACCTCCATCATTTCTGGAAGGGAAAAAACCATTATTTACAATGTTGCCATCTTGCGCAAAGAAAAGACCGGGGAGAAAGTTTTCGTCAGTTAGATGGTTTTCGGCATCGCCACCAATAATCACGTGGCAGTTTTCGCCGTTTGCGCCTTGGAATCTGTGGAGAGGACCTTCGAAATGAGTTCCTCCCTTGACAAACAGAGCATTATCAGTGGTGGCGCCGGAGGTGTTGATGCAGATTCCACCGTTGAATTCGGCACATCCGGCTGTTGACGACGTCACGGAGCTACCATGGGTACTCATTGTGTATGTGTTGTCGCCAGTTTTTCCTAGTGTTAAGAGGCCATCAAAATGAGTTTCTCCCTTGACAAATAGGGCGTTATCAGTGGTGGCGCCGGAGGTGTTGATGCAGATTCCACCCTTGAATTCGGCACATCCGGCTGTTGACGACGTGACGGAGCTACCACTCATTGTGTATGTATTTGCAGCTGCTTTCTCTAGTGATAAAAGGCCAGAGTTGTGAAGAATCATCATGGTGGTTATTGATCCACCAGTTGGTGTCGTTTTGAAACGAATGCCTAAATTATCTTCAACGGGGCCGCTAGTATATTCTGTCATTGTGATTACAGTTTTGTTGGCGCGATCTCTCATCTTTACCGGCCAACCATATCTGAGCTCTCCGCCTGTATAGATGACACATGCGCTATCGCCCACTTCATATAGTGGAAGGCCGGTTAATTGCATCTCTTCTGTATAAAGCGTTTTCCATTTTTTTATCGAAGATCCAAGATCAAATGTTCCATCTGTTTCGGGAATGAACCCGCCTTCTGTTGACTGAGAGTGTCCGGCCATGACAATCTTGCAAATCGTCGGTGTGTCGGTATATGAAAGTAAATTCGTTGATGTACCATCGTTGTTCGCTGTAGTGTTGCCGACACGAAACTCGATTGCGCCTTGAGCATGTCCTTGGTTATGGGCGACAACAAAATTATTTCCATTTCGAGAATTCGCGTTCGATGATGCGAAAATAGCATTCTGCAAAATGTTACCATCGGCGGCCAGGAAAAGTCCAGGCAGTTTTGTTTCGTCGGCACCATTCAAAGGGTCGCCTCCAATGACGACGTGGCAGTTTTCGCCACTTTCGCCGGTAAAACGGTGGTAATCGCCTTGAAAGTGAGACCGACCCTTTACAAACAACCCTTCGCTACTTGCTGCACCTGACGAGTTGACTACTAATCCGCCGTTACATTCGAGGGATCCGGCTGTTGCTGTCGTAATGACGGCCGACGGGTCAGGAGCGACATTTCCGGAAGTTCCATATACATAGGAGTTGGCCGTCGTATTTGTTGCAGTAACACGAAATGAATCAATCGTCATGCGTTCGGAGCCGGCGGCCGAAAAACGAATAATGTCTTCGTTCGTGGCGTTTTCAACAGTGACCTTGGTGTCTTGGTTTCCATCCTCAATCAGGGAAGTGGGAACCACCTCACCAACAAAGACCTGGCCGTTGGTGTCAATTTTCAACGGTTTGAATGTTTCGTCGGTTGTTGTCGACAGATTGGGAGCGAAGAACTCGTTGGCAATTTGGACTTTCGTATTGTCGATTCTCAACCTCTCTGTGTTTCCTGTATGCATCACGATGTTTTTGTTCATGTCGGACACATTTGAGTATCCGCTAATGTCTATGTAGGAAGTGCTACCGATGTTGGTAAAACCACCTGCAGACAGACGTAAAAATCCATCGTCACCCCCGCTCCCACCTCTGTTGCCTGCGAGTTCGTATTCTTGCGAAACCCTTTTACCACTATTCAGAACAAGGGCTGGACGAGCGCCACCGTTTCCAATTGCCGAAGAATCAAGCGGTGCTAGACCAAGTCGCTGAGTCACCTTGCCTGTATTATTTTCGATGTACAAATAATACATATTGTTGTTTCCATACGTTGCTCCGCCCCCAAAAGCTGCATCCCCAGGAGTGACGTTCAAGGGAACATTATCAATCACAAGATTCTTCCCAGCCGTTACATTCATTTGGATGTCGCC
>Ga0187217_1001181_pt1 | contig 10865 bp, 12 predicted proteins | sample 15SPOviralmetaG_FD_130165 | JGI IMG/M metagenome (GOLD analysis project Ga0187217, IMG submission 130165) | Marine viral communities from the oligotrophic San Pedro Time Series (SPOT) site, San Pedro Channel, CA, USA - 15 SPOT_SRF_2010-09-15... | ecosystem: Environmental > Aquatic > Marine >... | reverse complement strand
GTCAGAGAAACAATTGTTTCAACAAGAGAACCTAGAATTGTTAGAGAAAATACTACAGAGAATAGAACAATTGCAAGAACATCAACTAGAAGAACCGACAGACAAGTTGGTTGGTGGGATCCTCTTGCTCAAACATTCTTGATAGATGATAAAGGTGGTGTATTCTTAACATCACTTGATATATTCTTTCAATCAAAACCGGATGCTACAGACTCACAAGTTCCTGTTACACTTCAAATTAGAGAAGTTAAGAATGGTTATCCATCTACAAACATTTTACCTTTTTCAGAGGTATCAATAAATCCATCTGCTGTGTCAACAAGTATAGACTCTAGCGTTGCAACAACATTTACATTCCCTAGTCCTGTATTCATTCAAGAAAACACAGAGTATGCATTTGTATTGTTAGCAAACTCACAAGAGTACAATGTATATGTGTCAAGAGTTGGACAAACTAATTTAGGTTCAGATAGAACAATATCACAACAGCCTTATGCTGGTGTTTTATTTAAATCACAAAACGGTTCTACATGGACTGCTGAACAAAATGAAGATGTTAAATTTAAAATGAAGAGAGCTGAATTTGAAAATGTAACTGGTAATGTAACATTCTGTAATGATACTATACCTAGTAAATCATTAAAATCTAATCCAATAAGAACAACAAGTGGTTCACATATAATTAGAGTATTCCATAAAAATCATGGTATGCATGGTACATCAAACAATGTGACCATATCAGGATTAGGTGCAAGTACAACTTATAACGGTATTACAGGCTCATCTATTAACGGAACATACACAAGCATTTCAAATGTTACTTTAGATAGTTATGATGTTGCTATTGCAGATAGTTCAACTGCTACAACAACAGGAGATGTTGGTGGTAGTTCAGTTGTTGCAACACAAAATAGATTGTATGATGTAGCTATGTTAAACTTACAAACTATGACTGTACCAGAAACAAACATTAGTTATTCAATGAGACCTACAAGTGGTAAATCAATTCATGGTGCAGAAACAGAGTTTGCATTATCATCAAGTTTAAACGCAGTCAATGTGGTTGCAAATGATAATATTTACTTTGAAGCTCCAAATATGGTTGCAAGTGATATTAACCAAACTAACGAAATGTCTGGTAGTAAATCATTATTTGTAAATTGTACATTAACAACTTCAAACACAAAAGTTTCACCTGTAATTGATACACAAAGAATTAGTATGATTGCAATTCAAAACAGATTAAATAGTCCTACATCAATTAATACACCAAATTTTAAAGATGATGAACAATCAAGTGGTTCTTCATCAGCGGCTATTTACTGTACAAGACCAATTGTATTAGATAATCCATCTACATCACTAGAAGTTAGACTTACTTCAAATGTAAGAGCTTCTGCTGAAGTTGAGGTTTATTTCAGAGGCACATCTGCTGAAGAAGTTAGAGATATTAAAGATTTAAGTTGGACACCTTTCAATGGTAACGGTAGTGAAGATGTTACAGTAGCGCCAGCAGAATCAAATAATCAATTTAAAGAATACAAATATAGTGCAAGTGCGATACCTGATTTCACAGCGTTTCAATTAAAGATAGTTATGAAAGGTACTAATTCAGCACATGCACCTAGAGTAAAAGATTTAAGAGGAATTGCATTGGCAGTATAATATGGCTACTTTAAGAAATGAAAGATTAAAAGTTGAAGGACACTCACATTTAGTTAGAGAAGTTTCTTCAAGTGGTATTGTCAACACAAATACAAGTGAATACAATGTTTACATGAAAAGAATTAAGTCAAGAGAAGAACATGGTGACCAAATTAGAACAGCGGTAAAAGACATAAATAGTTTAAAGGCCGAGTTAAGAGAAATAAAAGGTTTACTAAAAGAGATAATCAATGGCAGTTAAAAACATATCAGTAACAGATACGCTAGAAACATTTAGAACGGAGTTTAACGACTTAGCGGCTAATGAATTCGGTGATATTGCAACACTAGACGGTTCGATTGTAGCAACTAATTTAGTTGACGCAATGAACGAAACTATTAGTATTGCTACATCTACTGCTGGTTGGACAATTGAAGACTCTTCATCTACTAGACAGATTATTGGTGGTGGTAATGTTTTAAGAGTATTTGGTACTTCAAATGAAATTGAAGCTGTTGTTAGTGCAATTGACACATTAACAATTGGTTTACCAAATGCAGTATCATTAGTAACATCACTTACAGCACCTACAGTAAATGCAGGCAATTTAACATTATCAAATGGTTCTATTATAGATTCAAGTGGTTCAATATCTTTCGGTAATGAAAACTTAACAACTAGTGGTACAATTACAGGTAACTCTTTTTCAAGTGCAGGCACAACTCACAATCTAGGTACTATTGCGATTTCAGGTAATGAAATCAGTTCATCTGATTCAACTGCTATTACAATAGCTGATGGTTTAAGAGTAACGGGAACAATATCAGCAAATACTATTAACGCACAATCAGGTAATACGGTAGATTTTGGAAATACAAATATTTCTACAAACGGATTTATTTACCTATCAGGTACATTTGATAGTGCAGGTATTGGATTTGAAGGTTCTACAGTAGATTCCTTTCAAACATTCTTACAAGTTGTTGACCCAACAGCAGATAGAAATGTACTTTTACCAAATGAAAGTGGAACAGTTATTACAACAGGAACAATTGATGGTATATCAGAGTCTATGATGGCTAATGACGCAATTGGACAAAACGAATTGAAATCGGTGGCGACACTCGAAATATTAAACTCATCTGGTACAGTAGTGAAAACTCTATATGGTGCAGGTGCTTAAATACAATAATGAGGATATATAATGGCAGTCAGACAACCGCTCTACTATAACGCAAGTAACCAAATTCAATCAATGAATGATACAATGGTTGCTGAATTAGTGGACCAAATCGTTTATCAATATTCAACAAATCCCTCTGTAGTATTATCAGTAGTTGGTACTAATGGTTCACTTAACTCAATGAACGATACTAGATTACAGGCAGGAGCAAGTTCATCAAGTGCAACTTCTTTTCCAAGTGAAGCAACAACAGCTGAGCCAAGTGTTGTTACTGTAACTTATGATAAAATAACTGAAGCAAAAGCAACGGTAACACCGACAGCAGATACAGGTAAACTATTTCCAGTTTATTACAATTCAAGCAATCAAATTCAATCAATGAATTTACAAGATGTTAAAGACACTTTGTTACATCCTGCTATTGATAAATTAGTTTTAGGTACTACTACAGCTTTACAAGGTGGAACATATCATATAACAACATCAAGTACAAGCGCTGTAAGTGCTACGCCAGTTTTTGCAGACACAAGAGCAAATACAGGTGCTTATACAGCAGGTGGTATTGGTGAAGCATTAGACCAACCTACTACTCTTACTAATTATTATCTACATCAAATCGTAGGTAATGATAACACATATACATTACCTTTATTCATTGACGCTTCTGACAATTTACAATCTTATCCTGAAGCTACATTTGAATCTTTGATATTAGATTACATTAGAAATATTGCCGCTTCATCAACCGACGGATATTCTATAGGTTACAATACTAGTGGTGCTGGTAATAATAGAGGTACAGGTATGGCAGATACAAGATTAAATGGTACCGGTAATTATCAAACTCGTTATGTTAATACAAACGATTATAGAGCACAAGAATTTCCAAACGGAACAGCTACAACAATATCAACATATTATTTGAAAATTAATAAGTCGTAATGAAAAATGAATATATTATTAACAGGAAGTGATGGCTTCATAGGAAGTCATTTATTTTATAATTTAAAAGAAGAACACAATGTCATTGGTTTTGATTTAAAACATGGCCATGATATTTTAACAAGTGATTTTCCTAAAGATATTGATTTAGTAATTCATCTAGCAGGATTATCTGGTGTAAGAGATAGTCTTGAAAGACCTACTGAATATTGGAAAACAAATGTTATTGGTAGTCAAAGACTATTTGAACATTACAAAGATACAAGAATTCTTTACGCTAGTTCTTCCACGGCACATGAGCCTTGGAAAAATCCATATGCAATGAGTAAATATGGTATGGAACAATTAGACCATAATAATTCTGTGGGTATGAGATTTACCACAGTTTATGGACCAGGCGCTAGAAAAGAAATGTTAATACCAAAAATATTAAATAATGATGTACAATATATCAATGTAAATCATTTAAGAGATTTTATACATGTAAATGATATTGTAAGTGCTGTTGAAATTTTAATGAATAATACCTTTAGAGGTGTCATAGATATTGGTACAGGCATAAGTAATAAACTTGTAGATATAACTGATTATTTTAAGATTGATTATAAATCAGTTATAGGTGATGAAACAGAAAGACTTGATAATATAGCAGACACATCTATCCTAAATAAGTTTGGATGGAGAGCTAAAATTAATTTATATAATTATATAGAGGAGAACAGAAATGTTAACTAACATAAAAGACAATTTTATTGACGCTTATTTTATTGACGAAGATAGGCAAAATATTGAAGTCTTACAAAAATCAGAAGACGGTAAGAAAATAATACCTACTATTATTGCGTTTGAAAAACCTGATAATACAGGTAAAACATCAACAGGCAATATGGAAAAATTAAAAGAAGTAATGTCAGTAGATGATTTGCATGAAAGAACATATCAAAAGAAAAAAGATGAAAGAAAACTTTTTGAAGAGCAGTTAATGAGAATTGCTAAAAAAGAAGGAATGGTTTTAGATGAATCGCAAAAACCGGAAACTTTATTTCCTTTGATAGTAAAAACAATTACGGAAGACCAAGAAAATGAAGACCATTTATTTGCTCTAAAATTAGCGTTATTTGAAGTTGAAAAAATTAGAGATTCGGATAATGTTGATATAAAAACAGAAATGAGAAGTGGTACTACAAAAGCACAAGTTCTTTTAGCTGCATTAAAACTTATCTCGGAATAAAATAATCAGAGTACCAACCTGACCAACCTTTTTCCATAAGGTGTTGCATTTGGCCTAAAGTACAAATACTATAATCTTTTGGTTTTTCATACAAATAATCTTTGATAGAAGGACATACTGGTTCGTAAGTGTCGTAGTAATTTATCTCCTCAAAATAAAACTCATCACTACCTCTCGTATATTCTTTTAACATCTCATCTTCATACATCTTAAAAGTATTCCATACATAAGATACATCACCTGTCCATGAAACAATAGACGAGTTTAAAGGTGTATGTGCTGGTTCACGCCACCATGTATCATCTAGTAAAGTAAAATACTTTCTAACTAGATTAGGTAGTTTATCAAATATCACAACATCTAAATCAAAGTATAGGTTTTCACCGTCTTTAAACTTACTATACATTTGAAGTTTGTTAAAAACACTATTATAAGGATTTTCTGTAATAACTTCAAAACTATCATACTTTAGACCAGAGTATTTGTCTATCATGTGTTTTAAATTATCTACATGCCAATCAGTAAATTTATCACCAAACTTACAACAAATTATTCTCATTTAATTTCAGTAACCTTAATGCCTCTATCTCTAACAGAATTAATTTTAAACTCAGCTTTTTTAGGAATGGTGTGTTCATTGCCATAAGGGTCTTTTACTTGTTTATCACCTTTTAACTTTAAATTCACTATCGTTCCTTTTCTCATTTTCTTACCAGTTCTAGGATGTTTTTCTTGACCTGTTGTTGTAATTCTACTACCGTTTCCACAACCTATTAATATCTCTTCTTCATCTGATTCCCAACGAGGTCTTCCTTGTTGAGGATGTCCTACACCTAGACCATAACATATTTCTTTTTTACCTGCCACAACATCATCAAAGATACCTAATTTTTTAGGCCAATAATCATCACCATTCATATCATTATGACTTTTATTACAACCTGTAGCAAAACCTATTTTAGCAGCTGCTCTCATAGTTAAGGCTATTGAAATACCTATACTACAATATGCATTTTGCCAACGGTTAGCATCCGTGTTCTCTTTTAATGTTCCGTCACCGTGACAATTTAATTGTGTCGTAGGTTCTTTTGCTACCCATAAAATATATAGACTGGCGTTTGCTTGTGAGTTTCTCCATGTTGACGGTGGATTTCTCTTATGTGTATATCCCCAGGTGTATCTTGATATTTCTTTTATGACTTTTCTGTCCATAGTCCAAAATACATCATAATATCCCTCATGTTGTTTAGATGGAGAATTTTCAGCAATCCATAATAGATAATCTTTTATTTCATTGTAAATTGGTGACTCACTATTCCATTTAGAATAATCCCAATTTCTCTGACACTTTTGTATTTGTTCTATTAGTCTTTTTTCTTCGTCCCATTCATAGAACATTTTTTTGACCATTTCCTCATAATCCATGCCAGTATTCCTTTATAAATTTTTGGTTATATTTATGAATGGTATTACCAATGCCATTCATGTGTACGACTTTGATTTTTTCATTTACTTCATCAAGTATCATATAATCTGTATCAAACTTTTTAGCATAGTCAACATTCATCTTAATCATATCTTTTGTATTATCAGTATATTTACCTAACCATTCTCCAGGTGTTTTGGTAACTCTCATATTCTTTTCATGCATTTTCCAATTAACATAATTTTGTTCTCCATAATATTTGTAATGAACATCACCATTATTATAATAGTGGTTTTGCCAATATTCAGGATTTAATGCAAAATCATTCCATACATAATCAAAATCACTAGACTTAAATTTATAGAAACCACCATTAACTTGTAATTTTCTTGGCCACCAAGTGCCATATGTAATTAATTCTCCGTGTGAAACTGGATGTCCTATCAAATCATCAACATTACCTGTGATTACTTGGTCTATATCCATTATAACGATTTCATCATCAGGATTTTGATTAGCAAATTGTGAGCTAAAAAACTTTAATTTATGCCAATGTAATTTTATATTACTATGTTTGTTATAAGGTAACACAACATCAGCTTCAACATCTGTATCACTTAAACAAATAAATTCAAAAGGTAATGAAGTATTACTTTTTAAACTTCTATAAAGTTTAGAAACATAATCTGGTGTATAGATACCATCAAAATAAACAGTACATATTTTAATCATTGATTAATGCACCTTTTAATCTGTGAAATGAATTCATCACTTTGCCTATTTCAAAATCAGAATGAGAATAGTCATCAAAACTTATAATTTGAAATGAATCCGGGTCAATTAACTTAACATTAAAATCAGGTTCTAACATAAAATTTTTTAATTGTGTGTCATCATGCCAAAAAAATTGACCTATCTTTGGTTTAAATTGAAACATGTTGTTGATAATATCCATTACTTGTCTGGTTATATGTAATTTAACTTCTCTATCTAAATTATTTTCAATCATAACTTGCGAAAGAATATCACCTTTAATAACTTCCATCTCAAATGAGTTTTCGTAAATCTCTTTTACCTTAACAACTCTCTCATCAAATTTTTGATACTCTTTATAATTATCATACCATTGTTCAATAGAATACCATCTTTTCCACTCTTTAATCATATCTTCTCCAAACTAAATCAAAGTCTTTACTTATAGCGTGTACAATCTTTGTTTCTTCAGGTATAAATTTTTGAGTATCTAAAAAATAATGCCATTTGTTATCTAACCATTGAATGTTTACTTGATTTACTTTTGTCTTGAAAGAAAAGATTGTTTCATTGTCATATCTAAACATGTCAACAATATTATCTGGATATAAACCACCTCGTTCTTCTCGTAAACTGGTCATCATGTCAATCACATCTCTAAATTTACCAAAGTAATCTAGTTTTTGTATATCTTCTTTTCTTGCACCAATAATACCTGTATTGATAACATCATTACTAGGATTTAAACCATAATCTAAAAGCATGGCATGACAATTAAAGTATTTTGCAGTAGGACTTCTTATGCCTTGTACTGTATTGTAATCTTTTCTTACATGGTCATTATTGTTATAAACACATATACCGTTAGATAAGTCCCATGCGTCAAAGAAAGATTCACTTGTTAACGGCACAGCGTCAAAATCTAAATATAATACTTCATCATATTTTTTAGATAGTTCATCTAATAGATGTATTTTATAGAAGTTTACAACTTCATATCCTGTAAATTCAGGAAAGTCTTTTTTAAAGTTTTGTTCAAATGTTTTATATTGTTCATCATACTCGTACATAATAAAGTCTGATTCACAATATTCAGCATAAGTTATTTTAGTATTAACTAATTTATCATAATGTTTTTTAAATGCATTAACAGTAACACTTGCCTTTTCAGGTGAATCAAATTTTATTTTTGAATCGCCGTAGTGTTCTTCAACTGGGATATCAATATATAAACTATAAATTACTCGTTGCATATTTTACCTATCAATGTAAATCTAGTGCCTCTATCATCTGGTATCTCATCTTCAATTAATACTTTCGCATTGTCTGGCAATTGTTTTTTAAATTCTTCAATATTATTAACACAATTAGAATGTGTTGGTATATCAAACATAGCATTTGACTGAAAGGCAAAATGTGTATTCTTAAATCTTTTCCACCAAGGTGTTTTGTATTCAGGAAACGGTCCCCAATCTTTCATTGATTTCATATGTTCACAAGAAGTATTGATAACTAAATTACATCTCTTAAATAAATCCCATTCATCATCTTCTTTAAATCTATGCCAAATTCTTTTATCAAAAACATCACCTTCGATAAAATCGACTTTTGAATAACCTTTATACATTTCTTTTGCTTTTAAAATAACTTTTCTATCCATGTCAATAGCAGTAATTAATTTAACATCATCATAAAATGCAGGTACTAATATACTACCATACCAAGAACCAAATATTACTATTTCAGATTCTTTGTCTAGTATGTTTAAACTTTTAACATGATTAATTAAATTCATTTTAGATAAAAACTGATTAGGACTAAATGAATCTAACATATCCTTTTGTCTTAACTGCCTCAATCTATTCTTATCTAAAGCCGGAGTATTGGCAAAATCTCTCATTGAAGGAGTTATTAAGTTATCTAATATAATTTTTAATAATTTTATATCCATTTTATAACTTTATCTATATCAGGTTTAATATCATCTAGTATTTCATTTCTCTCTATAAGGTCTTCATATCTATATTTTTTAGCATAACCTAATGACATAAACAATAATGGTCTATGTTCTACATATGGTATATCTTTCCACTTTTCTATATCTCTAGGAAAACATGATGTGTAAGATACATCAATATTTTCTTCCAAACAATACATAGACATGTTACTAATAAACATTCCTACTTCCGTGGCTGCTGTATCTACAATTCGTTCTACCCATTCAGGATATAATTGTTCGGCAAAATGACCAGTTTCTATTTGTCTTTTATAATAAGCATTTGGTTCGTCACACACTCTACTACTAAAAACTAGTAGATATGAGTTATATTTTACATGCTCATAATAAGGATTCACAAAGCCTTGTACCTTTGTATTGTAACCATCTCTTACAGCTCCATCTTCCATACTTACATGATTATTAACCGATTTGTTCCACACTAATACTTTTTCATTAGCCTTATCAGGTCCTAACACATGTACATTATAAGGCATGAAATTATTTTTAGACGGTGTTGTTTTCCATGTTTTCCATAAAAGTTTTTCAATTAACTCTTTAGGTGGATGTTTGTCTGTTTTATATGTTCTTACATGCCTTCTTTTTTCTAGTAAATCAAATGTACTCATTTTTATCCCTTACAATGTAATCATTAATTACTAACAAGTCTAAATCTGTTTTCTTAAATGTTTTTAATGCATGTCTAGGCGTTTCTACAATAGGTTCTTGACAATTAAAACTTGTATTTAATAACATGGGTACGCCTGTAATTTTGTAAAATTCATTTATGATATTATAAAACTTTTTATTAAACTCTTTATTTACTGTTTGTATTCTAGCAGTACCGTCAACATGTGTTATGCCTGGCACTTTATCAGATTTTACTTTACATATTCTTGACATGTAAGGACTAGGACAATTAGTATCAAAATAATCTTTGTAATGTTCTTCTAATACTGCTGGTGCAAATGGTCTAAAGTCTTCTCTCATTTTAATAGTTTGATTTATTATATCTTTAATTTCTGGATTTCTAGGGTCTGCTAATATACTTCTATTACCTAATGCACGATTACCACTTTCTGATTTGCCTTGAAACCAACCTACTATTGCACCATCAGCTATTGCTTGGGCTACTTCTTTATAATTAACCTTTTCTCTACCTGGAAACATATGCCATTGGCCAGAAAATGTATTTGATTTATGAATTCTTTTATTTAATGTATAGTCAGCATGTTGATAAAGACCTATTGCTTGTCCTTCATCACCTACTGCTGGTGGCACAAATACATTTTTATAATGTTTAGTAAACTCTTCATTCATATAACCGTTATATGCCACACCACCTGCAACACATAAGTTGTCGCATGTTTTTAAAGGGTAAACATGTTGTTTAATTTTATCTATTGTAAATTTTTGTAGAGTGTAAGCCAAGGCTTCTTTGCCATACTCATCAATTTTAATTAATTTGTGTACATCATAATTTTTCTCTCTTATAGGACCTGAAAGCATAGTTTCAAATACATCATAAAAGTATTGACTATAATTTCCATAACCTACAAGACCCATAAGTTTACTTGCACCAAGAGAGCCAAAACCTGATAGTTTTGACATTGTATTCCATAACCAACCAATAGGCAGTTCTTTTGATAAATCTTTTATATTAAAATCCTTATCAACAAATATACATCT
>Ga0187217_1001179_pt1 | contig 10871 bp, 20 predicted proteins | sample 15SPOviralmetaG_FD_130165 | JGI IMG/M metagenome (GOLD analysis project Ga0187217, IMG submission 130165) | Marine viral communities from the oligotrophic San Pedro Time Series (SPOT) site, San Pedro Channel, CA, USA - 15 SPOT_SRF_2010-09-15... | ecosystem: Environmental > Aquatic > Marine >... | reverse complement strand
CGTATGATTTCAAAACCGTTAGGATATCTACTCTCTAGTTTGTTAATATTCTCGTCCATTACTTCGTCAGGTGTAAATCCTAATGCTATACATCCTTGAACCCAATACCACAGTACGTCACCTAACTCCCTTTTCATATGGAAAATTTCATCGGATGTGAACTGTGTATTGTTCTGAAATACTTTCTTCTTTACTACTTCAGCAAACTCTCCTGACTCTGCCATCATGCCGATCAATGCAGTCATTAATCTTGCCATATCTATTTCGCAGTCTACTATCTTTCCTTGAAATACAGTATGTTCGCCCATTAGTTTGTCCAATCTATCGCACATTTTGGTAGTATCTTTACTTGTTTCTGATGTGCAAGAGTCAACAAACCTTGCGTAATCGTTAATCTTGCTCATTAGTGTACTGCCTCCATTGTTGGTAGTTCTACTACTAACTCTGTGTCTCTTATTGTTGTTCCATTCGCTAAATCAATCATGTAGTAGCGTGGATTCTCGAATCTTGGTTTGCCATACCACTGTGCTATGTAAGCATTTTCATCAGTAGGTTTGTAGATTCTTTTTATTGTGCTGCCGTTTGCATTCATTCCTACGGCAAAATGTCTATAATTTCTCATTGTTCTTCCTTGTCTGTTAAGTTTATTAAATCGTTTAATAACTGCGTATGTTCTTCTGTAAGCATTACTATTTCTTCGTTTAGATACTCTAAGTGTTCCAACGCTTCTTTTAGTAATGCTTCGCAGTTTTCTATTTCGATATGTAGACTTTCTACTATATCTTTGTTTTGGATAGTTTTCCTACTAGGGAATTTAATTAGTTTCCCCACTATCTTCCTTGACCTCTGTACTTTTTGAACGAACGCTTCTTGCTTTTGTTCTTGTTGAGGGACATATTTCTATGAGAGTCGCCCTGTGCTGTTTTCTTTACATGACTCTTGTGTTGTGTTCCACTCCATTTCATGACTGCACCTCCACCCATTCGATCTTGATTCCTCTACGAATTAGTTCGTTTAGACACTTCTGTCTTACTTTAGGTTTCATGTTTGAACCTTTAGAGTTGATGTACTCAAAGAGTTCTCCTTTTGGTGTTTGCTTTAGGTAGAAGTGTTCCATTGGTAACTTGTTTGCTGGTACGCCTCTAACGTATTTTCTTGCACTTGGTTTAAATTTTGCTGGCATATTGCTCTCCTGTTATATTGTTAAATTAGAGGAAGTCTTTTCATCTTCCAACACGCTTTCAGTCACGACCTCTACATTCTTTATCAGGAAAATGTAGTTCCCTTTTTTGTTTATAAGTATATTATACTCGCTTTATTCTATTTGTCAAGAACTATTTTAAAGTATTTACTATCTTTGTAATTAAGGAAAGTCTGCCTTCTGCTTTTACATTGTAATCAATGTTGTGCCATTCGCCGCATGTAGTGTGTACTCTTTCTTTTAGTAGTGTCATTTGGTCATACTTTGATAAAGCAACTGCATCATTCGGTGAGAATTTCCACTTAGTGAGAGGAGACACTTGTCTGTTTCCAATCCTTGCTGTTTGTTCTTCTTCGCTGATGCTTAACCAACACTTGATAAAGGTCACATCTTGGTCGTTTTCCCACTGCATTACTTGTGCCATGAAGTCCTCGTACTGTAGGTCGGTACACCAACCATTTAGTTTCTGTACCATTGCTCTACTGTACCAGCTTCTGTCAAAGAATACAATTTGATTGTTACTTGGCAACTTCAGTTCCCAACTCTCTAACCAATTCGCCATATCCCACTGAGAAGGCATTGCTGACAAAGAGATAGAATACTTACTTGTTGGCAGATAGTGTGTTAACTCACGGATAGTACCTGTTTTTCCTGCAGTATCCCGTCCTTCTAATATGACGGCTACTTTTCCAAAGTCTTGGTCTACTATTTTGTTTAGTTCTATTTGCTGTGCTTCTAATTTTGTCATTATTCTCCTTTTTTGTATAGATATATTATACACGAGTTAACGAAAATTGTCAAGAAGTTTTTTAAGTTATGGTAAGAAATTTTGATGTGAATCATCTGGGGATAAAAAAATGGAGAGAAAAGCGTGGGACTTGCCCTACTACTTCGCTCTCCATCCAAAGTTTTTGTTGTTTAAAGTGGTCGTGTTGGAATTACTCACGAACCTGTCCACTGCGTAGCTAGAGGTGATGGATATTACAAACTTCAATCGAAGGTGCACTGCTTATTTCACATTACTTATCTACTATGCACTGTTTTAAGTCCAAATGCTGTTGACTCTGCAAGATATCTACTATTCAGTAGTTGACAGAGCGACTGCCGTTCTTCTTACTGCTTAGCTTTTATAGTGTTCCAAGTCTGCACTTCATAATAATATTCGTGTCATACTGCCCCTCGTCCCGCAGTATGAAGTGGTGTCCTCAATCGCCACCTTACTCACACTAGACACACTATGTGCATCAGCATGCTTAGTTTGACAGTTAAAACTGAATCGCCCTAAGACTTTGCTACTATTGACTGGTTGCTATGATATAAATATCTAGTTCGCCCGTGTCGCAGTAGACTGGTTTTCTTCTCGTCCTTGCCCTACACTCCTGCTACCGAAACGGTTGAGGCGTGGGATAGGAACAGCGTGGTTTCCTCACTCTACACCGATATTTTGGCTATATCCTGTGCTTACAATTACCTCTGCTTTAGTAAACCCGAAGGTCGTAACGCCCATTAAAGCAGTAAAACAAATCGATTTTATACTTTCGATAAAGTGCCGAGTTCTTGCTTCGTACCTTTGCTTATTGCCGTTGTATCGCTTACACACGAGGTGCTATGCTACTAGGGACTTATTGAAAGTATCCACCCAAACTATTTACCGACCAGTTCGTCGGGCTATGACTCGCTCCTTGCTGCGGAAGGTATGTCTCATAGCGACTATCAAAAGCGGACATTTTTACATTTAACGTGAATCTCATATATGTCTAAAGAGCATCCGGCAGTGTTTTATGTGACGCCTCACTCGGTCAAGTTGTTGGAGGATTATTTATTGGCCGAAGCTCAATCATTTATTTTTTCCTGTTTCCAACTACTTTTCCCCTTTTTGTAATATATATTATACTACGATTTTAACCTTCTGTCAAGTAAATTTTTAATTTATTTACTACTTAACTGGTTTTTAGCTAGATGTTAGATTGGTACTAACTTTTACTAGGTGGTGCAAGAGTCGAACTTGCTACTTCCTTTTTAGGTGTGCGTCCGTAGACACTTCCTATGCTAAAGGTATCTAGCTAAAAAACAGTATAATCCCACCGCTGTCCCGTGAAATACAACTTTGCTACTTGATAGGGTATGTTTAGTAGCAATAGCTTGGTTTACTTCCACCAACCGAAATATAAGGAGGTCAATCTTTACGCATTTCGGTTCTCTACTGTTTCTTAATTTTATAAATATATTATACTCTTGCGTGAACCTCGTGTCAAGAACTATTTTTCACGAGGTTCTAAGAGTCGCTATTAGCTGATTACTGATAATCTCTCTACTAGCGCTTTTAGGTGAACCTTAGTTGCTTTTTCTAGAGAAGCGATTTCTTCTACTTCTACGCCTAAGACTGTTGCTACTTCGAATACTAACTCTTGTTTAGATACGATAGCTTCACCACTTTTAGTTGTTCTTGGTTGAGCGATATATACGCCCTCTCTTGACAACTTAGCTATTATGCTTCTTGTTGTTTTGCCAAATTCTCTGGCTAGTGCGTCTACTGTGTCTCTAGTAGGATTAGCACTGTATGCTGTGGTCATTGCGTTGACCATTTCTTCTGTGTAATTTTTAGCTGATGCCATGTTGTACTCCTATTAATCTTTTTTACTTTATGATATTATTATATATCGCCTTTAACCTTTTGTCAAGACATTTTTTCATTTTTATCTCAATGGCTTTTGAAGGGAATGAATCGGGCCAAGCTCTTGTTCGTTTTTGCATTTCTAATATCCCCTAGCATGCTTGGACACCCCCCTGAAGCGACTCACCTATACTCTCTCTAACTGTTAATAGTTAGCCTCTGTGTTCGGTTTTTCTCATTTCCCTCAAAAGATACATATATTATACAGACGCCTTATTAGAATGTCAATAGTGGCACTAAAAGAATTTCATATAAATTAACGCTAGCGAACTCTCGGGGGCCGGACGCGAAACTGGCACATTTATCTCGTGCAAGCCGGCGCAAACTTGAAATAACTCTTGACAACTTTCGAAAGCTGTGATATACTTACAATAAGTCTTATAATAGTCTGCGACGGCGGGCGTAGACTTCATACTTAGTTTTTGCACTTAGTTTGGCGCAGACGCACCACTTTTGTACTTAGTTTTCGCACTTATGGGCGCAGCAATGGTATAAAACAGAGGTTCCGCGCCGAATTGGTGCGAGGTCCTTTAAACAGGGGATGTGCGACGTTGATTTTAGTGGATTTACGGACAGGGCTGAACCACCCTAGACTATGGGATTATTTTAGTTGAAAAAATTTTGCCGCAAGTATTGACAAGCGGGAAATAGTGTGATAAAATCGGCGCGATGCGACCTGCGTGCCAATAGCAGGTTGCGTCTAGCAGTGAGTTATAGAGTTGCTTACGCTCCTTTGACCATGTCGCGAATCCAGACAATTGTTTCGATGTTGCTTCTGCCTAGTGAGTCTAACTCAGCGATTCTTTTTCCGCTTAATTCAGCGATTTCTTTTAATAAAACTTTTTTGTTTGGTCTTTTTGCTTTTTCTGTTTTTGTTTTTTCCATTTTGTTCTCCTATCTTGTTTATGTATACTATTATACAGTGCGGAATGAAATTGTCAATAACTTTCTTCAAATTCTTTTTTCATATTTTTCTTGACAAGCGGAGATTGCTGTGGTATACTATACTAGGGAGGGAGGAGGGAGGTACGCGCCAGCTCGTAAGTAGACTTATGTCACTTTTCAACTTTGTACTTTGGCGCCTGCGGCTTCAAGAACTCGTCGTCGTACTACTACTTTGGCGCTGGCGCGCTCACGCTGTATAAAAATTGATCAATTTTTGCCTGTGGATAAGTCTGTGGATAGTGGGGATAACTTTTAAATGAGAATGAGACGCGTTCTGAGAATGATTCTCATTCAGGGTTTTTCTTTAAGCACAAAAAAAGATCATCTGAGAGAGGGTAGCAAAATTTTTACCAATATTTTTAATATTTAGTTAAATTAACTCTCTCAAATGATCATTTCCGACTATGCAAATAATCAGAAATTATTTAGGCAATGATTTAAAGTAAGTTTCTAGCAATCCTTTCAAGAATTTAGAATTTATAGATTTTCTAAAGTTCATTTCCTGGAGAACAAGTCTAAGAACTCTTTTATCAGTTTGATGTTTTGCAAATTGCTTTGCAACAACCAAAGATAAATCATGCACATTTTTATTAAAATAAGGTCTTTCTGTGAAATCCTTGTCATATTTTTTCCATTTCATTACGCCACCCACATTGCAAATATGAACAACGCCCATGAAACCAAAGCCAATAAGATTAAATCAAACCATTTCGCCACCTTGTAGCCGAAGCATTGCGAAAGCCATTTATCTAATTTTATCTTATTTTGTTTTTGTCTATTTGTAGCCATTTCTAGCACCTCCATAAGTTTTAGCATCTCTACCCATTTTAATTTGAGCCGACCAAATAAGGAAAGTCATTAAAAAGATAGTGAATTCCCATTGTAGCATCAATGGGCTAGTTAATAAGATTAATATATTACCCAAAGTTATAACAACCTCAAAAAGTCGCATATCTTTTGGAATGTAAGCAAGAGCCGAGGCGACCGAAGTCACCCCCACCCAAAAAAGAATAGTCATTGTTATATCTATCATACGAGAAAACCCTCAACATCATTCTGCTTATACATCTTGATAATATCCTCTCTATCATCCCAAGCCACGATACGAGGGGCAAAAGCAAAGAATGAATGTTCCTCACAACATTCTTGCAAGTACCTCTCTTTGAGTTCATCATCTTTGGTGTTGTCGTTCTTTGGTCTGAATTTTAGAAATTCAACCTTTCCGATTTTCAACCTTACCCACAAAGCCGTATACCATTTAACCGAACGAGCCGAGAAAATGCCAACCTTTCTACCGAGTTTGATGTGATGTTTCATATCTTTCAATAATGGTAAAGGTTTATCGAATAGAGACACAATGAAGCAGTCCCAAAAGATATACCATGCAAGGCTATATTCCCATTTAAAGCCACCCATAAACGAGAAAGTCGGCTTATGGGTGAATATTTTAGGTCTTTCAAAAGTCGTATAATCAAGGTCATATATGAACACAGTGTCAGCATCTTTGTTAAATGCGTTCATGTGTTTGAAGTACCTATCAAATTGATAATCAATTTCCCTCTCATGTTCGACAATGAAAGGGAGTTCTAATTGTTTATATTCGTTCATTTTATCTCCAATTGAAGTTGTTGCTGTTCCTTGAATTTAGCAGTCTCTCTTTTTCGGATTGATTGCCAATTCACTGCTTTTACATTGTTTAAGTACAAGTCAAAAAATTTGTTATTTCTTGAATTGTCATTCATAAAGTATCTCATAATTTCATATTCAATTTGAGAATCCTCTTGTGCATTATGCAGTTCAATGTATCCCATATCATCAGAAATGTGCTTAGCCATTATCTGTGCTGAATACCCAAGATTTTTACCCGATTTTGACATGAAAAAATCCTTTTCATGTTGGGGTAAATTATCTACCTTATTGAAGTACCACCTATTAATAAGAGTATTAGCACACATCTGCATTAAGCAAAAATGGGGCAATTGATAAATCTCATTATATGTCGAATGATAGTACCTCTTAGTTGTCACCTGCAAGGCTCTCAAATCGAATGGGAAATTATACGCTCCAACACAGTCAACAAGAGCCAAATCTGTCGATAGTTGTTTCAGTATTTGTCCCCATGTTTTAAGAGTCTTTTTGAGATAGTCACCTTCTAGCGTGATTAACTTGATTAACTCATCTCCGAGTTCATCATGTCTCAAATCCTCTTGATATGCTACCCTCATGCCTTCGGGGGCATCAGCTAGTTCAGGATGAATATTGCATAGTTTTTGCGACTTGTTCCAATGCCTATGTTTAAGCAAAGTATTCGCAACAATAAACCTACGTTTTGTAGGTTTTTTTGCTGGGTTATTAATGTCTCCGAATGTCCACCCAATCTCTGCTATGAGATTGGAGTGTTCATTCATGAAACAAGTTTCAGTATCAATCATTAAGACGTTTAATTTCTCTCTACGAGCCATTTTTACACCTCTCAACCTCAAACCTAAGCATATCAAGGGCAAACCCTCTCTCTAGCCTAGCTTTAGTAAATGCCTTTTTCCATTCCTTATTATCAGAATAAAAATCAACAAGTTCGTTTATTAACCTTTGCTTTTCGGTTAGTTTCTTTTCAGTAGTCATAAGACCTCCTATTAAATAAGGTAGCTTTTGTATTAGGTAGCTACCTAAACCCTATAGATTTTAAACCTCTATATTAGTTATTAATTCTCTATTCTTGCACATTGAATCAAGTAAGAAGTATACAGCCTTGATAAGATTGTATTCCTCCATTGATAATGAGCAAGTGTTAAAATCAGCAATTATGCCGACCTGTTCAAATGCCATTAGTAATTCATCATCAGACAGCGTGTGAGCCGTTCTAATGAGTTCGTTTAGTTCTGAATGAGTCATAAGACCTCCTCATAAAAAAAGGCTCTCAGAGAGTCTCTGAAAGCCTTGTAGTTAATATTTTATATAATTCTATAAAGAACATGAAATTTGCGTTTTTGCTCAATCATTCTTTTCTTTTTAGCTAAATGTAAATTTTTAGCTGTAGTCGAATGATGCAAAAATGAACCTTGTTTCAATTCCTCATAAATCATATATCTGATTTTCTTTTTATTCATAAATCCTCCTATGAATATTATTTTGCATAGTCTTAATTGGTTTCCTTAACATTGTTGAACATTGCTTTGTAGCGTTCTCAGAGTGCCTGTATTCAATTTGTTGAATAGACCGACAGTAGCCAAACCCTAAAACCTTGATATGCACAGAAGCCGTTTAGGGAGCTTCCTTCATTCATTCAATGTGGGGCATTAAATGTTGTGCGTGATGGATAAAGTATAACACCAAAAATGGCTTGTCACACAATTGTCACAGTATATACAGTAGTTTTGTTCGTTTATACAGTAGTTAGGGGGGTTATTAGACCTGTTTGTCACGCTCTCGCGCAGCTCCCCCTCACGTACAACTTTAAAAAATTTGACAAGATCAAAAAGGTGCCCGGTATTATCATTATGATACGTATGGATAAATAATTCTTGACATGTGGTTTCATTTTTAGTATAATAATACTATGTCAAGTTTAGCATTAACAACAAAAATAAGCCCAGAAGGCCTTGAGATAGCAAATGCATATTTGCAATGGGGGTCTATACCTACGGTTAGCCATAGGCTGGGTGTAAAACAAAACGTTGTGAGCGAAATGCTCAATCGCAGAGAAGTAAAACAATATATCGACACTGTTTATTTGGATACTGGGTATAGAAATAGATTCAAACTAGCAGATACATTAGATACGCTTATCGATAAAAAAATGGAAGAGGCCGAAGAATCAGAGATTTACACTAGTAAAGACCTTGCTGATCTACTACAAATGGCCCACAAAATGAGAATGGATGAAATGAAGGCTCAAGCAGAACTAGAAAAAGCTCAAACTGCGAGTATAAAACAACAAACTAACGTACAAATTAATGATGGAGCTTTTGGCTCAGGAAATTACGGAAAGTTAATGGAAAAACTACTAAAGACAGACGATGGCGTACAGTAAAAAAGTTACAGATAGATTCTATGAGGTTTTAAGTAGCCCCAAACAGTTTAGTGTCGGAAGTTTCGACCCAACTGACCCAAATGTAGCCACAGGAATGACTGGAGCACCAGCATGTGGCGACGTAATGAAACTACAATTAAAATTAGACAATAATTCTAGGATTATTGATGTAAAATTTAAGACCTATGGTTGCGGAAGCGCAATCGCCTCTTCTACAATGTTCGTAGAAATGCTGAAAGGCAAAACAATAGAAGAAGCAAAACAAATTAAAGATAAAGATATAGCAGAGGCACTAGAGCTGCCCCCAATAAAACTACACTGTTCTGTTTTAGCCGAAGATTCAATCAAAAGAGCGATTGAAAACTGGGAAGACAAATGTGGAAAAAATTTAACAACATGATGAAGAGCGGCCGAATACAAAGAGTCGTAAGAGTGGTAATAGAAAATGGCAACAAAAAACGAGATAACAGGCGATACACTCATAACGAAGTCGTCAAACAAAAAATATGATGATGGATGGGAACGTATTTTCGGTAAAAAGAAAAGACACACCTACAAAGACTCATTATATTTCACAAAACTAGAGAAAGAGACACCTGACGGCAGATGGAATTGGTATGGTGTCGAGAATAAAGATGATTGAGTTTACAGATGAGGCAATTACTAGACTCCACTATATCTCGGAGCAAAAAGAGGAAAACTACTTTAGAGTTGGCATTACTGGCGGCGGTTGTGGTGGTCACGAGTATATTTTTGATTACTGTGATTCTGTTAATGCGGATGATTTTACCCTCGTAGTAGGGCATGTCCGCATAGTAATAGATGCAATGTCGGCACCTTATCTAGACGGCTTAACTTTAGATTATATACAGAAAGGTTTAAACGAAGAATTTATATTTAACAACCCCAACCAAACATATGCGTGTGGGTGTGGTAAAAGCGTAGGATTTTAATTATGAAAGAGTCCGTAGATAAAAAAATATTACAAGCGGTGAACTTATCACCAGATGAAAACATCATAGAGAAACTAGCGGAGATGCATCCAATGAGACAAATAACATACGCAAGTGTTATACAAGTAACAGTGTTATTTAGCATGTTTGGGTGCTTTGCAATAAATGAACAAATTATTACACATCTTTTATAAATACTGGATATTACCGTGGAACCCATGGAAGAATTAGGTATATTTGATATAATCGCTCAAGTCGGAGCGCCGATAGCCGCTGCATTATTTATGGGCGGTTTTATCTTTTTGATTATAAGAAAAATTATGGAAGACGTTGTTGGTAATACTGAAGAAGTAAAAGGTATATCAAAAATGCTTATTACTCGTATTAAGACTATGAACAACGATATGATTCGAATTGATATGAGTGTAAGTTCCGCTCTTGGACTGACACCAGATTTGGATAAAATAGCAAGAGCAGAGAATTTTGTAGAGAGTGGGAGTATAGATGCAAGACGTGATTGATGCAATTCAGCAGTTTGGTTTTCCAATTGTTGCAATGGTCGGATTAGGTTACTTTGTATACTTCGTTTGGACTACAATAACAGAGAAAATAGATCCTGCAATCGAATCTATGAAAATAACAATCTTACAGTTAATAGACCAGATAAGAATGTTAGATAATGACATGATAAGATTGCAAAAGAAACTGGACACAGTTTTACAGTTGAAAGAAAATGAAAGAAGAAAAAATAAACAATAGAATATCAAACATAGTAGTAGGTACAATCTTTGTACTTATGATGGGATTATTTGTAGCAGAGTTAAGTGCAGATGAAATCAAGTTTGGATTTAAAAGTCCTTCTTTTAGCGGTGTAGGTACTTCTAGCCACTACTTAACTATCGACTCACAAGAACAGACAAAAAAGGATGCACTTAAAGCTGAGATAAAAGCTTTGGCAGACGCAGCAAAGAGAGAAGAAGAAAATACAACTCTCGCAAGATTTATAAAGAACTTTGAAAGTAGAATATATGCACAGTTATCTCGACAGCTAGTTGATAGTTTGTTTGG
>Ga0187217_1001178_pt1 | contig 10872 bp, 8 predicted proteins | sample 15SPOviralmetaG_FD_130165 | JGI IMG/M metagenome (GOLD analysis project Ga0187217, IMG submission 130165) | Marine viral communities from the oligotrophic San Pedro Time Series (SPOT) site, San Pedro Channel, CA, USA - 15 SPOT_SRF_2010-09-15... | ecosystem: Environmental > Aquatic > Marine >... | reverse complement strand
AGTTGTTCTCGGTTTACTAGCTTTTATTGTTCTTTCTTTAAATTGTTCTACTTCTTTATTAGAAATTTTATTATTGTTTTGTTCTTTAGGTACACCTAATAAATCTGAAAAATTAAAGTATTTAGGTGTATCTGTTTTTATTTTTGTATCTGTTTCTTCTTTTACTTTTGTTTCTGGCTTTACTTTTGTTTTTGGTTTTAGTTTTGGTTTTACTTTTGCTATTGTTTTAAGCACGTTAGAGTTTTTACTTACTTCTTTTTCTGGTGTGGATATTACTTCTTTTTTTGGTGTAACTGGTGTCACAGCAGGTTCTGGTAGTCCTAAAGACAGTTGTTCGCCCGGTTGAATTGTTTCTATATAGGCTTTTACATTGTTACCAACTTTAGAGTTTTCATCTTTTCCCTGTACAAAATCAGTTAAAACCTCTCTAACTTGATCTCTTTCTTTTGGGTCATCTAAATTTTTTCCTAACAACTCTTTACGTAAACGCTTATTAGTTTTACCTATACCCATCTTTTTAAAGTCTGCTTCAGACAACAACCCTAACCCACTAAAAACAGTAGTCCCTTCTATAGTAGGTGGTGGTAATTCTTTTTCAGGACCTTCAAGACGATCAGGACTAATCTCTCCTGTTAGTGTAAGTGGGGGTCTTCTTGCTTCTTTAGGTTCTACTAAATTTATTTGTTTAGCATCTTCTTCTTTTTCTAACTCTCTTTTTTGTAACATCTCTTCAGCAGATAAGACTTCTTTACTTCTTATTTTATCTTTAAGAGTTTTTTCTCTATATTCATTAAAAAAAGCAGCTTGTTCTGATGATAACTCTTCTGCTTCTTTTACAAGAGGAACGCCTATAGGTGACGTAATTTTAGCAGGTCCTCTACGATCAGCTGTCTTATCTCCTGTATATTTATCTGTGTACCCATACTTTTTTTCTTCGGCTTTTGCTATTGATTCATCAAATAAACTAGCTTGTTCCTTTGGAGCTGTGGGTCTACCTTTTAAATCTTTTGGTAATCCACGTTCTACTTTTTTTATTTTTTCTGTTAGCTCTTCTCTTATTTTAATATTTTCTGCAGTATTATCTGCACGTTCATACATTTCAAGCTCATCTCTTAAACGAGAAGCCTCTTGCCTAGATTCTTGCAGTTTAGTTTCTTTTAAAATATCTTTATCGGCTTCTTTTTTAGCTGCAAATATATCTTGTTCTTCTTGTGATAAATCTTCTTTCCTAGTTGCTTTTTTATCAGAAAATAACTCTTCCTGTTTTGTAGGCATTTTTTGAGGCTCAGTTGTTTCTTCTGTAGCCTCTGCAGGTTTATCTTCCGTTGGTTTTTTAGAATCTATTTTTTTGGATCTTGGTACAGCTAAATCAAATAGTCCTTGCGCTAACACACCGACTGTGGCTCCAACCGTAAAGTTTTCTCCAAGACCTTCTACTAATTCTTGTTCTGGTTTATATATGTCTTTAGCTACAAGATTTTGTGCATATCCTGCAGCAGCTTCTTGTGCGCCCTCAACACCCCCTGTAATTAATGCACTAGATATTCTGTCAACAGCTTCATTTACTGCCGTAGCTCCTTTTTTAGTTTTTTTAATACGACTTATAACTTTAGTGGGAGCAAGCATTTCTGATATACCAATTAAAGATCCATATTGAGTAGATTCTCTAATTTGTTCTGGAGTAGCATTTTCTGCTTCTGCACGTAAACGTGCCTCACCTGCTCCTGTAGCTGCAGCAAACCCTGCTAGTCCTGCTTTACCAAGTCCGGGTATTAAGCCTAAACCCACAAAAGATAAAAACGAACCTATACCTTCACCAACTTTTCTACCAAAAGACTCTTCAAACCCTGCTTCTGGAGCTGCAAATTCTTTAAGTGGTTTTAATACACTTGATGCTGTATCACGAATACCTTTTTCTGTTACAAAGCCCTCATCATCTGCTAATGCAGAAGCACCAACAACCCCAGTCTCTATTGTACCTGCCGCACCGGGAATAATACCCTTAAACCCTTCTTGAACCTGATCTATAGCCTCACTAAAAGTAGTCTCGTCATCTGTTGCTTCTATAGCTTTATTAAGACCGTCATAATTTAACCCATAGGCTTTAAGGTAAGCATCCGCCACTTCTGGCCCTTGCTCTTTATCTTTATAAAGAGTTAGAAAATTTTGCCCTAAAGCTAAATATTTTTCTCTTGGAGTCATAATTATATTAAGGGGTTATTCTATTCATACCGGGTTGATTTTCCAACCTAGATACGTCTACAGTGGGTTGATTATTAAGCAAACCTCCAAAACCTGCCATAGGATCAGTTTTACGTGATGCATTTAAAAACTTAATTCGTTCTAAAAGTACTTTTTTCTCTTGAGGTGATGGTGGGTTTTCTTCGTCATACGCTCGTTCTTCTAACCTAACAATTTGTTGATCTATAGACGCATTTTTCATTTTAGCTATATCTTTTTGCGCTTTGGTTGTCATTTTAGTAGTCTCTACTCTTGTTTCAGAGCTTAATATAGCAGTTTGTATAGCTGTTTTATTACTAGAGAAGGATTTTAGATATGACGCTCTAAGTGTCGCTTGTCTATTTTTTTCTTGCTCAACTCTATCTTTTTGTTTTTCTATTCTTGTCAGGGTAGCTGTAGCTATACCACGTTTTTGAGCATTTTCTAATTCAGATAATTTAAGCCTAGAGTCTGTTAAACGCTGATTACCTGCTCTTATATCTTTTTGTAACTGGAATAATCTTGGAGCAACTGCTTTACCTGCTTCTCCTACGTTAGTGAAAAAGTTAGGGCTTTTGCCTGCCATCATACCAAAACCAAATTCCATTAAAGCATACAAAGCACCTTGTTTTTTATCTTTTGCAAGAAGTGCTTCTTCTTTTTGTATAGCTGCTTTTTGCTCTGCGTTAGTTAAATCCACGCCAGCTTCTTCAAAAAACTTCGTCATTTCTTCAACTGATTTTTTAGGATCTGCAAATTCTTTAGTTCCCTCTATTGTTGGGAATAGTTCATCAGCTTTAGCCGTAGCTTCTTTCATAATTTCATCAGCAGATTTACCTTTAAAGGTAAATGGAGCATCTTCTTTCGTTTTATCTGTTGTATCTGTTTCTATTTTTTTTGCGTCTGCTGCTTCAATTTGTTGTTTTTGTTGAAGGTCTTTAAATTTTAATTCTAATCCTTCACGATCTTCTGCACCTCCTTCTTTTTGACTTCTCTCAAAGGCTTTAGCTTGTTCTATAGTAAGATTTGGGTTTCCTGTTAAATCTGCATAATATTTCCGTAACTTTGCATCTGATAAAGCTAAATAATCTGTATCCGTACTTACTGTACCTTTTGGTTCAGGAGCAATTGCACTTTTAAGTGCAGGAGAAAGCTCCTCTATTTCTGCCATTGAATCTAATGATTTTTTAGCCGCTTCTTGCCCTCTCATTAAACCGGGTATACCCAGATAATATGCTTGGCCGGGTGGTAATGAAGGAGTAGTTATTGGACTCTCACCCCCAAGAAAATCTATAAAACCAGGATTTTTTCTAGGTGTAAATATAGTTTCACCTCTTTTATTAGCCTCTGCTTCAGCTTCTAAAAGCCTTCTTTTTCTTTCTTCTATTTCATCTCGTCCTCTTTGAATCCCTGCCATACCCGGATAAAATTTAGGTTGACCACCATTTGCAAACGCAACAATACCACCAGCTCTCTTACCTGCAAACATTTGTTTCTGCATTGGTAAACCTGCAATAGCCGCTTGTCTTGGGTCTTGTTGCTGTTGCGATTGAGATAGTTCATAAGCTGCGGCTAATCCCCTTTTTGCTTGTTCAACTTCTCGCATACCTGCAGTTGTAATACTTTCACCTTGAGGTTGTTGTGCAGCTTGTGCTTCTTTTGCCATTCTTCTAGCAGCATTTACAACTGGAGCTATTTCAGTTGGTGCTTCACTAGCAAGTCTACCTATAAATCCAATTTGATCGCCAGACATTAAAAAAGCCTGTGCTTTAGCTTTTATGTCTGCTTGTTCTTTATTTTGAATAGCAGCCAATCCGGGTTGTTGATTTGGAATCATTTTAACCACTCCCTAATAATTTAGCTAAACTTAAACCTGTAATACCAAGTCCTGTAAGTTGTGATGCAAAACTTGGTGGAGGTGTAGCAGTTGTTTGTGTTGTATCTGTAGTTGGAACACCACGAAGAATGTTAGCTAAATTGCCTAACTGTTGTTGCCCAAACTCATCTTGTCTTCTTTGGTAAGCAGCTTCAGCTCCCATACCTTCTTGCATGATACCTCTTTCAAGATCACCATACGCACCTAAAGTTTTAAGTCTATCTAGTTCGGCTGCTTGTTGTTGTACTCCTAATGTGCCTTGTTGTGCGCCTAAAGTACCAAGCCCTTGAGCTGCAGCTAATTGTGCAGCACGATCTGCCCCAAACTGTTGTTGAGCATTTGTAAAAGCAGACTGTGAGCCTTTAGCCTGTATATCTCCTAATTGTGTACGAAGTCCTGCTTCTCTTTGTCCTTGTAAAAGTGCTTGTCTTGCACCTCCATATGTACCTTGCCTAGCTGATGCTAAGTTAGTAGAAAGTTGTGCTTGTTTAGCAGCGTCTATGGCTTTTCTAGCTTGTATATCTGTGACAGCTTGTTGGTATGGAGACATATACATTTGAGCTGCGGCACTATCAAACCTACCCGGAGATGCTAACAACCCACTAATTCCAGCTTCTTGTGCCTGTTGCCCAGTTGCAAAAGCATCAGGAGCTTGCAAACCTGCGATTTGTCTACCTAGTTCTTGTTGCCCTGCTGACATAGGTGCAACACTACCAAGCCCCATAAGAGATTGTGACCCCGGTCCATATACATCGTCAAAGCCTTTTGAATAAAGTTCAACCGCTTTTGGTAATACTCCAGTTATACCTTTTGCAGCATCTCCTTCAAAATAAGGTGCTATAACTCCGGGTATTTCACCAGATACTTGTGTTATTTGTTGTGCCATAATATTTTCCTCTAAGCGGGCATCATTTTGTTTACATTAATTTCTGGGGGTTGTTTTGTTGTTCCATGCCTAGCTTCTCTAATTCTGTCCATCATAGAATACAATCTTTCAGCTCCTGCATTTGAAGAGCCGTTACCCATATCTGCTACTACATCAGCAGGTATTACAAATTCACCATCAGCTAAACGTGCTTCTTGTTGTCCATCTATATTGGCACGGATAGAATCACTCATACCATCTCCTGCACCATCTAAATATCTAGGGGCTAAAGAAGACACACCACCTTGTGCATACCCAAACGGGTTTTGTGCTAATGCAGTTAAACCCTTCTCTTCTAGTTCTCTTTTTCTTTTTTCCGCATCATAATTTAGTGCATCAGCTTCTCTTTTTATTTTCTCTGCTTCTTTCATACCTGCTTCAGCAGAATATGTTAAACCAGCAACAGTTCCAGGAACGGCTGTACCTTTAAGCCTTGAAAATTTTCCCTGTGCAAATTCTCCCGCTGCGTCTTTAAACCCACTTCCAACACGCCCAACATCTGATGCAAATTGTCCCGGATCAGTAAGAGGTTGAGTTAATTGATCTCCTATGCTGGGGGCAGTAGCCGATTTCAAAAACAGAGTAGTGTCTTTACCAATTGTTTGCATACCAACATCTCCAGCAGTAGGAGTGGCTTCTACACCTGATATTTTTTGCCCTACTTTAGAGAGGGCATAAGTTTTTATTCCAGCTAATGCAGCTTTCTTTAAATTAAACTTACCATCTTTAAACCCAGCATCTGCGGCTGCAAGAGCTGCACCTAAAGGAGGATTTACTACTGCAACAGCAGCGGGAAGGATGCTTTTAAAAATTTTAAATACTTTTTTAAGGAAAAACTCTGGTAACCCTGTAACAGGATTTCTTGTACCGGAACCGCCCATAGCTTTTAACATCATAGCTTCTTCAGGACTTATGTGAGCTAACATGGTGTCTCCATATCTACCATAAGCTGCCATCTTTTGCCCCAAACCTTCAAGCCCCATGTTATCAACTTCACCGCCTTTTTTAAGACCCGGAACAGAAACAATTCCAGCGTCTATCATTGAAGGTGTCACACCTTCCATAGCTTCATCACCCGTGAACGCAGCTATATCCGCAGCTCTTCGGTCTTGTGCAGCAAGTTCTTCTGGAGACGTAGTGGGATTATAAGCAGTGTACCCAAACACATCAGCCATAGTAGGACCAACACCTTCGGCTTCAGGATCATATGCTACCCTTTGAACAACATCTGTGGGAGCCGTAAATGGTTGCTGTATTACCGCACCGCCAAGACGGTCTTGGAAAGTTTGAGCTTCTGGTGCTTCACGAAATTGTAGAACTTCACTAGGATCTATGTTTTCACCGTATTGCCCAGTATAAAAATCAATCTCTTCTTGATTCGGAGTTCTTCCAGTTTCTGCTTGGTATAAGCGTGTTATATTCTCAGCAGTGTTTTTTCCGTAATTAGGTATTGGTCTTAATCTTGAAATACCTGCGTTTGTAGGAGCTTTGTTAAAATTAGAATAATCTAAAGCTTTTTGCGCTGCAATCGGCCCTGCACCAAATGTTGGAGCTGCAATACCTAATCGCCTATTAAAATTATCTAGCTGTTCCCCTCTTAATTGATTAGCTAAATTTTGACCTTCTTGAGAGCTTAAAGATTCTCCAAATGAATTTTTATGGAAAGCCACTTCCTCCGCATCGGGGATACGTCCAACTACTTCTTTGTATATATTTTTAATACCCCTGTCAGATGTAAAATATTCAGGAGAATTTTTAAGATTCCTTATAAAATCAGAAGCCCTAGTGTTTTTATATGAATCAATTTCTTCTTGGCTTGGGGTTCTAAATAATATATCTTCGTACCCCTTTATAATTCTATTAGCACTTAGTTCTGAGGTTGGAGCTACAGCGCCTTTTCCTGATCTTTCTTTAAGTCCTAATTCACCAACTACTCTTCTTCCAATATCGTTTGTACCTAATATATTACCATCTTGGTCATAATACGTTGTAATGCTGGTGTCTGTACCAAGATAGCCGGGCGTAGTTTTAGTTTCAGTATAGTAAAACTTATCTTCGTCAAGCCGTGTAAATCCTTGAGAGTCTAAATCTCCACCACCTCCACCACCTCCACCATCTCCAGCACCTACAAGTTCTTGAGCTGAGGGAGTAAGTGTTTCACCACCCCCGGCAATAGCTTCAAAAAAAGCCTTACGCTCATTCTCGTCAATAACACCCGGAGTAGCTTGGTCAAAAAAACCATTATTAAGATAAAAATTAATCTCGTCTTGACTTACAGGACGACCTGACCCAACAGCATCTGCATATAAAGCCCTTACACCAGCTTCACCCACTGCTGCAGGTGTTTCTGATGTTTCTGATGTTTCTGATGTTTGATTATTTGTTGCTTGGTTATTTGTTTCAAGTGAAGATACACCACCTCTACCCGCAGCTCTAGCTATTTCGGGGTAATTATCTAATACATATTGATCTGCAGCAGGCCCAAAAATTTGTTGATTAAGAGCTTCTGCTTTAGCTTGTGCATAACGGGTGTTGGGTGTTCCTGCATCAAATTTTCCTATAGCCATAATTTATCCAATAGTAACTGTTACACTACCTACAGATGCTGTTGCACTAAGCCCAGCTACGCCTGTGTCTTGTGGTAGTAATATCTTAACGCTTCTTCCGTCTCTATACAAACTAAAAGGCGGTAGTCCTACAGGTGCTTCTGTTAAATCTGTTAAAACCAAACCCTCTAAATGTAATGGGTTTTGTGAATCTAAGTGAGTGAAATATAAATTAAGCACTCTAACTAATTGATCTAAATAACCTTTGTCGTATTCTTGTGGCGCTAAAGGAAGTGGAGGCGCACGAAATGACCTCATTGCCATTATCTTCTCCCATCAGGACGACCATCTAATCTTGGGGAGCCTAACTTCCATGTAGTTCCTAATGAGTCAGATGTAATCTTAAACCCCATCTGTCTTGCTCTAGCCCTAAGAAACACTTGTTCAGTGTAAACATTTACAGAAGTTTCAATTACATTTCTGTCGTTCTCTACATTATATACACTACCAGGAAAGTTTCTAGGTTTAACTGTCATTTTAACTCTAGGCTCACTAGCATTAGACCCCGTAAAGTCTACATCAGGAATAATTCTTTTAACTAGAGTAAACTTATCCCCGTCTCCAATATCAAAGTCCGATGAAGTTATAAACGCTGTCATAGCTGAACCATCTGCATCATTACCTACTTCATGGTTATAAACAAAATTGTCACCAACCGCTTGCGGGAACTGTCTTAAATTAGAGTCTAACCAAGCTGACCTATTTAAACTACCATAAAACCATATACCATCTTTGTAGTTATATACTATATAAGAATCGTTTGTTGAGCTGTTTTTTGACGGGTAAAACCACCATATTTCACTTTGAGATTCTACAGTGCCTGCATATACATATGCGAGAGCATCAAAGTTAATATCGTTAAATACAAAATCCCTTAATGTACAAGGTAGAGTATCAACTTTTCCGTTATACACATAAAATTTATCTGCCCCCATCCAATACACAACATTACTAGCACCAGCAACACATCGTGGACTTGCAATAGATATATTAGATTCTAGTTCCTGAAGACCAAAAACATCTGTTGTACCAAGAAACTGCATTGAATGAACTGACATATCTGTAAACACTAATATTTCTTGTCTTGTTCTAAATGCCGTCACTATTCTTGACCCACTACTAACTTTAATAAACCCTGCACTATTAAGAGTAGATGGAGTAAAGTTTTCAGGCTCATCTTGATTTGAAAATCTTATTAACAAAGGATCAAATGTACCCCCAACAAAAGGTGTTGCTCCAAACGCAAGTAAATGTCTGTCTACTTGAGAAACCATGATCTGACCCACTTCACCGGGAACATCTGAGGCATTTGAACGGCTTGATAATAGCACTGCCCTAGTACCTAAATTAGTTGTAGGGTCTGTTGATGTACCTCTTTCCCAATAGTAAATAGCTCCTTTACCATCAGTGTTAACATTCATTACTAAATCATTGTCAATATTATCAAAGAACCAAACGGTTAAAGGAAATATTATGGGTTGTAAAGAACCAGAACCCCAAGCTAGTCTACTCCAAGTGCTAGTTCCCCAACCATAACCATATTCAACAGTGCCGTTACCTGCTGTTATTTCAAAAGTTTGTACAGTTGAAGTGCCTCCATTCCCACTATCACTACTGTTAGCAGTGACTGCGTTACCATTTGCATCTTTTGCAGATATAGAATAAGAGTTGTTATCTATTTTGGTTATTTCATAGTTTTGATTTAGCACAGCAGCGGTAATATTACCTCCTAAAGTAGCTGCGTCAGAAAAAGTTACAAAATCTCCGGTCACTGCTCCATGACTTGATGAGGTTATAACAACAGTAGAAGAACCATCGGTAGCTGCAAATATATTGTTTGCTTCTGAAGTTGTTCTTATAGGAGTTATGTCATTTAAATTTTCTCCAACATCAATATATACTTTACTGTTTGTGCCTATGGCTAAAAAGTTATCAGTGAAAGAAGTAACCCAACCGAATAAAGCACGGCAAGTCCCTTCTAATGTATAAACGCCATTTTGTTGCCAACCTTTTATTTTTTCTGGGTAGCCATTTAAGAACCTAACCTTATCGCACTCAAACCAACCACCCTCATTAGAGTAATTAGTCACGTCCCTATTTACGCCCGGTTTAAATTGTAATTTTTGTAATGTCATATTAATAAGACCAGATGGTTGGGCGAGGTCTTGCAGGAGAACTTTCAATAGTATCTAGGTGCAAAAACCTCGCCCCGCCTTTCTGATTAACTCCTATTCCTGTAAATCCAACATCAAAAGCTAAAGATAAAAGTTCATAAGCATTTTTTCGTTCGATTAATATGTCAGCAGCTTTACCTGAGACATGCGCTCCAGAAGTGGGATCTTTCTTAACTGCTTCTACCGGGTGAGTTGAATCTCTGTACCCAGAACTAACTGTCATAGGTTTACCATATATTTCTCGCAAATTATTTAATTTGTTTATAAAACCCTGATCCATCTTCTCTGTGCCTGTGTGACTACAAGTGAACTCACTAGCTTTAAAATATTTAGAATTATCCCAATCTACACTCATAGCTTTGGTTCTTTCTTTTCCATAATTTCCTGTAACTCTTTACTTTTCTCCTTAGAGCCAGTGCTAGAGCCGAAGTAGTAGTTTATGCAACTCATTAATGCTCCTGAAAGCAAACCCAATATATAGAGACTTATCTCGTAATTTTTACCAGACTCTATATCCATAAACAAAATTGCAGACATCATGCCAAATGTGAGAAAAACGATTAAAATGGCTAGGCACGGTACGATGACCTTATTTACCATTGGGGCAAATTCTGAATTAGCGATTCGCATTTCACGTTCTCTTGCACTTGCAGTATTTGCATGGTCAGCCGATAGCCTTGCTAGTTCACCTGACTGCTCCATTTGTTTTAATTCTTTTAGGGCCTTTTGCTTGGCTTCAGGATCGGGAATTAATTTGTCAACTAATTTTTCACCAATCGGTAATAAACTTCCAAGTAAATTTAACATTGATCAATTCCTCTATGCTTTGTAAAATCTTTTCATTAACTTACAACCATCTTTTGTTTCATTTACAACCCAAGTAAACCTTTCGTAGCCATTTTGACATTGATAAATACATCTCCCTTTATCAAACCAACTCAATCTACAATAAAACTCATCTCTTTTTGGAGATATAACAAGTAATAAAGTAGTAACCATCACAATAAGCATTAGCCACTCGCTTCCTTAATCATATCTATTAAAAAATAAATCATACTTATTAGTAAGGTT
>Ga0187217_1001177_pt1 | contig 10876 bp, 16 predicted proteins | sample 15SPOviralmetaG_FD_130165 | JGI IMG/M metagenome (GOLD analysis project Ga0187217, IMG submission 130165) | Marine viral communities from the oligotrophic San Pedro Time Series (SPOT) site, San Pedro Channel, CA, USA - 15 SPOT_SRF_2010-09-15... | ecosystem: Environmental > Aquatic > Marine >... | reverse complement strand
ATCAATAGCTTTACCGACAATCTTTTCTGATGATGGGTCTAAAACAACTTTGACGGTATATACTATTTCGGGCATCGTTTTTACTCGTTTTTAGGCTTATGGTACGCTTCACGAGCCATCATAGCCTTGGTTATGTCTTCTATGGAACACTCGGCTTCAAGTTCCTTAGCTCGCAATGGATTAAAGTCGGCAAGAACGTAACAGTAATAAATGTACGCTCCGCCAACTTCAACCACTAGGTCATTAGGTGCGAGCAAGTCTAATGACTCTAAAGTACTCCGACTCCATTGGAAGGTACTTGTCGCCTGTTCGTAAAAAAATCCCACGCTTCCTCAAGCGTGCCCAGCTCCAAGTCATCCGATTTCCAAGTGGCATCAGTAATTTTTTTATCGAGCTTCATGCAGTGTTGCGCTGTATACTTACAGTACTTAGCACGAAACTCTTCATCTAAACGCCAAGCGTTTATTCCATCAAGGTCTTCCATCGTATAATCATCAATAGAAATGTTATCGCTATCTAGCTTCTTATGAAGTTTAGGATGGTTTTCCTTGTACCAGTTCATGAGCATATTTCTACGCTCCTCTATTATTTTATCAAAACGAATAGGGGTCGGCTTGACCTCAAACCGAACCCCCATAAATTCGCCAGTTACTTTTGTAATACGTCCCATAAATTGCTCGCTTTATTTTAGGGTTATGTGTTAAATTCTACAAAGCTATAAGCACTATCTAACTGTACTGTTGGATTTTTGAACGATATATCATCGTCCTGACCAATGTTAATAGACACTCTAATCATTTTAGCAGTATCAGGAACTACCATGCTTGCTGTTAGAGTTGCGGTAGAGCTATCAGGTATGGTTTCTGTATCAGCAGTTCCTACACTGGTACTGCCATAATCGCTAAATGTTTCTATTTTTATATTAGAACCAGTAGTTATTGAAGAAGCGGTCATATCCACATGGAAATAGATAGTTCTGCCGTCACATGGCAAAAATAAATCTCTATGAAGAGAAGCTCCAGCAACTCCAGAAGTTGTGAAGTCTTGTTCTCCGTTACCAGAATCCCAAGTTGCTGTTCCGTTGGTTTTTGTCCACCCTGCTGCTAATCCACTAGTTGAACCTTCTTGCCACTTGTACATGGCTAGACCGTTATAGCTATAGCACAATTCAGATGTATGTTTACCAGTTGAAGAGTCATATCCGCCTTTAGCTTCACGAGGACTGTTAAACCTAAACGAAGCAGTTTCAGTGAATACTTGACCTAAATTTAGTTTACCATCCATTTGCAGTATTTGACCGCCTAAACCGAATCCGCCAAACACAACGTCATCTCGGTCGTCTGCTAATGATTGTAATCCAGAAATGGTGCTACTTTTAAATAGACCACTTACAGTAAGGTCGTAGTTCTTACTGGTTATCAACGTTTGACCATCTTCGATAATAGGTGATGAAGCTGGCTCTATACTTAATACTTGCCTAGAAGCCTCATCAGAACCCTCTTGTACTACTGAGAACGTGTTGTAATAATCAAATGTTGTTCCACTATCTGGTATTTCTGCAATACTTATTTTTTCTAATTGACTTCTACTCATAATATTAAGATTCTTGACCTACACCGTCAGATGCAGTAATTACTTCAATGTTGCCTTGCAATACAACTTCTCTACGTCCATTAGAAAAGTCCTGATAGCCATTTAAGACTACTCCACCAGTCTTCAAGTCATTAACACCTGTTCCTTGAGTTACAAACCGTAAGAAGCACTCAGTCTTTGAGTCACTAGCGTCATCAACCATTACTGGGCTTGAGGCGTGAGTTAAGATATTTTCTCCATTAGCTGCGCCAACTGCAGGAGAACCACCAGTACTATCCTGAACAAGCGTACCGCTTTCGTAGGTTAGTTTTCTAGTACGTATCTCAATAGGAACGTTGTACGACTCATTAATAGTTTGACCGTCTTCTACTGTTACTTGATTTGGCTCAGGGAAATACTGAAGACCATCCACCGTAAAGTCTTTGATAGAACCTATATAAGATGATGGTGAAGTCGTACCAAAAGCGCCAGTAAAAACATCTATTTGTGATATAATTAACTTTGACATGATAAGCCTCCTTAGCTAGTTAAGCCGTCAGTAGCACTAATAACTTCTAGTGTACCAGTTAAGACTGTTTCTATTCTACCGTTGCTATAATCTTCGTAGCCATTTAAGTATATAGCTCCAGTGCTTATGTTAAAAGAATTAGAAGCCCCAACAAATCGTATATAGCTCTTAATAGGAAGAGTGCCATCCGTAGAAACATGACCACTAGCTAATATAGCGTTTGTTTTACTACCAGAAAGATTTGTAGATTTGGTTCTCATTTCAATGTTTACCGTATAAGACTCGTTTACTAGCTGACCATTCTCAATGGTTACTTGATTAGGTTCAATAGTAGGCAACGAAGCCTCTACAATAACATTTGTTATATCACCTTCGTCGGCATCGTAATTGTTGCCATCTGACAGGGTGACTTTGTCTAATATAAACTTTGCCATTGTTTTGTGTTTGGTTTAGGATATTTTAATTATACTTTCAAAATTCACTACAGTAGATAAGTATCCATCTCTTTCCTCGATACCATCTACTCCAATAACTGTTAACGTCCACAAATCACTGTTTACGTCTGAAGCCGTTGTCGTGGTTGCCCAATCAAACAGCTGGTCACTAATTTCTAATGCCCTATCGTATATCGTGTCTTTCAAGCTATGCGAATCGGGCTGTTCAATATATACTAGCGCTTGAAACCTCTGGTTCAATTCACTAGGTTTTTCATCATTAAGCCTGTAATCAGTAGTTCCGTTTAATAGTTTGAATACTACTACTTCACGCTTAACGTCTGCACGCTTCCTAATATCGAAATTGTTACCGCTAAACTTCAATACCTTTTCAACGGTTGGTCTTGCATCTGAAGATGAATAGGAACTGAAGCTCGTTACGTACCCACTAAGTATTGCGTTTCTATCCATGTTATATACTTACTATTTGAGCACCCTGAACAGTAGAGGACTCGTTTAAATATTCTGTTATAAAACTTTCTATTTTCTTTAAGTTCTCTTGCTGCATTGGTGATTCTAAATCTGCTTCATTTGGAGCCCATCTTCTTTCTGGCATCCTCGAGCGACCATTAGATAAGCCATATTGGTGAGCCTCCATGTATGCGTTCATTTTATCGTCACCAAACTCAAACTCAAATGTGTTATCGCTTTGAACAGATGCGTACAGGTTATCCATTGCCCCCACAGTAGAATAAAACTTAAACCTTAAATCAGCAGTATAATCCCCACCTTTTCTTTTAGCATGGGAATCGCTAAGCTCGTCCCAAAATGAACCGTCAGCATTATACCCATACTCACTAGAGTCTTTTATTGACTCAATCATTACATCACGGGTAAATTCTAGCGCATCATTTAAGAATCCACTATCATTTAATTTAGACGCTAAGTCATCTGTTAATATTTGACCTAGTGTTGGCATATTAGTACATACTCATAAATCGGACTCTTGGCGTGGTCTTTGGTTTCGCTAGTAAACCACTAAGTCTTCTAAGGTTAGCAGTAAGATACTGGTTATACATATTGTAATATTTACCAGCTTTTGTGAATGAGTAGCTATCTCTGTGTGTTGCGTCTTGAGCAAACCACAACTCTAAAAATTTGTATGAAAGCAAGTCAACAAGAAGTTCTTCAGAATCTGCTGCATAAATAGCGTCTAACAACGCAGTCTCTGTAGCATACGTAGAATCGTTTATATATTCTCGTAAATTCTCAAGAATATCCGTTTTAAGGAGTTTAATTGCTTTACCTAGTATTAGGTTATCCTTCTCCGATAGATTGAGCGTTGTCGTGCCCGTAGTGACGTTAACGCCCTTGAACGTTAGCTCTTCTAGTGCATCAATATTGTTTCTAGTAAGTGTTAAGTCGCTAAACGCCATGAATCTTGTTTTATGTGTAGTTAAAAAATAGGGGGTGACCCCGAAGAGCCACACCCCTTTTAATTAGTTACTAGGGCTTACGCCTTAGCTACGTTACCACGAATGTATCGTCCACCTAGGTCTGGTCTGAATACTTTAGCTCCGTAAAGAACTTCGATAAGTACGTCAGCACCTGACTTGGTTTCTTCGATAGTCAATGTGTAGTTTACGTTGTTCATTGGCTCGAAACCAGCAGCTCTACGCACGCCAGAACCTGAACCGCTATCCACTGAAGGCATAACAGCAGTTACTAAGGCAAGGGCAGATGGGTCGTAGAAGAACTGCTCACGACCAGTGTCGCCTGAAGCAATATCAACTGGGTTGATAGTATCGTTATTAGCAAGAGCAGCACGTAATGGCTCTTTAATAGTCAATACAGTTCCAGTTTGAGACTGAACAGTGTAGAAGTCATCAGTGCCTTTAGCAGAACCGAAAGTAACGATGTCACCCTCAGCTAAAGATACAGTTGCTGCACCACCACTACCATTGTCGATAGTTAGCTCAGTTTGTCCTATAGCTTCAGTAGCTGCGATAGTAGCGTCAGTTACAGTAGCAACAGTGTGACTAGAACCTTCGTTGTCTACGAAGAAGTCAAAACCATAAGCACGAGCCATAGCTCCACCTAACTGAATGTCAGCAGAACCACGAGTGTTGGCTTGTTGGAAGATGTTCAAAGTAGTAAGGTCTTTCTCTACGAATGGGTCAATAACCATCATTAGGTTATCAGTAGTGAACTTACGAGAAGCCATAATCTTTCTAGCTTCTGCAAGGTCATTGTCGTCCATTACAGTAGAGTCAGTGTTGTTGTCAGCGAAAGCTACTTCAAAAGCCTTACGAGCCTCAACTTTCACGTCACTATTGATTTGGTCAATAAGCTGGTGTAGTCTTGGTACGAAGTGCTGTTGTACTAAGTCAGGAAGCGCAAACTTTTGGTCAGCCTTGTCGATGCTGAATCCAGAGTAGTAATGCTTGTTGATTACTAATTGCTCTTCGTTAGCGTCAGGAGTACCTAGAGAGTAAGAACCTGAGTAAGAGCTAGGAGCTCCAGTAGGCTTTACTGCACGAGTGATACTTACAGTCTTGTTACGAGCTGCAACGAGACCTTCGATAGATGCGCCAGCTACGTTAGTAACGGCTTTTGATACCATTGGTCGGTTTGGATACTGGTTAGCTAGAGCTACCTCAACAAACGCCTCTGGTTCGTAAATGGAAAAATTACTATTAATTGCCATGTCTTTATAAAAGTTAAATTATAGGTATAATGTTATATTTTAGCTTTTGGGTCGCTATGACCAGAACATGACAATTAAGGTTTTGCCTAACCATAATAAGATGGATTTACGCTTGTTCAGCCCAACCGCCTGCGGCTCTCATCGCTCCGAAAAGCTCCTCTGCCTTAGCACGGTCTGCTGGATTAGACGAGCGCACAAGTTCTTGAAACTCTGCTCGACTAGGTCTTTCACTACTAGCTGGAGTACCACCAGTTGCTCCGCCAGCGCCCACTTTCTTGGGCTTCGCAAATTGTTTAGCAAACTCAACGAGTGAGTTAGCCACTGACTTTCTGTTGCCCTGTTCGTCTAAGTCAGGAACACCATCTTTAACGGCATAAAAATCCCCATTAGACTCCTCTATCTCGTACTCGTTATAGAACAGTTGTTCTACATAGTCTTGGCGTAAAGTCAGTTCATTATCTTGTTGGAGTGCGCTGAACGCTGACTGAAACTCAGTGTTTATGCGATTCTCCATTTGAGTCATCATGAGTTGCTCTTTTGCAGACTCAGCTTCTTGCTGGTACTGTTGCAATAGCTCACGCAACTTTTCAGACTCACCCTTCTCTTCTTGCTTGGGTTGAAGCGTCTGTTGGATTAGCGAAAAAGCATCGTCTAATGACTCAACGTTATTTCCCAGTAATTCAGAGAACTTTCCTACAACGTCCTTTTCGACCTTACTTTTTCCTTCGTTGTATGCACCACGAAAAAACTTGTCTTTGTCGAATTCTGGTTGTGTTTGTACGGTGTTTTGTGAGGTTGTCTCCTCTACTGCTGATTCAGGAGCATCAGCTTGCTCTATGTTTTGTTCGCTCATAATGTGATTATAAGTTAATTATTGCTCGCTTTGTGTTTCAATACCAACTTGTGCTTGGCGTTGAAGTTCTTCTTGTGGAAGAATATCCACTAAATTTCGTAGGTCAGTAGGCGTTTTAGGCATACCATAATCATCAAAATGTTGCATTACTTCTTCAATGTCTTCTTGAGGCATGGAGCGCTTGCGCATATATTCACTGGTCAACTTCTTAATGAGAGGCAGAGACATTGCGTGGTACTGCATTCCTTCTGTAATGTCTTGGAATATCTCATCCGCACTGGATAAGTCGTAATGTTTCGAATAGGTTACACCGTATCCTTCGTAGTCCTCATCACGAACCTTAGCCATTCTTCTAAGCACCTGCATCTCTATCATCTCCATGTCCATAGCGGTAGACGCTAGTAACCCTTGTTCTTCTACGTTATCAAATCTCTTAGCAGAGCCCGATACATTGCTCTTAACAATGGACTTGTCTCGAACCTGAGCCATAGAGAAAATGAGCGACATTAAATCACCAAAAATTACGTCTCTAAGGTGCTGTAAGCCCTGCATATCTGCTTGGTACAACATATTACTAGGTATTTGCTGGTCATCAGGAATGATGATAGCCATACCAACACCCTCTTTGATGGTGCGAGAGTCGTACTGGTCATCATCAGCTACACCAGCTAGACTTCGAACAATGGAATCTGTGAGAACAGGAATAGGATGCCCGAACAGTTCAGAACCCTTCTTCAGGTCATAAAACAACTCAGAAGAGGCTAGGTACATACCCTTAAGGGAATATCTACGAGGTTTACCTACAATGAACGAACTGTTAGCATCCGTCTGACCCTTGAGTAGCGTGGCTGGAACCTCTCCGAATGGATTAGGTATTTCCAGAGTCTTTTGTTTCTTCCCATTCTCTTCGATGTACACGCAGATGTACTCAGGTGTGTAGGCAGTCCACTTATGCTTCTTAACGTTGTCTAGGTCATAATACATTTGCCTAGTAACAAGCAACGTGAGAGCGCCTTGCTTCACTTGAAAGTTCCATATTTCGTGGGGACGCACAACAAAGTTGTAAGGAACTACGTTGCCGTCTGTGTCGGTAACAGGGTTTCCGTTACCATCTATCATAAGGTCGGTTACTACTGCACCAAACCCCAAAACCTCTTTTACGAAGAGAACCTTGTCTCGGTAAAACTCAGTGATGGAACACCCTGCATCATCAAAATTCGTTTCCTTCCACTTCCAGAAATCTTTGTTGTCAGGGTACATTCGGTTGACGTTGTTCTCGTCATAAATGCGCTGTTGTGCCGAGAAGAACTTCTGCTCCAGTGGGAACAGCTTCATTCGACCTAAACGCTCTCTGTACTCTTCATCCGACTCAATACTGCTCTGGTCAATGATATAGGACTTATCAGAAAAGACCGTGCTAGAAATGGCTGTGTATTCGTCATACTCCGCTTGGAACCAACTGTTCATGATTTTAGCTCGGTCAAGAACCACGCTATAATACGGGTGACGAGTTTCTTTCATTACGATGTCTTCGACAGCGTCTTTGGATACGGAATATAACTTTGAGGTGTCTATCATTACTTTCTTGAGTATTGTAGGGCTATAGCGATAGCTTGTTGCTTCGTATAACCCTCTTTGATAAGTTGTCGAATGTTTTGCTGAATAATATTTGGTGAAGAACCACGCTGAAGAGGCATAACGTTACCATTTTACTTTATCCGCCCAATATGCTGCTGACATACGTCCTTTAGCTATGTTCTTTGCGTGTCTAGCCTTGAAGGATTTGCGTCTAGCTTTTGCAGCCTTAGTCTTAGGGTTCTTGCCTGCACCTGATACACCCTGTTGACCAAAGCGTATAACCTTTACTTTGTTGCCCACTTTTGCTACTACAATATGAGACTTAGTAGGATGACTTGGAGTCCGTTTAGGCTTGTTATAGCCACTTACTCCGTACCTTGTAAGTTTTGGGTCTTTTTTGCTACTCATGGTGTCAAAAATATACGTATATTCCATAAAGATTCAATACTAAAGTAAGGTATTGAATTTTAGTGTAATTCAGCCATAAGTTTGACGCAATTATGGCAAATACTCCAGCAAAACCAGCCCTATACAGCCGAGTTAAATCTGAGGCTAAACGTAAGTTCAAGATATTCCCTAGTGCGTATGCTTCTGCGTGGATAGTAAAGGAATACAAGAAAAGGGGTGGAACGTATAAAGGCAAGAAGTCAGGTACAACTGGTGTAGCCCGATGGATGAAGGAGAAATGGAAGACCCAAGACGGACAGGCTTGTGGCTCTGCCAAGTTCAAAGGCGTAAAGAAATGTCGACCCACCGTTAAGGTTTCCTCTAAGACCCCAGTAACGTGGCAAGAACTACGTAAACGTGGCGAGGGCAAGAAGGCTGTTCGTGAAAAGAGACGTGTTGGTATGGGCAAACGAGCTAAATCCATTAAAAGAAGTTAGCGGAGCACATACATAGGGGCATTACTGCCACGTTCATTACGCCAGATAGCGTAATCAGTAGCATCGGACATGTGACCCCTATCTCCATTGTCTATTTTTAGCCCTTTATCGTTTACAATGGAGTACATATAATCCTTTATGACGTGTTCGCAGCGAGTATTGACCAATAAACGCCTTTCTCCATTGGTTCCAGCGTAAATTACGTTGTTTACTTTGTCTACACGAACCTTTCTTTTAGGGTTCTGGATGTCTAGCTCGTTTTTATACGAAATGTCGTGTTCATCAAAGACTTCTCGCACGTAGTCCCAATCATTTTTACCTACACGACCATAATTACCACTTTTTTGGTTGGAAGTGTTGTCTCCAGCCAATAAAACCTTAGAAACACCCCATTTTTTCAGTAATTCTACTGCTTTTAGGGCTTGCTCAGTGGTTAAAGCCTCTTTGGAGAAGATTTCATCGAAAATAACATACTGCTTAAGCCCATTACGAGCTCTTTTAACTTGGAGAAGAGCCCAACAATGAGGAGACCTGTTGAAATCAGCACAAAGCCAGACAGGATGCCCACTATCGTAATCAAGAGCCGTAAGATTCCCATCAGGGTAGTGATTGTATCCGTCAAAGTGTTTGTAAGCCTTTCTCGTTGGGTCATCTGTTTCCTCGCTCATTTCGTATCCAAGTTTATACGACAGAAAGTCCATCGCTTCCTCTTGGAGCAGTCGTTGTTTACTGTGATTGGTTTCCCATAGGGGTATGTCCCAGACCTTATCTGGTTCTCTCATAATCTACTGAATAATGTTTGCATGACAGCGCCTCCCTCAATGAAATAGACAGGCACACCGACATCGTCACCCTCCGCTATTAAGGACATTGCACCTGAATGGTGCTGGTGTAATGTTTTAAGGTCGTATGTCAGGATAGCCCATCCATTCTTTCCGCATTGCTTTATAATCTCGTGTATCGCCTTAGAACTCTGATTCTTTGCCAGTATCTCCCACTTCTGACCAACAAGTTCAGCCTCTATCATCTCTAAGAACTCTTCCATCTTTGTTTTTATGTAGTCTATCTCGTCTTGTTCTACGTTTACCCCAAAACGAGCATACATTATTACTTTAGCTTTCTTCATCGTGTCTCACTATGTTTCTAAGTTGTTTGGCTAGTATTTGCGGTATATCATACCATTCCCCTCTATGGTGACTGCCTCTTATTATTTTATGAATTTGGCTTTCGTATTTACGAATCTTGTTACTTCTAGCTACCCAAAGTAATCTTATATAAAAAGGATTTCCTGTTTGCATAGTGCTTAATCTTTTTTTCATGGTATCAGATGTTACTCCAAACTTGTAATAACCCTTACACTCTACGCAATACACCATACCTCTTTGTGGTTTAAACTTTGGCTTAAAGTATTTTTTTCTGTGCTTACTTCGGCACTTCTTACATCGTATCTTGTACCCATCAGGGCTATTAACGTCCTTATGGTACTCAGACATACGTTTATCTTTTTGGCACTGATAACAAATTCTACTCTCCAAAATTATTCCACTCCTCAACCATGTAACCAGTCTTATCTTCTTTTACCGATATTTGTAGTACGTTAAAGATGCCTGATTTCATAAGTCTGCTGTTAGCGTCATTAGGATGGTATGGTGTACACACGCTTAAAACAATACCTTTGTCGTGTACACGCTTAATCCAAGTGTTCGATACCTTATTCCAAACGGTCTCCCTTCTAGCCGTAGATATTCTATCCTCATCATTACACACGTCATCAAGAATGAGTACACCAGCCCGCTGTCCCGTAGTTTGGGTGAGGACGGCATACGCCTCATAGGTAGGGTTACCAGTACGGTTACGGCTCTTAACGATGATGCGCTGCGTTGAACCTGTGTCGGTTCTATCAAACTCAACAGGGTTGAAGTTGTGTTCCCTGCACCAGTACCTGTACATATCACTCTGAAACAAGGCTCTTAGGGACAATATCCTCTTCGTTGAGATACCACCGTCAGCAGATACTATAAGGGTTTCTAGCTCGTGCTTTCGAGTGGTCATATACGCTGACAAGCCAATGGGGACTTGCTGGGACTTTCCTGTGTTGTAGGGTGCACGAATCAACCCATTGAGACGGGCGTTCATAGACAAGGCTTGTTGCTCCCAGTCATAGATACCCTTCTGCATCGTGTGATGAATATGGGCTTGGGTAACCTTGAACCCATCTTGGTCAGCTAAACAGTTTTCGATAAAAGAATTACGTAGGTCTAGCGAGTCAGGGGGTGGCTCGTGTCCTACTATGTTGACTAATAAGTCTGACCAATTATT
>Ga0187217_1001170_pt1 | contig 10897 bp, 12 predicted proteins | sample 15SPOviralmetaG_FD_130165 | JGI IMG/M metagenome (GOLD analysis project Ga0187217, IMG submission 130165) | Marine viral communities from the oligotrophic San Pedro Time Series (SPOT) site, San Pedro Channel, CA, USA - 15 SPOT_SRF_2010-09-15... | ecosystem: Environmental > Aquatic > Marine >... | reverse complement strand
TGGTATAATAACAAGTGTCACTCAAACGACTGAAACCGCAGGGCGAAGCTATAGAAAAGATGATATTATAACATTGAGTGGTGGAACCCCTGCGATCGGTGGTGGAACTGGAACGGATCTGAAAGTTGGATCTGTTGGTGTAGCTGGTACTTCTATCAATAATGTCCGTAATCTTGGTGGGAATGGTATGGTTGTTGATAGTGTTGTGTGGCAATATGCTGATGATGAACAAATTGGTGATGAATTACTGGGTCGTTATACTGGAGAAACTCCAGCTGACACTGATGGGTTGGCTGGTGAAACTGATGTGAAACCATTAACATCTAATTTATTTATTAACAGCAGATTCTTATTTCCCCAAGATGTAAGTAATCCTGCCAGACATTTCCATAATCTGAAAGAGGCTGAAACTATGCTTCCGTTTGTGAGCCGTTGTCTATATTCTGGTGAAGGTGATGAGGCTCTTGTAGATGATGCTAATCATGTTTATGAAGGACGTGATCAAGTCCAAGCATTAAAGGGAGCATTCTTCCATCAAGGTTTCCGAACAAGTGGATTAGCACAGAGAATTAATAATCAAGGTATAGCTCTTCATTCGGATGCTATTCTTGATGATGATACGTATACTCTCCGAGCATGGTTAGAAATTAAACGTTATGTTGTAATCAATGATGGTCACCTGGAAAGCTATTTTGTATAAAAAATGAATAAAAAATAAAATATCATAATTAATTATAAATGGTTGAGAAAGTTAAAATAACATATCAGGGTGAATCTAAAATGGTTCCTAAAAATTATGTGGAAGGACTTAAAGGAAATGATAGAAGAAAACAAATTAAAAGTATTTTTGATGGTACATTTAGACCAACCACTAAATTTAAATCTAAAGAATCATCATGGACAACTAAATTTAATAAAAAATATGGGAAACAATTAGATGAAATGAAAGGTGGAAAAAGTAAAAGAAATATAGCAAAAGTAACTGGTATTCCGTTTAAAGCAATTGATGAAGTGTTTAAGAAAGGTGAAGGGGCATATTATTCAGCTGGATCACGTCCCAATCAATCCCCACAGAGCTGGGCTTACGCAAGGGTCTATTCATATATATTAGGAGGTGGGGCGAGAAAGGTTGATTCAGCTATAACAAAGAAATATAATGTTAAATTTAGTAAATAAATTAAATTATATATATATTATTATAATGGATAAACCTAAAACTAAACCCTTGTATAAGCCTTTTAAATCAACAGCAAAAAATAAAAAATATTCAGTTTATGTTATGAAGAATGGAAGAAAAAGATTAATTCATTTTGGAGATACAAGATATGGTCAGTTTAAAGATAAACTTGGAGAACATTCTAAATTAGATCATAATGATCCTAAACGTAGAAAAGCATATTACTCAAGACATGGACAAACTAAAGATAAAAATACAGCTAAATATTGGAGCCATAAAATATTATGGTGATTTCCGTCAAGGATAAAATCATAAAAATATCCGACTAATTTCCTTTTTTTTGTTGATAGAAAATCAATATTTATCCTTGACGGAATTGATTTCTATAATTTCTATATTTTCTATAAATTAAAATATCATAATTTTAGTTTTTTATTAAATTTAATTATATTATATATATATAATAACATGAGTTTCCAAAATATTAAATTGCTGGAGTGTAATAGGGAGCAATCGGCAGAAAAGAATAACGATTCAGGGAACAATGCTATATTCACTAATAGAATGGGTGAAGTTATAGAATTAAATCCAGGTGACGAAATATCATTACAATCGGCATTCATTAATAAAAGAGGTACAGCCAATTTAAATTCTATTGAGTTTAAAGGTAGATCGCTGGGAGTAACTGGTAAATTTATACAAACATCAACAGCAAAAGAGAATCCATCAACTTATTCTATAAACAATAAATATAAAGAAGTGTCAGTTTATACTGATTATACATCACAAGCTATTCCCACACAAAATAACACACCGCAGGGAAACGTGGCTTTTAGACAAATATTTAATGAAGAAATCGTGAAAGATTTACGTGACAATGAATTAAATTTGGAAACATTATTTTATAAAACAACAAATGGAGAAAATTATGCTGTTATGCCAAAGAATTATTTGAGAACAGACTTTAATGAATTAAATAATAATGTTAAATCAGATAAAATCCACGAATTTAAATTAATTAATCAGAATACATTTTGGGCATCACAATATTTTAACAGATGTGATAATGATATAGATATTTTTAAATATTCTGTGATAAAAACTGGTGGGGATCCTTTAGAATTAAACATATACATGAAAGGAATAATGTCAGGTGTTTCACGATATGCTCCCAATACATTTATTGGATATGGTGAGCAGATGGGAATTAATAATTATATTGATTCTTTTTGTTCGGCTGATTATAGAAGAGTTCAGCAAATAGTGGGATATGGAACTTGGGTAAAACCTGCCACACCTGGATCAGATGTGAACCCACCATCAGATCCAACTTATTTTGGACAACCATATAAATCATCACAACCAACAGTTGTTATAGCATCAAGCAGAAAGGTGAGTGATTTTGTCCCACCAGATGACACAGCTAATCCAGTTGTTGATGTTAATTTAGAAAGAAAATTAAATAATTATTATGAAGATATTAGAGCCGTACAAGATAATGAAAGGTTTACATTATTTGAGAGAGAGTTTGATTTTATGATGTACATTAACCAACCAGCCACAGCAACAGATCCACCAATTCCCAATTATCCTTTTATAAATTCCAATAATCAACCTGATCCTGTTTATATGGATATATGGTGGAGAAACACACGTTATAAAGAACCAGCTGGACAAACAGCACTTCCTATTGGTTTTCCTAAAAGATTTGTTAGACTTCATATGAGAAGTCCAGCTTTATATCCATATCTGAAAAGAAGTAAAGTGAATACAATAACATTAAATAAAGGATATTCCACACCTCAAAGCATAGCTGAACAAATAACAGAACAACTCCAAAAACAAGATACAGATAGTCCATATATATATGATAGAACAATTAACAGAGATCCAAATTCTAAACAATCCCCAGGTTATGGAAATAAACAACAAATTCCAGCATATACAACAGCATTTCAGACAAGATTTTTTGAGCCAATAATTTGTGCCAATAGACATAAATTTTCAGCTGATAATTATGATTCTTTTTTTTCCAATACAACAGTTAAAGATGGATTATTAGCCGTTCATATTAATACTGGTGGTGGGGGATCACAATTTAATGAAGGAACACACACAGATGTGGATATTGCTGGAGCTTCTGGCGGAAGTGGAGCAAAAGCACGTGTGATTATTTTAGATGGTATTGTTTTATCAATCATTATTAATATAGGTGAAAATGGGAATAATTTTATACTGGGAGAAAAAATAACTTTAAGTGGGGGTACACCAGGTATAGGATCTTCACAAACAGCCACAGATATAATAGTTAGTAAACTAACATCATCAGGTTATAATTCTCAAACATCATTTCTTTGGTGGAATAGTTTTCATAACATGTATTTTAAAAGACCTGAACTTTATGAAGCTGGAACAAAGGTAAATGATCCTATGGGTTTTATTTTAGATGCTAAACATCAAGCTAATCCAACAATAGAGAATCCTGGTCTATATGATTCACTAACAAATGAAGAAATAGAATCAACACTACTTGGAAATTATATATTAAATCATATTAATTATGATAGAACAAATAATTTAAATAATAATACAACAGAGCATATTGTCACCAGTTGGTTATATACAAAACAAAATTTAGAGAATTTACAAAATTTATTTGACGAACAAGGGAAACACCCAGAATTATTTTATGATGAAACGAAAGATGCTTCATGGAATTATCCTTTTATGAATAAAACATCACCCACAACTTATTCAGGCATAAATGCCACAATAAATAATAGTCGGTTTCTCCATATAAATCGGTTTTATTTTAATGAAGGTTTTACAGGAGTCCCTGAAGCCTTTGATGGGGGTAATGGATTTAATGCTCTGGGTGATGATGGATTTTGTCAATTCACTTATAAAACAACTGGAGCAACAGCCTCTGATACAAGAACCTTTGATTGTGACCATAGATCAGTTCCATTCTTTTTTAGATATGATGTAGGAAATAGAAACATAGACACAGGAGGAAATAATATCAATAATTTATCATATGGTTTTGCCACAAAAACAAAAAGAGATGATGAAGAAGGGGTCTCACGTGAATATATAACATTACATCCTGAATTAGTTAATGGATTACGTGCTGATGTATTTAACATGAGAAAAGGGCAAAAACCATTTACACAAAGTGACGGAACTAATTTCACAGATGTGGCTGAATGGGAACCTGGTGATATATTTGGATTACGTGTGGATTTAAGTTCTGATTTAACTTTAATAGGATGGGATAGACATTTCACATCATGGGGAAATATGGCAATTATGGAAACAACTGGACAGGCTCCTGTTTCTTATGATGGTTTAGCATCACCATCGTCTATAGGTCAAGGTATTCCATATACATCATCATTAAATGAAGCTGGTGGATCAATAGCTCACGTTGATTTTTATGAGACAGATAAAGGTGCTTTTTTAAAACCTGGAACTCATGATGGAATTAAAGGATACACTATAACCCCAGATCCAGTCAATGGATCACCAGATCAACCATCAACAGGAAGTGGTGCTTTATTTAAAGTTGTTATTGGATCTGACAAAACGGCATCAAGTGTCACACTTTCTAATGATGGTGGGAAAAATTATAAAGAAGGGGATTATTTGTTTTTAGAAGGCATTCCATTATTTTCACCCCTTGGTATTACAGATATTCCAGCTCAACCTGTAATGAAAATCACGAAAACAGCTTCGTCTGGATTGTTGTCAAGCAATGATTTTCTTATAGAAATGGCATATGCTGGAACAAACAATATCGCTTGTGTATATGATCAAGTATCCAATAAATTCGGTTTTGAGTATTTACATATGCCAGAATTTGTTGGTAATGAATATGATGCTGGAGTGACTAATTACATCACACAAGTGACACCAGGAGCTGGACAGAGTACTCCTATTATTTCTTATAATATTCCAATAGATGATGATGCTGGAAATGAAGTTTATAAAATTAATAAAAGATTAAGAAAAATGGCATTTTGTCCAGATATGACCCCATATATGGATATGACTGGAGTGATAGAATCTTCATATCAACAGGCAACTAATCCTGGAGAAGTAAGAGTTGATCCTATGAATAATGGTTTTTCACCATGGGTTATTTATGATTCCAAAGGTGGAGTGGCAATTAATTTTGGACAATCAGCAAAAATAGATGAAGATATTTCACCCATTTCACAAACTGAAGCTTGGAATAATAGTGTACTTGGAATATTAGGTTATTCTTATGAACAATTTAATCCAGAAGTTATAACATCTAAAAATACATATCAATCAAGGCTGGATGGAAATAATATAAATAGTGTATATTTTCCAACAACAAATGGGGAATTATTGACAGCAGATACAAATACTTATTATATGAATCCATTTGGAGCTGTGTTGTATACTAATCAATTGCCGACATGTCTTGATTTACAACTATCAACAACATCAACATATAATGAAGGAGATGGAACCAAATTAACTTGGCATTTCCTTCCATCAATTGTTAAACCGACTAAATCTATGAAATTAGAAGGTGTTAATCTTCCAAGGGTTACTCTAAATCCATATATGACAATAAGAAGTGATTTAGTAACTCATAAGAAATATATAGGTGGAACTAATTCTGGATTATCACTTCCCATTATTGGTATTGTACAAAAAATCAATGCTGATAAGGATTATCTGGAAACAGCTATTGGAGAAGTGTTTACTGTCACGGAACCGATGAAATTTAGCAGTATTACAACGGCTATTTGTGATCCAGATGGAAGTTTATCATTATTGGATCAAGGTTCAGCTGTTATATATAAGATTGCCAAAAATGATAATATTAATAATTATTCATTTTTAGAAGATTTTAAAAAAAATTTAAAGTAAATAAATATATTTTATATAATTATAAATAATGGCAGATCAATATAGTGAAACACCTCCATCTGAAGAGAAATCAGCACCTGTTAAGAAAGCACGTAAATCAACTGGCAAGATGTCGGATAAACAAAAATCGGATTTAACTAAACACATGGCAAAAATGGAAAAGGCTGGTATGAGTAAAAGTGAAATGAAATCCCATAGAATGAAGATGATGGGGAGAGTAAGGAAGGGAATGACAATTCAGAAAGCACATAATGATCTGAAAAAGGGATCTAAATAATTTCCGTCAAGGATAAAATCCAAAAATAAGTCAACAATAAAATAATTCTTACTCCAAGTTTTTTTGATATTTATCCTTGACGGAATTAATCAAACTTTAGTTGGAAGAAACCTTTCTGAAATTTAATACATTTGTTCTTCCCTATTTCTTTTAATTTATTTTTAATTTCCATTTCTTTTAAGATATGTGGTGGAATATAAATATCAACTATTTCTTTTATGGGATTCATATTATATTCTTTGATTGCTTTTCTAACAGAAGGAATAGCTCCATGTTTTTTAATACAATTAATATCTTGTAATATATTTTCATTATTATTATAATCCGTGTTTTCTAAATTATAACCATTCCGACAATAATGTTTTATTCTTTTACATTTATGAATAATATCATTTTTATCTCTCACAGATAATATTTTATTTGGATTAACATTGATTAAGTAATGTTTAAGATCAATAATATTATTAAATGGAAGATGTAAACTGGCTTTAATATTATCTATTGTTCCCAGTTGATCAATCAACAAAGCAGACAAATCAACTTTCTTATATTGTCTTGGGTTCTTAATTTTGATATTTAATTCTATAATTATTTTAACCAATTCTAATTTAGAATGTGTTTTGTGAATTATCATTATAATTTAACAAATATAAAAAAAATGTATATTATACCTATAAAGGATGTTGAGTACAAAAGAATTAAGAAAACTTATAACGGCACATAATAAATTATCCCAGATTAAAATTCCTAAAGGAGCAACCAGAGATGATTTAATTAAGTTAATAGAATCAGCTGGTTATTCAGTTGATGAAGAAAAGAAAGTTATTAAAGCAAAGGTGAAAAGGGGAAAACAAATCACACTTGCTAAAGCAGAACAAGTCACTAAAAAGAAACCAGCTAAAGCAAAAAAACCAGTTGATAAAAAAGCAGAAATGGAAAAGATAATTCAGTATATATTAAAAAACAAATCCGTTTTAAAAGATGAAAGGATTAAGTCCTTGCTATAGATTTAAATTTAGTTATAATATAACCAGATTGATCATCTTCATGTATTTGTTTTAATTTCATTAATCCAAGGAAACTTGCCACAAAATGTAAATGATCCTCACTTGATACTTTTAATTTATTTGTTCTCCTATGATGAAAACAATCAATATAACCTTTCATAACAATAATCATTTTATCTAATGAATGGTTCTTTCTTAAACCTTGTAATAGTAATTCATTTCCTTTATTAAGTAATTCATTTTCATCTTTAATAATATAATTACTTAATATTTCATTCTTATAATGAAATGTTATATATTTTTTCTTTCCCATATTATATAATATGCTAATAATAAAAGCTTTATATATATAAATCTTACTTTTAATCAATAATTAACTATTAAATATGTCTTAAATCTCACTTTTAATCAACTTTACTACTTAAAGACGTTAAAATTAATTAATTTTAATGTCTTTTTAAGTGCTTTTCGGTTATAAATCTATTTAAAGACGTTAAATATAAGATTTATGGATAATATTAATATATATAATAAGTGAAATATAAGATTTATGATATACTTACAAATCCTTTATTATCTTTTGATGTTATTATTTCTTCTTTTTGTACTTCATCATCTGAATATTCTTCTGATGATACGTCTGATTCTGTTTCATAATCTAAATCTTCATTTTTAATTAATTCTTTAAAAGCATGTAAAAGAATTGGCTTATCTTTTAATTCTTCCATAATATCTTTGTAAATATCCATCAATTCTTCCATTTCCATAACTTTAGAAATAACACTCATTTTATATTAACATAGATTTTAATTTTATCATTCTAACCAAATTATATCTCTTTTTAAATTCATTTTATAACAATAAAATAATGTATCAAATGTGGCTGATGAATGTTTTTCTGGTTTCCAATTATATCTTGATGGTGGAATGATTATTTGTATTTTATCTTTGTATTGTTTAAAATATTTATAACATATAGTTGATACTGGCATTATTAAAATAAATGGTTTATCTAATATGAATAATCTTTCTAATATTTGTTTCTTAATACTAAAAGGTGGATTATCAACAACGAGATCATAATTATCTGGTTGATATGTAAAAAAATCTTTATTTTCATGTATTACATTATATTGCAAATCTATTAATGTATGTTTTCCATCATTATAAAACGGACACCATATTACTTTATCTTTTGGTATATATTTTTCTATATCTTTCCATACTTTAATTGGAGTATTAAAATCATCAAATTTTTGGGGCTGATAATGGGAATATGTAGTCATTATAATATCTAATATATTTTAATTTTAAGAAATATACGTTTAATTTCCGTGAAAATAAAATGTTTACTATTATATAATGGATAAATATGCTAAAAGTTTAATCTATGGAATTAGGTGTAATACAACTGGGGAACTATATATTGGCTCATCAACTGAAGAACTTAAAACAAGATTATCAAAACATATAACTGATTTGAGAGGTTATATGGGATATAAGAACAATAAACCAAGAAATTATAGATCATCATTTGAGGTTTTGTTTAATGATAATTATGATATGTTTGAGATAGAAACATATCCATGTAAAACTAAAAGAGAATTAGAAATACGTGAATCACTCCACATATTAAATAACAAATGTATAAATAAAAGATTAGCTGTTAAAGTTAATCCTGAAGATTATGATTTATCTTCTTTGCCTTCTTGTCCTTCTTTGATATAAACTTTATTCATAGTGGCTACTGAATGTCCAGTTATTTCTGCCATCTTTTCTTGTTCCTTTTTTAATTCACCAAATTTATCTGACAAGACAATTTTTCTTAACATAGTTGTCCCTATAGATTTTCCGATATATTTTTTAGAATATTTAATCAATATTTGAGATAATTGATTTCTTGATAATGCTTTCCCTGTGGATGATTTAAACATTACACCCATCCCATTAATTTTAAGATATGACCTTATTAATTTTTCTAAATCCTTTGGTACATCAAACCGAAGCTCTTCATACTTTTTAGATGTTTTAAATTTATTAAGTGACATGAACATCTTTCCCTTCTCAACAATTAACCAATTCTTTGCTTTCTTATCAGCTTCACTTAATTTATTATATTCCCTTTTGGTTATAGCTTCCATTCCAGCCAGATCATTTCTCATAGGAAGCCTAATATGAATCTGATAAATAATGTATACTTGTAAAAGCATTTTATCCTTTGCTGTTAATTCTTTCTTTTTAAAACCTTTTAAATCCTGTCCCATTTTATTAATCATATCCACAACTTCTTTTAATGGTACAAAATTTGGAGCTTGTTTGTCAGATATTTTAGAACCTTGATCTTGATATTGGGCATTTAATTCATCTCTTTTTTCTTGATATTCTTTTAATAATTTATTATATTTATCATCACTATTTAATGCCAGTAATAAAATAATAATGGAATTTAAGTAATTACGAATTGTTGTAAAATGTTTATTCTCAAGTTTCTCCATAACTTTATCCACATCTTTAAGAAAAGTATAACCATCTGTATCAAAGATTTCTTTTAATTTATTTAAGTTGGCTTCATATGTTTTAATGGTATTATCTTTGATATTAGGTTTCACTTTTTTGATTTGTTCTGTTAGATTTTTCACTTCCATTTGATATAATATAAGATTTTTATATTTAAATTAAAAAACTTAAAATTTCCGTCAAGGATAAAAAGTTGATTTTGGAGAACTCAAACATTTTATTTTGTTGGATATTTTTTGATATTTATCCTTGACGGATTTTCGGATTTATATTTAAAATATTATCTATATTATAATATAAATGAACAACACAGAAATTTATGATGATGCCAAAATCAATAAAATTATAGAGCTATACAAGAAGAATAGATACAGGGATAAAATTAAATATCAAAAGAAGAAGGATGATCCTGAATTCATTATACAAAATAGATTGAGAGCTAAAACACATTATGAAAATGTGTACAAAGAAAAGAAGAAAGATAATTATGAAAAAAACAAAGTATTATTACAAACTAAATCTCTATTTAGATATTATAAGAAGAATGATAAAGTTGATGGATTTAAGAACAAATATCCAGACAAATATCAATTATTACAAGATCATGGCATTGATGTATCTTCTTCAGGTTCTGGTTCAGTTGTTTGAGATTTATCCTTTTTGGATACGTCCTCTTCGTCATCACTTTTATAAACAATTACTTCTTTTAAACCATTACATATAATGGGCTTTCTCACTTTAGGATAATCAGCATTAAATTTCTTATTAAATGTATTGATAATATCTCTATCAATATTCGGACTTGATTCTAATAATCGGTCATATTCTGCCCTTGATACTTTTAAGAAGTCACGGCAATTTTTTCTTTTACAATCTTTTAAAGCCAGTTCTATCTGAATATTCCTGGCAAACTTTGACCAACTAACACATGAAATTCTATGATTTTCATATTGTTCAGCATATTTTAAAAATGATAATAATGTTCCAAGTATTCCAGCAAATATATTAATCCCA
>Ga0187217_1001168_pt1 | contig 10914 bp, 14 predicted proteins | sample 15SPOviralmetaG_FD_130165 | JGI IMG/M metagenome (GOLD analysis project Ga0187217, IMG submission 130165) | Marine viral communities from the oligotrophic San Pedro Time Series (SPOT) site, San Pedro Channel, CA, USA - 15 SPOT_SRF_2010-09-15... | ecosystem: Environmental > Aquatic > Marine >... | reverse complement strand
AGACTTTGCCGCATCAGTTCAGTGGGTAACAGAACAAGTTTTCCTTGACCTAGCGATAAAGTGTAAAAACCTTGGTGCGAAGAAACTTATTGTCACTGGTGGTTGTGCCCAAAATATTGTTGCGATGAGTAAGATACGTCCTATGTTTGAAGATATGCATATACCAGTTGCACCTACCGACGCTGGATCTGCACTTGGAGCGGCCGCACATTCGTGGGCGAGGGAAACAGGAAACGAGACAGGTAGACTTAATTGGAAATCGCCTTATCTCGGACATGATTTGTCAGTTGATTTGAATCCAAAACAAATCGCAAAATATCTCGACAAAAACAAAATTTGTGGTGTTGCAAATGGACGTGCAGAGTTTGGGCCACGTGCGTTGGGTAACAGATCTTTACTTGCAGACGTAAGGACAGATCTAAAAACTACAGTTAATCAAATTAAAAGACGACAAGAGTTTAGACCATTTGCACCAGCGATCCTGTCAGAATATGCAGATCAATATTTCGAGGGATATATGGGCGAATATATGCAGTACACATGTAAAGCAAAACATGACTATAAGTCTGTCATTCATGTAGATGGAACGAGTAGAGTTCAAGTCGTTAAACCAGATTGCGAATCGATACTGCGAAAGATCCTAGAAGAGTATTTTACATTAACAGGTGTACCAATGTTATTGAACACATCTTTAAACGTGCGTGGTAAACCAATGGTAAATACCCATACACACGCCAGAGCTTTTGAGAAACATTATAGAACAAAGGTTTTCCATGCATGGTCAGGAAAATAAATCAAGAGAATAGAAGACTGGTTGGTCAGACCATGAATTTCAATAACAGGTCGGATCTTACAGTTAAAGGTACGCCCGGGATTGGTGACGCGATGTATTCTTTAAACCTTGCGTATAACAGATCTTTTTTCTTTCAGAAAAAAATAAGATTAACCTTCCAGTGGTATCACAGACGTGATTTTAATTATCACGTGGAAGATCCTGAGACTATTATACAAAAAATACACTATCTAAAACATTTCTATGATACAGAGTTTACTGATGTCAAGATAATGCATGAATTCAATTGTACAGATACTAAACTGTGGGCAGAAAGACATCAAGGATTTTATCGAAGGATGTTGAAAGACAACACATTCCAATTTAAATACAATGATTGGAGATTTGCAGACTGGTGCAGAAAAGAAACAATACCTAAAAAGATTGTTATGTGGAATCAGACAGGAAATGCAAATCCACCTAGAGGATATAAAAGACCATTCGATAGAGAAGAATGGACACGTGCGGCTGAACTGATGGATATGCAAGGATATGATGTAGTAGAGATAGACTATAGGACTCCAATAAGGGAAGCATTTTGGCATATAAATACGTGTGAATGTTGCGTTGCGTATGAAGGTATGTGGCACTATGTTGCAAAGAACTTTCAGAAACCAATGATCGTACTGACTAAAGACATAATAACCAGACATCACACACCGAACGCATTGATATACCAAGTACCAAAAGTTAAAGAACATAGTATAAAATATTTTCATAAGTTTGAGAAAAAGGTACGGAGAGCAACAGACTATAATAAAGTTGAAATAGATAAATTTAAGGCGATATACCATGAAGGTTGATAGAGCAGTAATAGAAATAAACGGTGGGTGTAACTACACCTGTTCGATGTGTCCACAGACAGATCCAGTGACAGGTAAGACTGGCGCACGAGGTAAGAACTGGTTGAAGAAGATGTCACTAGATCAGTTCGAGGATATCGTTGCGGAGTGTACTGAGGCTGGGTTAAACGTTGTCAATCTGGAAGGATCTGGTGAACCATCACTCAACCGCAATCTCGCAGAGTATATCGCAATCGTAAAGAAGTATGGTGCAAAGGCATTCTGTTTCTCGAATGGTATGCGTATGAAGGATGACTTTATGCGAGAAGTTATCGATGCTGGTGTTGACTTCTATAGATTCTCTATTATCGGATATACACCAGAGTTGTATCAGAAGTGGATGAATAGTCCTTTCTTTAATCTTGCACTCAGTAACATGAAAGCAATGAACGAATATGTCGCAAAGTCTGGTTCTGATGCAACAATTGCATCGTATCATCTAGTTCTTGATAATGATAATATTGAATACGAGGTAGAACAGTATAAAAAGATAGTCGAAGACGCTGGTGTTTCTACCGAGATATGGAAAATGCACAACTGGGCAGGGGTATACGAACCAGAGTATGGACGTGAAGGTAAGATCAAAACTTGCGGTAGACCATTTTCACCTGATCTAGTTATTCGGGCTGGTGGTCTCGACGGTAAGACTGGTGCAGTTCATCCATGTTGTCAAGTTCTAGGACGTGATGATGAGGCAGTTCTAGGACACTTTGAAGATAATACACTATCGGAGATTGTGTCGGGAGATCTATATTCCGAACTACGTGAACAACATAGAACTGGGAACTATCCAGACTTTTGCAAATCCTGTGATTTTCTTATTGACGATCCAGAGACTTTAGTGTATACTAATCATAAACGTGACTTATATAAAATGCATGGAACAAACTTTGACCTCAACGATTACAGATAAAACTGTACCAATCTACATTATTGGTATGAAGAATAACGAAGTCTCTCAGTATTATGAGAAACAATGTATTGACAATTTCACTAAATTCGGGTATAATAACCTAAATCACTTTGAAGCAATTGTTCCAGAAACACTGGGAAACGAACTAATATTTGCACCACATAGACACTATAGTCCGACAAAATTTAGAGATTGGGATGTAGTAGAAAAGGCTATATGGTATTCACACTATTATCAGTGGTGTAAATGCGTAGAGTTGGGAGAAACGATCATAGTCGCAGAACACGACTGTATGTTAACAAGAGAGTTTACATCAGATGTATTGGATCATGGACTTTATTCATTCGCCGCAACCACAAGAACAAGTCATTCTATTGCGGGCGTCGGGTATATTATCACACCTAAGTACGCACAAAAACTAAAAGATAAATCTGAAGAAAGAAATATCGTGACTCCTGTAGATGGGTTTATCCATCACTTTCAAAGAAAGAGAATGCCGTATGGAGAGTTTGATACAGACTTCAAACGGAAACATGTCTTTGCCAGACACTTCGTAAACCAGAAGGTAGGTACGGTAAAGAAAACAGTGGGAAAAAAGAAACGATGAGAAGAAATTTAGTTTGGCAATATTACATACCATATGAATCGTTTGACAAAGATATGGGTGGAGTTAAAATGCCAGAATGGGCTTGTTCTGGATCTAGGTCTGCGAGTGCATATGCAAAACACTGTGACGCAGATTACCTACTGACACACGAACGACACTTTCCACACCTTGATCCAAGACTAGATTCTTTGCGAATAATCTACGATCCATACTTTGAACAGTTCGAAGAGATCTTGAGCATTGACTTAGATATGTTGATACATTCCAGATGTCCTAATATATTCAACACACCTATCGACGATGTTGCAATGGTTCACGAACTAGGTATTTTCAGTGGTGGTGCAAGTAGATGGTTGGAGAAGGTGATGACACCACCCCAACACAAACGAGGTATTCACGCATATGGTAAAATGTTGTTTGGTGCAGACTGGATGTTTCCAAAGTCATATCTCTATCCTATGGAACAATACAGGTACATGAACGGTGGAGTTCAACTGTGGTCGAGAGATGGTAGGATGAAGGCAAGAGAACACTTCACGTCAGTAGATCACTACGTTCTACACACACGATATACAGAACAGATGTATATCAATTTACAATTATCACAACCAGAATTTAAGGTAACAGAACTTGATACCAAGTGGAATCGTTTATCGTCATATCAGTGGCCGAGAACAAACGGTATTCCACAACCAGACGGTTACATAAACCATTTCCTTGCAAGAGATAAGTTCAATATGCCTAAATTAGAAAACTCGGAGTTAAGTATATGGCAACCTATCTAGAAATAGCCGCAGAGAAACCACGTGGACTCAACTGGTCTGTCGTAAACCTTGCAGATCACGATGGAGTAGAAAGTCAAGATCTCACTGATCTACCGACTACTTTTCTGGACGAAGAGTTCAATGGGATATACAGTGAACACTTTATCGAACATCTATACAGATATCAAGGGATAAACTTCTTCAAAGAAGCATATCGGATAATGAAACCTGGCGGTACAATTCGTACAGTATGGCCGTCTCAAGAGATTGTGGAATGGTTAGTAGATCCACGTATCGATCTATCTGACAATGAGTTTGTCAAGTTTTACTTTGACAAGTATGTTATAAAAGAACGGTTCTCACCGCCTGGCAACGAACACAGAAGAAAACAAGAACAGGTTGCATTGGGATTGTTACACCAGAAAGGTCAACATTTATATGTCTGGGGAGAAACAGAGATGATGGGTGTACTAGAACATATTGGATTTACCAATGTAAAAAAGTGTGATTATCTTCATAGTACAGTACCAGAATTTAACGGTATAGATACACCAAGTAAAGTGAGGGCATGGCACTCAAGTGTCGTGGAAGCGAGTAAACCGTGGGTTTCCAAGTGGTAAGTATTATTATACAATATGAAACAGAAGACGAACACTATTTCAAAAGATGTTGGCATCCACTAATATACAAACACGGTGAGATGGATTTTATTATTGTTGATAAACAGAGTTCCGCACCTATGCCAGATGCGAGGAATTGTCGGGTGGTAAAAAGTAATCTAGATGCACTGGCGATCTCACAAAAAACATGGTTTGGTACACCAGTTAATGAAATACCGACATATCAGACAATGATAATGTTGCAAGAGTCTGATGGTAAAGAAGGCCACGTTGATCCCAAAGGAACAATGTATAATATAAGGGAAATGTTATGATAAAGGGTGATTTCAAACACTGCAAAGATCTTGCACAGTTTAACAAAGAGATACGTATATTACAAGAAACACCAGATGGCAATTCTCATGGAGCAGGATACTGTAATCATCACGACGAGATAATCAAACTTGCACCAGAGTGTGAGTCATACCGAGAACTCGGAGTGATGCAAGGTGCAACATCTGCATGTGCGGCTGTTGCTGGTATACTAGATCAACAGTTGATTGATATAGAAGATTACCAGTGGACACCATACAAACATCTGTGGGATAACTTCGAAGGTCTAAAGTATGTCTATCACAAAAAGTCTTCGTTGACACCACAAATGGTCAACCTACCAAAAGTAGATTTGATGTTGGTAGACTCTATGCATAACTATGGTCACGTAAGAGAAGAATTAAAAATTCATGCACAAACAGTAAACAAATATATCATATTCCATGATACATCTAAACCAACAGATCAAGTATATCGTGCAGTAACAGATTTCTGTATGACTAACTCTGCATGGCAAGTAATACGAAGAGATGAAAATAGTGTAGGGTTTGCTACAATTAAGAGGATCTAATGAAGAATATATTACTGCAACACTGGACTGGTACACAACCAGAACTCGTACAGAAGTCTGTTGCAAACATGAAGAAGTACGCAAAGAAATGTGGTGCAGACTATAGGTTGTTAGAAGGTAATGGGTTTCGTTCTTGGTTGGCAACACCCTGTCAGAAACTATGGATGTTAGACGCAGTGTTTGACCAGTATGATGTAGTTGTTATGGTCGATCCAGATATGTTTACTCGAAAAGGATTGAAAGAAAACATCTTTACCGACGTGACTGGTATTGGTATGTACACAGAGTTTCAAGCAAATCTGTTCATTAAGTTGCAACAACAGTATCCACTATTGACCGATAAAGACTTTCCTTACTGGGGTGGAGCGATATATAGATTAGAACGTGAACACAGAGTGGAGATGCGAAAATATATAAATGATGCGGAGATGACTGTCCATAGTGGAAACTTCAATGATGAAGGTATCATGCACAGACTGGCCACTCACGCACGTATTCCAATGCAGAAGTTGCCGGGCGATTTTAAATGGTGTCACTGTAGTTACCGAGAAGGTATCGAAGATTCTGCGATGATTCATATCAGAACAAAAACTACACCATTTGGTAACAAAAAACCAAAACTAGATAACTACTATACATTAGTGAAAAGGGGATTAATATGATTGTATCAGTAACAGGATCAAGAGGATTTATTGGTCAGTGGTTAGTAAAAAGACTTTTTGAAGAAGGACATGAAGTTCGAGAATGGGATCGACATATTGATCGTGATATTGCAGACTGGGAGTTGGAAGAATCAGACTTTGTAGTTCATCTTGCGGCAATGGCAGATGTACGTGCATCTATGTTAGAACCAGAACTGTGGTATGCAAATAACGTAACAACCACAACTCGTATACAACGTATTTGTAATGAAAACAAAGTACCACTAGTATATGCATCGTCTTCGTGTGTACATGCGTGGTGGAAATCACCTTACGGTACAACCAAGAAGATCAATGAAGAGACTGCGTTTCCTGGCCAAGTGGGTCTGAGATTTACTACGGTATATGGTGAGGGTGCAAGAGAATCCATGTTTATCGGTAAACTTCTACGTGGTGAAATTAAATATGCAACACGTCACGTCAGAGACTTTATTCACGTAAGTGATGTGGTTAATGGTATTATGTTGTTCGTCAATGGGGGTACAAAAGACAGATTGCCTGCGTATAATATGGGTACAGGTAGAGGTAACAAAGTCAGTAGAGTCGCTCATAAATATGGGTGGTTAGGAGAAATCACTGACGGTGATGATTGTGAGGCTTTGGATAATACGGCAGACAACAGTGAACTGTTAAAACTAGGTTGGGAACCAAAAATAGATGTAATGGAGTATGTCACGTTTCAAAAACTAGGTAAGACAACTCACGCAAAAACTAAAACAGAACGTAATCAGTTTGACGCAACAGGCCCAGAAGGAGTTTTACTTGCAGAGTCAGATGAAACTAGGAACCCAATGGATGAAGGCGAAACTTTATCTATCGAAGAAGTAGGTGGTAGTTGGAAAGGTAATCTCGTAAATCCATGAAGAATTTAATATATCAGTGTTGGGCAGGTGAACTACGCAACGGTTGCAAATACAGTTACAAACTATTTAAAGAATATGCAGATCGGATCGGTGCAGATTATAAACTGGATGTAAATCCTAATATTGCTGGTAAACTGTGTGATGTACCAATGTACTTCGAATGGTTAAATCCTATATGCGACGATTCGTTCCTAGAGTACGATAATGTTCTCACAGTTGACATGGATGTATTTCCAGTAGACGGTTTGACAGAAAACATTTTTGATATAGACATAGGCCATCTCGGAGTATGCACAGAACCATTCCAAGGTAAGTACCGAGAGTCTACTTCTATCGGTGGATCTATCAACAAGGCAAATGATGAGAGATGGGCGAACGCAGTCACCATGAAATGGGGTTGTGATATGCCTCGTGACGAAGACGGTTATCTAACAGTTTACAACGCTGGTATGGTCGTGTTTAGTAATGAAGGTATGATGCAGGCTAGGAACGAGTGGGTTCCTTTCCAAGAATATATCAATTACATGCGTGGACAGGGATTAGGTCGTTTCTATACGGTTGATCAGAACTATATGCACGCCATGATGTGTGCAACAAAATGTGACTATACTACAATGGACAATGGTTGGAATCACTATGTACACGAGATCCGAGGGCCTCTTGCATTTGAACATCCTCACGGAATAAATGATTCCAGAGATGCTTGGACTAGGTTTGTTCATTGTCAGTTGAGTGGTGGAGATTACTTCTCAGACGAGAAACTATATAACATTACTAACAAACCAATAGGAGAGTGGATTGGAACGTAGAAATGGTGAAACTTCTTGGGATGTAATGCAACGTCAAATCATGGAAGAGTTTCGTAACAAACCAGACAGATGGTTATTACAAAAACAAATCCGTAGATGTTTACATCCAAGACAGGAAGAACAGACGGCTGCATACTGGAGAATGATCGAACAAGACGAGTGGTTGATGCAAGAGATTCTACCAAAGATTGGTGATCCGCCTATGGGCAGTCCTCTTCAATGGACATACTCTAAAATGCATAGTCCGTTGACTTTACAACACGCATTCTACTTGTCTATGATGAAAAAATATTTTGGGTTCAATCTATGGGAAAATCCAGACATTGATTACTTCTTAGAGATCGGTGGTGGATACGGTAACTTTGCAAGGATAATGCGAACACTGGGATCTAATTTCCCCGAACACGTTATATGTGACTTGCCAGGGATACAGGAAATACAGAAAACATACCTTGCCAAATACGACAATATAAAGTATACTCTTTTAGACGAAAGAAGTATTACACCGAGAAACAAACAAAATTCGTTTATGATGGCGACACATAGTATCAATGAAATGCCTATGAGAGACAGAAGAAAAGTGCCTTATAGATCATATAAGTATATGTTCATAATCCACAACAAAGACTTTGATGGTGTAAATAATTTTGATTATTTTAATGATCTAAGAGAAGAACTAAAAAATGAATATAACATTGAACATTGGCAAGATGAAACATATAGGAAATCATGGAATTGGATAGCGATCAAAAAGTAAAGTCACTTCAAGAATGTTATAATGAGGCGAAGTCGGATAAGGGTGCAAGAAAACATTTTTACAATGAAGCCTACGAACCTCATTTTGAAAAATTTAGATATGAAGAATTTAACTTTCTTGAAATTGGTATTCTAAAAGGTGCAAGTATAGAAGCACACTTGGACTATTTTCCGAATGCAAACTTGTACGCAATCGATACATTTGAAAGAAAACCACCTGATCAGATCAAAACTTGTAATGAACCAGATCCTAGATTTAAATGGTTACAGGCAGATAGTACAGATCCAAATCTTACAGAGATGATGAAAACTGCTTGGGGTGATATTGAATTTGACTTAATCGTTGACGATGGCGCACACTGGTTTGATATGCAAAGACTGACGTTTAAGAACTGTCATCCAATGATGTCTAAAAAGGGTAAATATTTTATAGAAGACATGTGGCCGTTGAACTGGTTGCCAGAATGCAACGATCATAGAATATGGCAACTATACGAATATCCAAAAAAATTTAGTAGAGATAAGTTTAATCTTCTCATGGAATCTATCGATCATATGAAACAAACTCATTATGATCTTAGATCAAAACCAAAAGGTCACAGAATAGGTAGACATGTACCATATGAGAATAGGGGTAAACCATATTTGGTGCCGGGCGAATGGATCGGGGATAGTACTATTTTGATGTTAGAGAACCAGTAATGTCTACGATTAATGGTCGAGGATTGACTGTTGGTGGAATCGATGGTATAATGAACAGAGAATTTCCATCACAAGATCTTGGTGTTGATGGTGTAATGAAGAGGACGCAAGACACAATGAAGGCATATATTATATCAATGTTAAACGATCACGACTCTACAGTCGCGACTCGCAGACTATTGCGTTCCATAGAATCAACTAAATCAAATATTGATGCAATGACATTCAACGCAGTGACACCTGAGACTATGGATGAAAACATAAAAAGGTTATTTGGTTCGCAAATGCCGTATGCAAAGATCCAGTACACTTATCCAAAGACTGAGGCAGAGAACAGACTTGACATTTTATCTGGACTGAAACTATCTGCATACGTCAATAAAGATATTAGAAAACGCATATCCTGTTTTCTCAGTCATTACTCTTTGTGGAGACTATGTTACCAGATGAAAGAACCAATTATGATTCTGGAACACGATGCATTGTTTAAAAGAACATTTGATTATACGAACATTAAAGATCGATTTACTGGAACAGTGTTGGGTATAAATGATCCAAGAGGTGCGACTCGTAAAGCGAGAGTGTACGATGTAAACTGTCAAAAAAGACAACAAATATTAGATGAACAATGGAAACAAAACAACAAAGGTAAACATCAGTTGAGTCAGATGGGTAGAGCCGACGAATACTCTCCACCTGAGTATCAGTTGTTCACTGCACCAAATGTAGATGGAGATAACGCGGTTCCACAGGGATTGGCAGGAAATTCTGCGTATATAATTAAACCACAGGGTGCAGCGGATCTTATGGGGTTGGTTGCAGAACATGGGTTCTGGCCCAACGACGCAATTATGTGTAAACAACTAATGCCCAGACAATTGATGCAACTGTACCCATATATAACAGTAGTTCAAGGTCTTCAATCTACGACATCAACATGACAATAGCAAGAGTTATAACAATTCAAGACAATGAACGTTCTATGCAGACTGCAAGAAGAACGATCAAAACTGGTGCAAAATATAATGTTGAGGTATTGAACTGGAAAGCCACTACACCAAAAGACGATCCCGAACAGATCGCAGAAGATAAGGGTATTCCCACAGAAGGGTTCAAAGAAGTATACTCTAGATTTGATAGATGTCTATCTGCCTTCTTGTCGCACCATTCTCTCTGGGAACATTGTGTTGAGATAAACGAGGATATTCTAATCCTTGAACACGATGCAGTGTTTGTTGCACCACCACCTGTTATAACATATCATTACGGTATTGTAAACTTGGGGAAACCATCGTATGGCAAACATCAACAAGCACCCACGATTGGTCTTGGTGCAATGCATTCAAAACAATACTTGCCAGGCGCTCACGCATATCTCATATCACCAGAAGCAGCAAAACTATTGATAGATACTGCAAAGATAGAAGCAGGCCCTACTGATGTATGGATACATAATTCAAGGTTTAATTTTATACAAGAATACTATCCATGGCCATGCGAAGTAAAAGACAATTTTAGTACAATACAAGTACAAAGAGGTTGTCTGGCAAAACATGGATGGAACGAAGGAATCGGATATGACATCATCTAATCTATTCATAACAGGTTGTGACAAGTTCCTT
>Ga0187217_1001167_pt1 | contig 10916 bp, 10 predicted proteins | sample 15SPOviralmetaG_FD_130165 | JGI IMG/M metagenome (GOLD analysis project Ga0187217, IMG submission 130165) | Marine viral communities from the oligotrophic San Pedro Time Series (SPOT) site, San Pedro Channel, CA, USA - 15 SPOT_SRF_2010-09-15... | ecosystem: Environmental > Aquatic > Marine >... | reverse complement strand
TGGCGTAAGACGTAGTGCTATGATCTCTCTGTCTAACCTGAGTGATGACCGTATGCGTCATGCTAAGTCAGGACAGTGGTGGGAGACAGCAGCACACAGAGCATTAGCTAACAACTCTGTTTCCTATACAGAAAGACCTGACATAGAAACATTTATGCGTGAGTGGACTGCGTTGGTAGAAAGTAAGTCAGGTGAAAGGGGGATATTTAATCGTGAAGCATCTAAGAAACAAGCTGCAAAATTTGGTAGACGTGACCCCGACTTTGAGTTTGGTACTAACCCCTGTTCAGAAATTATTCTACGGCCTTACCAGTTCTGTAACCTTACTGAAGTTGTGGTTAGGGGAACAGATACAGTTGACGATCTTGAGCGTAAAGTTAAACTGGCAACTATTCTTGGGACTGTTCAGTCTTCCTTCACTAAGTTTCCATATCTGCGAAAAGTGTGGCAACGAAATACCGAAGAAGAACGACTGTTGGGTGTGTCGCTCACTGGAATAATGGATAATAAACTATTAACATCTAAGAACAAAGGATTGGAGAAGACTCTTGAACATCTACGAGAAGTTGCTGTTAGTACTAATCTTGATTATTCTAATCGCCTTGGCATACCACAGAGTACATCTATCACCTGTGTCAAACCCAGCGGAACAGTTAGCCAACTTGTTGACAGTGCCTCTGGAATACACGCAAGGCACAGCAACTATTATGTAAGAACAGTAAGAGGTGACAACAAAGATCCTCTAACACAGTTCATGAAGGATCAAGGTATACCAAATGAGCCTTGTGTATTCAAGGGAGATACAACTACAGTATTTAGTTTTCCTGTAAAGTCTCCCGACAAAGCTATTACTAGAAACGATATGACAGCCATAGAACAATTAGAGATGTGGCTTATATATCAAAGACATTGGTGTGAGCATAAGCCATCAGTAACTATCTCAGTCAGAGATGATGAGTGGATGGACGTTGGTGCATTTGTTTTTAAACACTTTGATGAGATGTCTGGTGTGTCATTCTTGCCACACTCCGATCACACTTATCAACAAGCACCGTATCAAGACTGTGGTAAGCATGACTATAAGATGCTACTATCATGTATGCCAGATAAGATTGACTGGTCTAAACTATCAGAGTACGAACAAGAAGATAACACCGTAGCTATGCAGACAATGGCTTGCTCTGGTGATGTCTGTGAAATTGTAGATTTAACATAAGGAGATACCATGTTACAGCCAATTAAAGGATCATATTACAGAAAGTTTCAACCTCAATCATACGCAGAGAATGACAGTAAAGCTAAGACAACAATAACAAATTACTTAGAAAGTAATGGGCATACTATCCTTGACACAGAGGAAGATTTTTCTTTTGATATAAAGAGTAAGAAGAATGATGGTATGTATTACTCTGAAGTAGAGATGAAGAACCAATGGACAGGTGATTGGAATCCCAAGTGGAAAGAGATACGTATACCTTACAGAAAGTACAGACTTATAAACAAGTACAAGAAGGTAGAGGGTGACAATACTTATTGTAACTTCTATGTCATACGTAGTGACTGTAAACAAGCATGGAGAATCAAAGACTTTCAACTTACTGAAGAGTGTTCAAAGGAAATATGGTTAGCTAATGCTAGACGATATGAATATTTCTTTCACATTCCTTACGGTGAAGCAGAACTTATAGAGGTGTAACATGGAAGAAGAAGAATTTGAAATTTCTGAATTGTTTGATGATGTGGAGGACTATGTAAATAGTCCACCTCATTATGGTAAAGGTAGAATAGAGTGCATAGAATACATAAAAGATTTTCTATCAGATGATGAATACACTGGCTACCTTCGAGGCAACATAGCTAAGTATCTTCACCGTTGGAGATATAAAAATGGTGTAGAAGATCTAAAGAAAGCACGTTGGTATCTTGAGGCTTTAATACAACAGCAGTCTAGGAAATAAAATGAACAATACAAAAAAGAAAACTCTCGAACAAGAAGCTCAAGAGTTTCGTAAATTAAAAGTTATTGAAGAGCCACCTATGTCAGCTCGTATATATCTAGCAGGTCAAGCACTGTCAGGGTTGCTTGCTGCTAGTCGTGGTGGTTCTATTAGGCTTAGTGAGGTAAAGAGAGAAGCCTACGAGTGGGCAGATAGGATGCTAGAAGATTAGTTAGTTGCTCTTTTCTTGAGGTATTTCTCGTACTCTAGGTATGCCTCAAGAGTATCTAGCTGTTCATCTGTAAGATCTTTGAACTCAACTTTTTCTCCTGTTTGTTCTTGCATCATGGCAAGACCTCTGTCAATCTTATTCCAGTTATACTTACTACCTATGTCTATCATCTTGGCTAAAATTATATCATCAGTTTCATATATACCACGTTCCATAAATGTTAGTGTAGTTGCTCTGGCATCACTAAACATATTGTTTACTAAGTTTGTTCTCCACTCTAGTGTAGGTATTATTTTACGAGAACCTTTAGCTTCCCTAAACTTAGGACTTCTCATTAGTTCAGACGACATGTGTTCTACAACTTCATGGAATAGTTGATTGTATCTATTATCTGCCTTAGCACTTTTAGTTCTTAGGTTAGCCAAGTAAGTTGGTCTACCAATAATACTCAACACCTTCTTGGTGTCAGACATTTCAACTTCTCTGTAGCCAAGTTGTTTAGCTGCATCTAATTTTATTTTCCCTGTAGCAGCATTAAACTTTTCTTCAGATATATCTTCACCACTTACCACAGCAATAATCTGATCCATATAACGTAGTGAATTGTTTAAAGTTTCACTACCTTCTTTTCTGTTGACCATCTTGTAGTCATTACCTCTGGCTAAACCAACAGCAGTATTAACAGGGTCTAAGAATCTAGTTGACCCTGATACAGCTTGAGAAAAGATCTTACCCCAAGGTTTAACAAATGATTCTCTAGCTCTACTACCTGCCGAAGTTTCCCAGTCTGTTGCAGCTACAACGACAGTATCACCTAGACCATCAGTTATCTGATTAAGCTGTCTTGTAAGTTGTCCCGGTCCAAGCACCTCTATAATTTGAGCTATCTCTTCTCGTGGTGGTGTTGTTCCATCAAGAGCGTAGGAAAGAAGTCTACCTAAACCTTTGGCATGAGATATTGGAAAGTCATACTTTATATCTTTAACACCACCAGTTTTGTCATCAATAGATTCATTCCAAGCCAAACCAAGTTCTTTATTTAACATTTCATTTTGAGCCAGTCCATATATAGCTGCTAGACCTACTGCACCACGAACAGTATTTTCTCTGATACCTCTTTGAGTTCCGGTCTTTACACCTGCTATTTGTAGAGCAGCAGTAATACCTGTTCCATCAGACATAAGAGCTATAGTGTTGTTAAAGAATCTACCAAACGGTATTAACAAACCAAGACCTGCAACATCTCTGGCCTCTTCTATAATCTTAGGTACAAACCCTGCGTCTTTATACGACAGGGCGAAGGTAGCTTTCTGTGTTTCGTATACTGATTTGTTTAGTATATCCATGTATTCTTTACTTGCTATAAATTTAGCAGCGTTGGGATCATTAAAAAATTCATTAAAGTTTTTCTTAAAACCTATTCTTAATCCTTTATCTAATTGATATACAAACTCTTGAGACTTTGTAAGTATGTCTTGACCATGTACAAAGTTTATTGTTTGCAGTATGTCAATACCCTTATCAACTTGTAAACCCATCATGCTTTTAGAGTAGTCTACATCACCACCAAAAGCTTTCTTTAAAGCGTCATCAACTTCTATACCACCATTCATAGCAAATGTAAGTTGTCTTAGTGCATCAGGATTTTTATTTGCAATGGACATGTATGCATCGTAAGTCATACCTGTATCCATAAGATTTTTCAATCTTTGAACTTGTGCTAAATTTAATTGCTTAAAAATACGTAAAGACTCTGCAGCATTTTTACCATCACCCAACATTTTATTTAAACCTGCTTGACCTAAGTAAGTTAAAGCAAGTCCTGCATCAGTAATTGTGTTTATGCTAACAGCAGAACCATAACCCACTAGGTTAAGGTAAGATGTGCTAGGAGCTGTAACAAGTAAACGAATAACTTTACGCTGTGCATCCACTACAGTTTGATTTACTTTACCTAACCAACTAACTTTCTTAGTATCTTTAAGATCTAGTTTGTTGTCTATGTTAAGTAGTGCTGCAGCAGCATCTGATATAGATACCCCCTCAGCTTGTACTCTTGATATACCTAACCTTTTTGCAAACTGACTTGCAGCATTCATTAAGCGACCTTGGTCACTCATCTTTTTTGCAAATATGTCTGCAAAATTTTCCATATTTATTTTTCTTTTACCTGCTTTATCACCAAGATCTACCATCTTGATACCAGTAGCTTTAGTAAAATCTTTTATAAATTGTTTTGCAACTTTAGGGTCAGTCTTTTTTAATACATCTGCAATATAATTAGATACACCATCTTCAGGTGTACGTTTTATAAACACATGTCCTTGCTCTGCAAATATTTGAGCCATACCTTTAATACCAAGATCATCATCACCCATTAAAAATTTAATAAAGAAATCTGTATCTAAGTCTTGAAGCTCTGCACCACGAAGTGCTTTATCTCTTAATGTCTCAGTAAAAGGTGTATCTTCTTTTAAAATTTTTAGAGCTTCTGTTGGATCAAACTTCTTTGGTACTTCTACATCTATGTCTGGCTGTGCCAGTGCATTCTTATTTTTTTGTAGTGCAACTGTACCAAATCTAACACCACCAATAATCAGAGTTCCTACACCTGCAAGACCTAGATTAATTTTATTTACTTCTTCTTGTACACCAGTTCTTACAAGACCTTTTTCATAGGCATAAGCAGAACCTACATTGACTGCCATTTCGACAGCCATGTTTGCAGTTATCTCTTTTGCATTAGACTTAAGTCTGTTCTTAATTGTATCGGGGATTTTATCTCTAGCTTCTTTTTTAGCAACTGCTTTAGTTGCATTATCTTTAGAAACTTTTTTAAATGTTTCAGTGAACACTTTATTAGCTGCTTTTTCTGCAGCTTCTGCGGCAACACCTTGTTGTAGTTGCCTTCTGTAACTGGCTATAGCGGCTCTCTGTGCTAGTTTAGCAGCAGCTTTACTACCAGTACCAGTAAATAATTTACCTATACCAAAACCAATTAGGTTAACTGGGTCAGCTAGTGTAGTTCTTGTGTAGTCTCCTACGGCTTCTAGTTTTTCTCCTGCAGTGGTCTCTCCACTAAACACTCCAGCCATGTTTTCAAAAAGCTCGTAGGCTTTACCAACATTTGCTAATTCTTCAGAGTCATCTTCAAGACTGTTCAGAAATGCAACTTCACCTACAGTTCTTACAGAGTTACCACCAGAAAAACCTCTCATGTTATTCAGAAATTTATTTACAACTTCTTCTCTATTATCTTTACGAAACTCATCGACACCAAATCTAGTTTCCATATAGTCTCTAACTGTACCAAAGTATCTATCACTGGTTAAGTCGTTTTGAGAATATGTTCCAAACTCTATTGGCTCAGGTTCTTGAATTGTTTGTTGTGCTTCATCTGAAACAGGTTTTGAATTATACCACTCTTCATATGTAACATCTGGATCAAATAATGATTTAGCCATATTATCTCCCTAAGATATACTCTGCAGCACCCTGTCCATACTTTATGTTAAAATCTTTAATAGCATCTTCTCTTCTATCATCAGCTGAAGCCCGTTTTAATTTTTCCACATCACTTGGAATAAAGACATACTTGTCAAGTTCTCCAGATACTCCCGGTATAAATAAAGGATCTCCAGTTTGTTTTAACTTATCTAAAACTATTGGTCCAAACATCACACGCAAAGGTGTTGGATCTTTGTCATAATTACTAATTGCACCACTCAACTCTACTTTTTCATCAGTTTCTACATCAGGAAACTGACTTAGTTGGTTGTTAGCATATGCAAGTAGTGAGTTATCAAATGATTTTCTTTGCTTATCACCATCTATTTTACCTAAATATGCAGGAGCTATTTCAACACCAACACCCGGCCTAGTAACAGTAGGTAAAGCACCTATTCTAGAAGTTAATGATGCTAACGTTTCATCATCTAATAGTGATCTTGGATCAGTTAATAATGTCTGACCTATAGATACACCTTCTTCATAAGCTTTCATCCAACTTTCGTCACCATAGTTTTCAGCAACAATTACTATATTATCCATTAGTTCTTGACCAGTTGGTAAAGTTCCTACATTATTACCTCTGGTTTCAATAGCATCAAGCACTGTCTTAAGTGCAGTTGGAGATGCTGCAAGTTTTGCAAGATAGTCATTACCACCTTCAACATCACCTAAAAGTCTTTTAATTTTATTAAGACCAACTGAATCTTTAATCATAGGATTGCCACGATCACCTAGGTAATCTGAAATAGTTTTACTTCTACGAAGAAATTTACTTTCATTGAACTCATCTTCAAGTCTTGCTTCCTGTCTTTCTTTAAAAGCTTTATTATCTTTTCTTTCTTCTCTAGCTTCATGTTTTTCAAAACCGTCTAGTACACCTACCCAATTTACCATTATAAAGCCTCCCTTGCCATAAGACCTTTAGGTTTTTCTTCTTGCATTTCAGGCTGCTTCATAGGCATTTCTTTTTGCATAGGTTCTTCTTCCATAGGAGATAGGTCTAGATCTTCTTCTTCATTATCTATATCTTCTAGAATTTTTTTAGCTTGTTGTTCGTTTACTTGAGAGTTTAAAGCATCCATATCCATCTTGTTATCTGAAAGACCTTCTTTATATTCTATACCAGCTGCATCTGCTGTACCTGTTATGTACTCATGTATGACTGGGCCTATAATTAAAGATGTATCAATAGTATGTATACCCTCAGCAACAGCACCTCTAAGTAAACCTTCAGTTAAAGTTACCACATCCAACCCAAGTTCAAGTAAACCCATACAGGCTTTGGTTTTTTCAGGGTCATCTAACCTATCCATGTGCCACATCAATGCATCTTCTGCATTTGAATACTCTGGTGGATTTTCCCAAGGATAATTTTTAGGTTCAGTTGTTAGAGACTGTCCCGGAATTGGTGCATTAAACATCACTCAATCCTTCCATAATAATTTTCAATACTTCTTTTTGTTATATCACCACCGCCTCTAGGCCTCCATCCGGGATTCATTTTCCACTCTTTACTATTCTTTTTGTATACGACTGTGTCAGGACTAGCATTTCTAAAAGCAGGAGCAGCTTGAATTATACCTAATCCATAACTACCATCATAACCCCAACGTTTTAAATATAATCCGTATACGGAAAGTTGTTCTGCAGGTTCCATGTTTAAAACTTCATCAGGTGTAAAACCCAGTTCTGCTAGAGGATCTTCCAGCATTTGAAACATACCTACTGCACCTGCCTTACTAACTGCTGTTTCATCACCTTTAGATTCACCTTCAATAATTTTAAAAACTTCTTGTTCAGTAACACTTGGAAAATCTTTTTTAAATTTTTCCAGATTTGATAAAAAAGCAGGGTCAGATTTAAACTTGTCAGGCATTTCTGGATCTTTTAATCTAGACACTACTTGTTCATAGGTCTTTGGTTTTAGAGATGTTTCTGTGTTAGCTTTTTTTAAAGCTTCTTGTACTTGTTCTTTTAAACTTTTGTTAGAAGCCTGTAACTTATTAAAGAACTCAGACATAAAATCAAATTTAGACTCTGATTCTTTTTCTCTACTTGGAATAAGAGACTTCTTACCAATACCTTCACCAGTAAGTAGAGCTGTATCTATCTCATTATCAACAAACTTACGTTGTCTTTTACCAAGACCTTTTTGTTGTAATCTAAGGGTTCCTTGTTCTCTAGCTGATGCTAAAAGTTTTTCATAGGTTCTTTGTTCTCTAGACATATTAATTATACCTTTTAAGTTAAGCCAAGAGCTAGTTGTGCAAATATTGACCACTTAGCTGCACTCTGTGAATCTTGCCTAGCAATAGCGTACTCATCATATTTTTTATCAGCTAGTATTAACTCTAATGCTCTTTCCTTAGCTGACTCAGAGGATTTAAATACAAAATCCATTATGTCACGTTCACGTTGCCACAGCTGATCTACCATTGTTGTAGTAAGTTGGTTAGCTACTCTTGCAGTTTCCATGTTAGCAGCATTATCTGCAGAAGTATTTATGGTCTGAACATTCTGTCTCCATTGAGCATTAGCCTGAGCAACAACTAATTTATTTTGTGTGTTAAATTGATCACGTTGGTTTTGCACTGAAGAGTTAAATTGTTCTGCTGCATTCTTCTGACCTGAATTAAACTGTGATATAGCATTGGTCTGAGTTGTATTAAACTGTGACACTTGAGATTTTAAACTGGCTAAGAATTGATTAGTTTGATTCTCACTAGATGCATTAAATTGTCTAGCTGCATTGGTTGCTGCTTGATCTGTAAATATAGACTGAGCAATCTGTTGCCCTTTAAACAACGCAGTCTGTTGTCTGTTTGATAGGTTAGTCATATCCATCTGCAAGAATGCTTGAGCATTTTGTACAGCAGCTTGTTGTTGGTTACTTAAATTCTGTTGTTCTAATTGTGTTATAGCAGCAGCTTCTGCCATGACTATAGCCTGTTTATTAGACAAGTTAGTCATGTTCATACTGTTAGCCATACGAGAGTTTTCTAATGCTACCTGCTGTTCTGCAGTAAAGTTCATGTTTGCTACATCAGCAATACGACCTGCATTTTGAACTCTTGCTTGAAACTGTTGATCAAACTCTTGACCTATAAATTGAGCACGTTGTTGTGCCGAAAGCATAGCACGTTGCTGTCGGTTTGTCAAGTTCTGCATTTCAAATTGTGAGATTGTTTTTGCATCAGCCATAGCAATGGGTAGTGCAGATTCCATAGCTGCTTGTACAACAGCCTGACCAGCCAAACTAGATGCACCAAGACCTCTTTGAGCCATCTTACCTAGAGCTGCTCTCATAGCTCCTGCTGCCCATGCAGGTGGGTTAGCACCTTGAAAGTCTTGCATCAAGCCAGACAGTTGTTCCTGTACCATAGCTTGTTGTGATGGTGTAGCTTGTGCAGCTTGAATTTGTTCTGCAAAAGCTGCAGCTGTAGTTGCATCTGCAACACCAGATATAAGTTCACCTGCTTGTATCTGTCTTTGAACAGGGTTGTTCATCATTATTGCTTGACCCTGAGCAGCCTGAAGATTACCAACTTGAGTTTGAGATGGATTCATCTGAGCTGCATTTGCCATAGCTTGTGGAGACAGTGTACCCTGAGCTGGATTGACTGCTTGCATTGCATTGGAAATACCCTGCTGAGACATACTAGGGTTTACAAGAGAAGCTTGCATCAAAGGATCAGGTGCAGCTGCCTGTGCTGTTGTTCCAACTGTACTTGCGCTATATTGTGTTGCTAGGTTAGGTGCTTGACCAGTTCCTTGAGCTATTTGAGTACCTGCTGCATTAGGATCAATGTTACTAACTGTAGCTTGTGTAACATTAGCAGCAGGATCTGTTACAAGATTTTTAAATGTAGTTGCATAACCCTGCTGTAACTGTTGTATATTTTGTTGTTGCTGTGCCTGTTGAGCTGCCTGTTGAGCTGCCTGTTTCTTTGCTGCTTCTGCCGCTGCCTGTGCTGCATCTGCTTCAAGTTGTACAAGTTCTTGCTGTGCTTTAGCTAACTGTTTTTTCTTAGCATCAACATTTTGATAGCTTTGACTAGCAGCTTTCCAATCATCATGTGGTTTATTAGCATTAGCTAACCATTTTCTAACATCATTAGCAATAGCAGCTTTATTTCCTAGTGGATATCTTCTTGTAACTGGGTTGTCTGTATTGGCATCCCCCTTACCTATTTGATAAGCAGTACCATATTCAAATGTTCTATTATTAGTTCTGTTATAACCCCAACCATATCGGGCAGGTTCAGCTCCGGGTTGACTAAGATTACCTGCAGCTTGTATTTCTTGTTGTAGTTTTGTAATTTCGTTTTGTTTTATGCTAACAGCGTCTGCCATCTATCAAACCTTTTTAATATTTATCAAGTTACTCGGTGTTACCAAGGCAAATAATCTCTTACGTCTATCCAACCCATATGATGTAGGTATGCAGTAGAGCCGACAGCAGAGGCTGAGATAAGAAAAAGAATACCTGCTATGGTTAATGCTAACTCTTGTCTTTCTATAGCATCACGTCTTGCTTGAGCCTCTGCTTCACGTTTTTCTTGAAGAACTTCCTTGCGTATTTTTAAAAGCTCTAACCACTTACTTCTGCCATACGATTGAGTTATCCACTCTTGTAACTCAGCTTCAGCTTCTGCTGCTTGACGTACCTTTGCCCAACGGTCTAGTGCAATACTATTTGAGCTTTTACTTGAGATACCTTTTTTTTGTAATTGTTTTTTAGCTGCATCTGTTGCGTCAAAGAATTGACTTATCTGTTTGCTAAGACCAGCTACAGTTTTTCCTGCAGCAAGCCCAGTTTTTAACCCTGCAAGGATTGTTAATGGGTCCATGACTAGACTCCATCATCGTTCATTATCATTCTGTTATGGTCACGGTTCATGTACTTCAGTTCTGTCTCTAGTAAAGCTATTCTTTGCTTGAGGTCATTGATAGAACTAAATGAAGCAAGCATAGCTGCCATCTCTTCCCATACCTCGTCACTGTCTTCCCATAGTTCTACTATGTCAGACTTACTTTCTTGCACATCACGTTTTAGATTGACTGTATTCTCTACAGCCATGCGACTAGCAAACTGCTCTACGTTTTCTTCTAATGATGATATAGTAGCTGCCTGTTGAGATACCCACCAGACTGCACCTGCTAGTTGTACAGCCATTGCTGCAACTAATGCTATAGGAAGTTTCATGTTTTCCATTACTTACTCGCTACTTGTGATC
>Ga0187217_1001163_pt1 | contig 10930 bp, 10 predicted proteins | sample 15SPOviralmetaG_FD_130165 | JGI IMG/M metagenome (GOLD analysis project Ga0187217, IMG submission 130165) | Marine viral communities from the oligotrophic San Pedro Time Series (SPOT) site, San Pedro Channel, CA, USA - 15 SPOT_SRF_2010-09-15... | ecosystem: Environmental > Aquatic > Marine >... | reverse complement strand
TCTTGATAATTTAATGGATATTATTGAAGATATAAAAAATGACGAACGATTGAAAGACCAAGAATATATAGATATTATGAATGCCTTTTCAAAGTTTAATGATATGAAAGATAAAATCAAAACTACTATTATTTATAGAGAAATCGCCAGAGTTAAAAGACAAAAAGAACCACCAGCATTTATTAGTCTGCGAGAAAAGACTTATGTGTGTGGGAATTGTGGAAGAGGATTTACTACTAAAAATGGATTAAAAACACACAGCGACAGACACATTTGTAAATCAATTAACCAATTTACAAAGTTCTCTGTAAAAGAGGGCAAAGACCACCACGACTTTTACCATAAAGCAAAACGAGTGAAAAATAGAACCAACCACAAACTTGTTGAATTAGAAAAAATACAAAATAAAAGAGCAGCACAAAGAAAGAATGAATGGGTTGATTTCACAGAAGAAAAACCAGCGACGGATTTAGACGAAGCATTAGAGGAACTGGTGTTAGACCCACACGAGGAAAATGTTTAATAATAAATAAATAATATTATATTTTAATATTTTTTTATTTTACATTCTATAAAAAAATTGAAATGCTTTTTTTCGTATTCTATAAAAAAAAATTGAAATACTTATTGCGGAATAATAAAAAGAAAAACACACAATTTCAAGAAAATTGAATTGCTTTTTACAGAAAAAAAAGAACACATAACCTATTTCACATTTCTATAAAAAAATTGAAACAGATTTACGACAAAAATAAAAAGAAAAACACACGATTATGGCGAACACTAACCCTATTGCTAAATTGGAAAAGGATTGTAAGGTCTTCAAGGGACTATACAAAAGTCAAATTGGACTGACTAACTACTGGAACAACAAGGCAAATACCATACTGGATAAATATATTCTTCTTGCCTACAATTCTTCGCAGATTACTGGCGAAAGCGAAGTATTTTGGAATATTGTAGAGGAGGAGGGATATGCTGGGTTTAAATATAATTTTTACACAGAAATCAGGGATTATGTTAATAAAAAGGGACATATGAGTTCGGCACATTATGTTGGAAATAAATATGTTGGGAGCGTCAAGAAACTCGGCGACAAACCACAAAAAAAGATATTTTACGGCACGAAGGCACAGGCAGAAAATTATATTAACGAAAATGAAAACTACAAAAACAAGAAGTTGAAGGGGTGGTCGGTGGAAGTGAAACAGGAAGGAGAAAACAAGCGTGTTGTATTTACACCCAAGTTTCGTGTTATTGTAAAGAAAAACAAATAAAAAATATAAAAAACAAAAAAACAAAAAAAAATAATATTATATTTTAATATTTTTTATTTTGATTTACTCACCACTCTTTCATATTTTCATAGTTTAAACTTTTTTTTTTTTTGGTTGAATGGGATAGAAAAAAAAATATGAAAAACGGAGTTTGGCGAAAATCTCGTGAGTAAAATATTCCGTAATTAATTAAGAAAAGGGATTTAAATAATATCTTGTTATGTTATATATATAATTATGGAAGGACTTTTAGAAACAATCAAAACACACAGAAAAGTTAAAGATAGTAGTTTAATGACTTATAAACAAGTATTAAATAAAATGGCGAAAGATATGACTGGTGAGGCGTATGATAATAATAATTTTTTATTGGATACTGAAAAGGTGAAAGAATATTTTATTGGAAAATCAAATAGCGTCCGCAAAAAGTATATTTCAACTATTCTTGTTTGCCTTTCTCCTAAAGGTGTTAATATTACAGAACACGCTGATACATATAAACATTATAAAGAGTTTTTATTAAATGAAAATGATATTTACCAGCAATCTATCAGTCAAGGCAAAATGACTGAAAATGATAAAAGGAAATGGGTTAGTTGGGATAAAATTATGGATTTACAAAAAAAACTTGGAAAAGTCGCAAATGCTACTAAAACACCATACGATTATTTAAAATATTTAATTGTTTCATTATACACGCTTATGCCCCCCAAAAGATTAGAATATGCTGAAATGATGATTACCAGCAAAAAAGATTACGACAAGTTTAGTCAAGACACAAAAGACAATAGGATTTTATATGTTGGAAATACAAAAAAACCTTTTTTCTCTTTTGGAAAGCATTTAGTTAAACGAGGCACAGAAACAAGAACATTTGAAATCCCCACTAAATTAAATAATATTATTAAAACATATATTAAATTATATACCCAAAACCACAGCAATAACCCACCAATTTTTATTACTGGAAATGCTATGACTACAAACGCACTCTCAAAAAGAATAGAAAAAATATTTAATGAAAATGGTTTCCCTAATATTGGAGCAACTATGTTGCGAAAAATATATTTGTCTTACCACCCTACAAATGTAGCAAAACAAACACAAGATAAAGAAATGAAAGATATTGCCGATAAAATGGGACACACGATTTACCAACAACAAAATACATATACAAAAAAAGTAGATAATTAAATAAAAATATATTTAATAATATATAAATGGTTAAACTTGTGCGATTAACAACAACAGACCAACAGGCGATTTTTGATAATAATTTTAATACTGAAATACTTATTAATGAAAAATCACAAATCGCTCTTAAATCACTTACATTAGAAAGAGTTAGAGATGTAGTTACGATTAATGAAAGCAATAAAGAAATAGATTTTACAATTGACGGAACAGCACAAAAAGCAATTTTAACTGAAGAAATATATGACCCATTATTAATTAATGACCCAGAAAAAAGACTATTAGAAGATATGACTAACAAGTTCAATCAATATGCCGAATATGATGAAAATATGGTCGGTTTTGAAGCAAAATGTGAAATTAATGAAGGAAAAGTAAATATTGAGTTCCAGCAAGGTCTTTTAAATGAAAATGCCGCCGATTGGAGAGCAAAACCTACAACACCAGCAACAATTGAAAGAACCACACAAGGAAGCGATTATTTTTATGGGGCAGATATTAGTGGAGCATTACCAGCAACCATAATGGATTTTACACAAACTAAATATTTAAGCAAAGGCGTTCCACAAATCAGTTTTGAATTAGGACAAGTCGGCACAAGCGTTCAAGATTGCTGGGCGGCAGGTTTTTGTTTAACAGACCCAGACGAAATACAAGGATTATTAGGAATTGACGATTTAAGATATGGTCTTCAATTACCAAGTCAAAGCGGTGGGGCAATATCATACGATTTAATAGAAAATGGAAATCTTGCTGGAAGCACATTTGTTACACCCACATTTGTTAATCCCACAAGTGAATTAAATGACGCTATTAAAATTACAAAAGAATTATTTAGTGATACACCCAGTTATAGAATTGTGATTACACACGACGGCGTAGATTACTCATTTACATCTCCACTTTTAGATACAGAACTCACACAAGAATTATACCCAGTTATTCTATTTTTGGGTGGAAAAGAAAACTCACTCATTAGAAATCTAAAAAACACTATATCGCCATTTAACCCTAACCACCAAACACCCACACCCACAAAAGGACTGGAAGGATTTATTAACTTTCAAGGCGATAGTTTAAGAAAATATTTACGATACGACACATTACGAGTTCCACCAATAGGATTGAATAAAGGATACCCATTTAATTTTAACGCCGATAAAACATACAAACCTAACAATCAAGCAGACGCTTTTATTGTTGAGTTTTTAAATCTACCATTAACCTCTTGGGACGGATTAATTGAAACCAGAAATCCATATTTAAATGTTATACCTATTGTTGTTGATGCTGGAGATAAATTAATTTATGATACACCATTCCCCATTTTTATAGATATAGACAACGCCCAACAATTAGGTTTAAGAAATCTAAAAGTTAGAATATTAAATAATGATTTGTCCCCATTTGAAATGACTGGTTTGGCATCTATGACGCTATTAATTAAAGATAAAGACGAATAATTTTTTATATCAAATATTATATAATGAGTGATATAGAAGAAATCTTTGATATTCCAGAAGAACCCAAGAAAAAACCAAAAAAGAAAATGAGCGACGAACGCCGTGCTGCTTTGTTAGAAAACTTGCGAAGAGGCAGAGAAAAACAAAAAGCAAAACGAGAAGCAGCAAAAAAACAAAAACAACAAGTTAAAGAAGTTCAAGAAGAAAATATTGTAGTTTCAAAAGAAGAACAAGGAGAGAAAAAAGAAATTGAGAAAAAAGAAAACACACCCCCAGAATTAAGTGAATTAGAACAATTAAAAAAAGAATTAAAAACTTTAAAGGATGCTGAAGAAAAAAAAGAATTAAGAAAACAAATCAAAGAATTAAAAGAAAAAAATAATAATAATAATTCTTTCTCTCCTCAATCTAAAACTGAAAGTGTTAAAAAAGAAACTATACAACCTATTCATAAACCAGTTGCGTCGCAACCTATTCCAGTCCCTAAACCTACTTATGTTAAAAAATCCCTATTTCAGGTTGCTCCTTGGTAATAAATAATATCTATTTATTATATAATTATAATGCCTCATAAAAAATATAATATCTATAGTGTCCGTGATAAAAATGAAAAAAAGGTTGTTAAAAAAGACAACATATTTGATTTAACATTTAGATTACTTTTAGTCGGCAAGTCCCAGTCAGGCAAAGGGGTTGTAGGCACAGCAAACCTTTTATTATTACCAGAGTTTTATGCTGATGATTTTAAAGGCGAAAATATTTTTATATTTTCAAAATCGCTGGATTATGATACGAAGACTAAAATATTAATTAAGAACAAGCGTATTCCAAATGAAAATCTATTTAAAGGTTTAGAAGACGACGAACTTGCCGCTGTTATTGATTTTTGCGAAGAAACCTATTTGGAAGCAGAACAAAATGGCGAAAAATTACCACAATTTTTAGTGTTATTAGACGATGTTATGGAAAATCTAAAACAAAAAGACAAGAATAGTGCTGTTAATGAATTATTTATTCGTGGTCGCCATATTAATATTAGCACTATGGTCTTTCTTCAATATTACTCCAGATTACCAGCAGTTAGTCGTTTAAACTCTACTGGATTAATTATTTTTGAATTACCGAAAAAACAAATTGATTATATTGCGGACGAACACAACTATTTAGATAATAAAAAAGAGTTCCACGCATTATACAAAGCAGCAACAAGAGAGAAACATAGTTTTTTTGTTATTAATTATTCTAACGACAGAGAACACAGATATTTAAATAAACATTTTGAATTAATAGAATTACCAGAAGAATAAAAATATATTATAAATATATAAAATGGATGGTTATGCTGAATATGGTAATTTGTTAAGAGGTGCTATTCAACAACAATCAATTAAACAAGCACAAGCGGAAAATGCTTTTAAAGAGAAACTCGCTGAAACAGAAAGAGAAAAAAATATGATTTCAACGGCAACAGAAGGATTGGGTGCGGCATTTGCTACACCAGCAATCAGTAGTGGTATTAAAGCAGTTAGTAAAAATGTTGCTGGAAAAGTTGTTAGAGAAATTGAAAATAGATTAAAACCAAGTGAAGAACCACCAGAACTCACACCAGAAGACCCAGCAGAAACAGCAAGAACACAAGCAGCAAACGACTTGGGTGGAGCAGGAGAAAGAGATTTCGTAGAAACTGGAACAGAACTCCCAGAGGTTGAAGACGCACCAGAAGCAGAAACCTCATTTTCAGGAGGACAAATTAGCACTACAGACGAAGGAGTTGCTGATTTAATGCGACAAAGAGGGCGATTTGAGTTAAGAGATGATATAGTAGAACAAAGAGAAAGACCAGTTGGCGAAGGAGATGGAAGCACAGAAACAGCAAATGCCTCTGGAGAAGCAGAACAAGCAGCATCAAGTGCGACCGCAGACGCCGCCGAAGGAGCAACCACCACCGCTGCCGAAGGTGGTTTAGAAGCAGGAGCAGAAGCAGCATCCGCCACCGCCACAGCAGCAGAAGCAGGAATAGATGCCGCACTTTTAGCAGACCCTCTAACTGCCGTCTTTGGATTAATTTTTGGTGGAGTTATTGCCGCCGCTGGTATTGGTGGTGCGGAAAGTATGAAAAATCCAAGTATTCCAAAACCACCCCCTATTGCGAATGTAAGCACACAATTCGGTATAGGCGGACGCAATAGTTAATTTTAATATTTATATTATATAATAATGAATATTAAAGAACTTGTGATTAAAAATAACCCAAACGCACCCAAAGACAAGAAAAGAGCAATTGCCTTTTTTATTATGGAAGACGGAAAAACAAAACGCAAAAAGTTCGGTCAATACCAATCTGGAGGCACATTTTTTGACGGAGCAACACAGGAAAAAAAAGCAGCATATATTAAAAGACACCAAGCAAGAGAAAACTTTAATGATATTATGACCGCAGGGGCGTTGAGTAGGTGGGTGCTGTGGGAAGACACAAACCGCAGTAAATTAGAAAAATTAATTAATAGAAAGTTTAGAATACCAAAAGTAAAAATACAAATTACAAAACAATAAAATATATGGTATTATTATAATGCCCTATCATAGTCCAGCACCACCACCAAAAATGAAAAAAGGTTTAACTGATACACAAAAGAAAAAATTAAAAGAAGCGGAAAAAATACATTCAAAAAAACATATGGATTTAATGAAAAAATTAATGAAAGACGGAATGTCTTTTACAAAAGCACATAAAGAAGCATTAAAAAAAGTAGGTAAATAATTTACTCACCACTCTTTAGATATTTCATAGTTTTGACTTTTTTTTTTCTTGAGTTGAATGGATGAAAAAAAAAAATATAAAAACCGAGTTTGGCGAAAATCTCGTGAGTAAATCCATATTTAGAAAATATAAAATAATTAATATTTTTTTATATTTTGCTATATTATAATGTCTATGAATAAAATAGTCAAACTCCAGAGCGAACAATCTGGAACTTTCACCGCCACAAAAAATCTTATTGATTTTACAATTCCCTCTTATGGAAGCACACAATACGATATGCGAAATGCTTATGTTAATTTAGTTGCGAGAACCACCATTACAGATGCTTCTGGTGCTACTGGTGCTGGTATTTACAATTTTGATTTTATATGGAATGCTCTTCCAAACCTAACCTTTGATAATAACGCATTAATTAAAAATGTCCGCTTGACCTCCAGCAGAGTTGGTGGTTTAGAAGACATCCGCAACCAACACTATCTCCGTGCTGCTGTGTCCCCTTATAAAATGAGTGAAGACGATTGGCGAGGAAAAGAATATGTCCGCCTATCCCAAGCAGCAAGTCAAGGCAATATTAGACTTGCCCCTAACCAAGACTTTAGACCAACTGGAAGCGTGAAATCCAGATACAGAGATATTAATATTCAAATCCCATTAAAAGACTTTCTTGAATTAGGAAATGCTGATACTTTCCCTTGCGACAAACTCGGTGATTGCCGATTACATTTAGAATGTAATTTTGATAGATTAACTATCGCACAACGACAAGGCAACGGCACAAGAACCAGCGACTTTGGTAATGAAAAATACACAGAGTTCGCCGACACCGCCGCTGGTGCGAATGTTACTGAACTCACTATGACTGAACCATTAAAAGATATTAAAGCATCTCCCTACTGGGTCGGTCAAAAACTCGCTTTTGATTTGAGCGGTAATGGTGTCGCAAGTGCTACACCAGAAGCAGTTGTAGATAGTATTACATACGACGAACAAACACAAAAACTTACTCTTGGTTTTGCCGCCTCAATTGCCGATGCGAGTGGAAACTCCACTTTTACAGATATTACTTGCGACGGCGTGGATGCTGGAAGTTTAGACTTTTCTATAACCGAAGCACAACTCATTTTAGAACAAAAAGGCAAAAATGAACCTATGAATGAACTACAATATAAAACCTATACAAACGAAGCGGATGTGGGTGCTGGTCTAACCAGTTTTACAAGACAATACCAAGTTGAACCAAATTGTTTTAATTTGTTATGTGTTGTTGGAACAGACGACACCGATTTACTCCCAGAAAACGCAGGAAAAACTCGTTTTACCAGTTATAGAATTAGAAGTGATAATAAAGATTTAACAAATCGTCGTGTTGATTACCAAAAACCACTCTATTATGATAGAACTGGAATGTGGATGTTAAATGAAGGATTACCCCTCAAAAATCTAATTGAAACCAATATTAATGCTACTGCTGGTTACAACTCACGATACTCAACAAACCCAAGACCCCTCATTTTTATTGGAACAAACTTGCCTATGACCCCTACTAACAAACTCGTCCAAATCTCTATTGAAGGTGGTGGCGATGGTGTAAAACAAATTAATTTATATAAATCCGTTGTAAAAAATATCAAATTATAAATCACACATATTTAAGACTTTTAAATTAATTATAATAAAAAAATAAAAATATTATTTTATTATATAATGTCTGCTCCCACAATTCAACACAGCATTTTACCAGAAAACAACAAAGGTCAAACAGGTTATACCGAGTTTGATAATGTTGATTTTATTATGACTTTTGAAGGTCGCAAACTTTTAGGCAATTCAGTTCGTCTTGTCGGTGAATTAGAAGTTTTAGATAATGGCGTCCGTTTAGACAATTCCAAAAAAATCTATTATGACGAAAGCATAGGATTACACGGAGCGGTAGAAAGCGTCCAAACCACTTTTCAAACATTAGGAAATGTAGAAAACTTGACTGCTTACCCACGAATGGTTGGAATGATTGAAGACGGCACAACCAACGCTCTTGATATGATGAATAGTGAAAATGTCTGCGAAGGCAAAGCACCTATTAAACAAATGTCCCTTTTACAAATGATAGGTGAGTTTCCAGATATTTCCAACAATAAAACTACCGATTTTGTAGAAAATATGAGTTTCTCTATTAAACCAGTTTTCGTTTTAAATAGCACACAAGGTGTAGGGGACGGCGACACAAGTGTTTCTTACAAAAAAACAGGAGCAGTCCGTGTTGTATTTACTCTTGCTCGTCGTGATAATTTCTTGAGCGGTTTTGATAATGATAGTAATGTTACATATAAATTAAAAAATCTCCGCCTTGAGTTTGTTAGTGTTCCAGAAGACAACAAAAGCAACCAAACACTCCACAGAGTTAAATACCACATTAAGCAATCTGTTCTTTCCAGCACCACAAATGTTTCCAGCAAAGTTCCAGCAGTCGTTCAAGGTGTTTCCGCCAGTTTTGTTAGACAAGCAAATGAAAACGCCGCTGCTGAAAACTCATATCGCCGTGAAGAGTTCCCACTTTTAGACACTCTCCAATTTCTTTTTAATAATGCTACAAACGAGTATATCCAATACAAACTTGACGATAGAAATGAAGTGCTTATGCGATACATTCAATCACTCCAAGACACAGGACACAACAGAATGAGTTTGAAAAACCTTAAAGGCAACCACTCTTATGGTGTAGGTCTTTCATTTCAAGGCGATGTTGATTTGAGAAACCAATTATTTAATATTGTTTTGAACTCAAGCGACACCACTATTAGCACAAATCCATTTAATATCCATTTGTATTTCCATAGTGCTGTAGTTGTTTAGATTTTAGGGATTACTCACGAGATTTTCTCCAAAACCACTTTTTCATATTTTTTTTTTCATCCATAGTTGATTGAAAAAAAAAAATCTAAAACTCTCAAAAATCAAAAGAGTGGTGAGTAAAATATATAAAAATATTAATATTAATATTACAAATAAAAAATATATTATAATTATATAAATGGCGTTTTACTCTGAAAATATCCGCACCTCTATTTTAGACCCTCGTCTTGATAAATCAAACAAAATAGCAACTTTTTCGTTAGACAGCGTAGATAGTGTTTATTTAAGCAATATGCGTCTTATGAATGTTGGCGTTACAGCGACCGCTGGTAATTATAATGCCGCCGCTGGTGCTTACGAAACTATTGACCGATTAACTCTTTTTGATGGAAACACACAACTTTCACAACAAATCCAATTTCCACGCTGGGCGGCATTTAAAAACTTTCATAAATCAAATGAAGCAAACCGCTCTATTAACCATTTTTTAAATGGTTCTGGAATGGGTTATGAAGTTCAAGGTGAAGATGTAAATACAGCACAATCTAAAAACCTCGCACCTTTAAATGGAGCAAAAGGATTTACTGCTGATGCTTCTACTACTTTTCAATCGTGGTTAGATTTAAAAACCTATTTACCTATGTTGAGAGCAACCCCTTTTCTCCCTACAAAAGTATTTAAAAATCTTCGTTTAGAAATAGAATACAACGCTGCTGTTGGAACAGCACAAAACACAACTCCACCTATTTTAGTGGTTGATGAAATTATGGATAATGAAACACGCAACTCTCTTGAAAAACAATTAACACAATTAGATTTCGTCCAAATAGAGCACGATATGGTTGTTGTAGATGCGATTAGCGATTTAACTGCTAATAAACTCACCAGCGTCCAATCTATTCAAAAACAATTAAAAGGTTTTGATAATAAAGTTCTCAATAGACTTTTAGTAGTTAAACAACCACAAGGAGCATCCGCTGGTCTATCCACTAAAATGGGGCAACTCACCTCATATTTACAACACAACGAAAAAGATAATTTACGCATTAACGGCAGAACTCTTCTTGTGGGCGACGGATTAGATACGACCAGCAAATCCTCCGCTATGTTAAGCGATGTGTGGGGAACTTGTAATATGTATTTGAACCGCTTGGATTTAGACGATAATAGCGACGGCACAAGCGTTTTAGACACCAACACAACAAAAGATTATTTAGGGGCACAAGATTACCGCTGTTTTCGTGTAGGTCAGCGTGTAGAACAAATGGAATATATTTTTGAAAGAACTGGTTGCTTTGACGCTGCTGCTGCTGGAGCACAAACCACACTCCCAATCAATTCTCAATTAGTCCTCCATTATTTTGGTGAAGTCCCCAAACGCC
>Ga0187217_1001160_pt1 | contig 10943 bp, 12 predicted proteins | sample 15SPOviralmetaG_FD_130165 | JGI IMG/M metagenome (GOLD analysis project Ga0187217, IMG submission 130165) | Marine viral communities from the oligotrophic San Pedro Time Series (SPOT) site, San Pedro Channel, CA, USA - 15 SPOT_SRF_2010-09-15... | ecosystem: Environmental > Aquatic > Marine >... | reverse complement strand
TGAAGAGAATAGAAGGGTGCGTATAGGCGTAAGCTCAGAAACACCAGTTGAAAGGTCTTTTGGAAAAGAGGTACTTTCACATAATGCTGAAGATATAGATATGTCATTTATGACTTCAGGCACAGCTCCACTTTTGGATTCACATGATATGGAACGCCAAATAGGAGTTATAGAAGAATTTAAACTTGATGAGACTGCTAAAAGGACAATAGCAGTAGTTAGATTTGGTAAATCTGCTTTAGCTCAAGAAGTTTACCAAGATGTACTTGATGGAATAAAAAGAAACATATCTGTTGGGTACTCTATAACTAAAATGGAACGAGCTACTAACGATATTATTGGAGATCATTACAGAGCTTCTTGGAAAGCTCTTGAAGCTAGTATTGTTGCAATTCCAGCAGACCAAGATTTTCAAAAGGTCGGAGTTGGTCGTTCTAAAGATAAACAAAAAACACAAACAACAAAGGTGAAAATAATGGAAAACGAAAAACAAGAAATTAATCTTGATGAAGTTAGATCACAAACTGTTGCTGAAGCTAAAGCTGAATTTAAAAGAAATTCTAAAGAAATTATAGACTTAGCTGTTAAGCACAACAAAAGAGATCTAGCTGATAAAGCAATCGGTGATGGCATTTCTGTTGAAGAATTTAGAGGTGTATTATTAGAAAATATTTCTAACGACACTCCTTTAGAAACTCCTTCAGAAATTGGTATGACTAAAGAAGAAGTAAGAGAGTTCTCATTAGTGAGAGCAATCAATGCTTTAGCAAACCCAACAGATAGAAGAGCTCAAGAAGCTGCTGCATTTGAATTTGAATGTTCAAACGAAGCTGCAAGAATACAAGGCAAATCTGCTCAAGGTATTATGATGCCAGCAGATTTATTAAGATCTTGGGGACAAAGAGACTTAAATACTTCTGATGATGCAACTCTAATCGCTCAAGATTACAGAGGTGGAGACTTCATAGACGTATTAAGAAACAAATCTTCAGTAATGAACGCTGGAGCTACTATGCTTAGAGGATTACAAGGAAATGTTGTAATACCTAAGAAAACTGCTGCTTCTGCTGCTGCTTGGATAGCAACTGAAGGCGGAAATAGTGGTGAGAGTGAGTTTACAGTTGGTTCAGTAACAATGTCTCCAAAAGTAATTGGTGGACATACTGAAATGACTAGACTTATGCTTCAACAGTCAAGTTTAGATGTTGAAAACCTAGTAAGAAATGACTTATCTGAAGCTATTGCTCTTGCAATTGATTTAGGTGCTTTAGCTGGTTCTGGTTCTTCAGGACAGCCTACAGGTATTTCTGCAACTTCAGGTATTAACACAACAACATTTGCTGCTGCAACACCTACTTTTGCTGAATTAGTAGCTATGGAAAGTGCTGTAAGTGCTGATAATGCTTTACAAGGTTCTTTAAAGTATATTGCTAAACCTTCAGATTGGGGAACTCTTAAATCTGTAGATAAGGCTAGTGGCTTTGGTCAAATGATCGTTGGCTCAGATGGTCAAATTAATGGCTATGACGTTGTCAGATCTAACCAAGTTACTGCTGGTGATTACTACTTTGGTAACTTTGCAGACTTATTAATTGGTCTTTATGGATCTCTTGATATTACTGTTGATCCTTATACTCATTCAAAATCTGGAACAATCAGAGTGGTTGCTCTTCAGACTTGCGATGTAGCTGTAAGACATGCAGTAAGTTTCTGTAAATCAAGCGACTAATTAGTTAATGCTTAAATGGAATGGTGGGGGAAACTCCACCATCTTAAATATGAAAAATTACTTAATTTTAAAAGACACTATAGCAGCAGGCAAAAGAGTTTCTGCTGGAGATATAGTTGAACTGGATGTAGATACTGGCAATCAATTAGTTGGTTATTTTAAAGCCGAAGAAACTACAAAAAAATCAAAAACAAAAAAAGCTGACAGAAGTGTTGGTTTAGAAACTTCAGAAGTAAAAGCTCCTAAAACAAGAGCTAAGAAGTAATTATGCCTTTAGAAAGTGCAGCAGATTTTAACTCTTACGTTGACATTAATACTGGTCATGGGGTTACTGCTACATTTTTTGAAGTACAAAACAATCTTTGGGATTCAAGAACATCATTAATTGATACTTGGTTCGATATAGACTCTGGTGCATCTACAAATATCAATATTATTATAGATCAAGAATATTTTAATATTGAAGGTGGTACTGTTCCTGTTGCTGGCTATCAGCCAAGAGCAATTGTTAAATCAAGTGACGTACCTTACATATCCCAATTAGATAGATTAGTTGTCAACGCAATAACAACTAATAAAGGAAGCATATTAAAACCAGAAACTACTTTTCTTGTAAGAACTGTTGAACCTGATAATACAGGTTTTGTTTCACTGGTATTAGAGGAACAATAATGTCTGAATATAGATTAGAGACTGAAGAAGATATGTCTGCTTATCTTGATATTGAATATGGACATGGTGTTTCTGCTGTTTACACAAATACAAGTGGCACTGCTTCAACAATTAATGTCATTTTAAATAATGAATATGTTGAACAAGAAGAAGGAATTGGTGTTGAAGCATTAAAGCCAATAGCCTATTGCAGAACTGTAGATGTTCCTAGTATTGCATTTGGTAATACTTTAAATGTATCTGCAATTAAAGATGTTGATGGAAACATTTTGAAAGCAGCACAAAATTATACTGTTGTTAATATCCAGTCAGATAGAACTGGTTTTTCAGCATTGATGTTGGAGAAAATATAGTGGCAAATCATGTAAGACAACAAGTGCGTGAATATTTTGGTACTACTTTAAACAATTTAACAACAACTGGATCAAGAGTTTATGAGTCCAGGGTTTATCCGTTAGAAACTGTTCCAGCTTTAGTTATTTACACAAAGTCTGAAACATCTGAGCCAATAGTAATTGGCACTGATAGATTAATGAGTAGAGATCTAAGTGTTGTTGTAGAAGGCTATGCAAAAGCTGTAAGCAATTTTGACGACACTATAGACACGATAAGTAAAGAGGTTGAAGAAGCTATTGCTGCTGATAGAACATTAGGTGGATTAGCAAAAGATACTTATCTGGAATCTACTGAAATTGAATTTAACGCGGAAGGTGAGAAACCACTTGGGTATGTCTCAATGACCTTTCTAACTAACTACTATGTCAAGGAAAAAAATCCTGACGTAGCATTATAGAGGAGACAAATTATGAAAATGATTAGTCCAGATGGCAATATTTCTATAGATGCTCATCCGTCAAAGGTTGAGTCATATTTGAATATGGGTTGGAAAGAAGAAGCAGCCCAAACAATTAAATCTTCTTCAAAAAAAACTAAAAACGAGGTAAAAGAAAATGGCGATACATAAAGGAAGTGAAGGTACAGTCCACGTTGGAACTGATGCTGTAGCTGAGATTAGGTCTTATTCTGTTGAAGAGACTGCTGATACTCTTGAAACAACATCTATGGGTGATGCTGCTAGAACTCATTTAGCATCATTAACATCCTTCTCAGGAAGTTTAGATGTGTATTGGGATGAAGCAGATACAGCTCAAATAGCTTTAACTGTTGGATCAAGCGTAACTATTAAGTTCTATCCAGAGGGTACAGCTAGTTCTGCAAAATACTATTCAGGTACAGCTATTGTGACTGGTGTTTCAAGAAGTGCATCATTTGATGGATTGGTTGAAGCTAGTATTTCTGTTCAAGGAACAGGTGCTTTAACACTAGCAACAGCATAGAACTATGAAAATAATAGATAAGGCTAAAGCTCATTTTGATTCATTAGAAATCAAAGAGATTGAGATACCTGAATGGAGTGAAGGAGATGAGGTTCTTAAAGTATATGCAAAGCCATTAACACTTGCAGAAATGTCTAAATTGCAACGATATGCAAAAGATGATGATGTGGCGTTGATGGCTTATTGCTTAATACATAAAGCCTTAGATTCTGATGGTGAAAAAGTATTTGATCTATCAGACAAGAATACGCTTATGAATGGTGTAGATAAAGATGTGCTTGCAAGAGTTGCAACTGAAATCATGTCATCACCAAGCGTAGAAGAACAAGCAAAAAAGTAGTAGAGGATAAGGACTTATTTGCTAAATATTATCTAGCTGAAATGTTGCATTGCACACTTCAGGAACTAGAAGAAAAGATGACCTTATCCGAGTTTACAGGATGGATGGCATATTTAGAGGAAAAAAATAGGCAGATAAAAGATGGCAACTGATTATAAATTAAGAATTAAAGCCCAAGACCAATCTAAAAAAGGTTTTAATTCAGTAAATAAAAATATTAACAGCACTCAATCAGCTATGAAAAAATTAGCTGGTGCTTTTGCTGGTGCTTTTGCTGTTAGACAAATTGTGCAATTTGGAAATGAGTCTTTGCAACTTGCAGATGATATTGGAAAACTTGCTGATTCTGTAAATGTAAGCACAACATTCTTGCAGCAATATCAATTTGCTGCTGAACAATCAGGAATAAGTACAGAGGGATTTACTAAGGCACTTAGATTTTTTGCTAAAGGTGTTGGTGAAGCTACTATGGGTACTGGTTTAGCCAAAAGAGCTTTTGAAGAAATGGGTATTTCTTTGCAAGATGCAGGTGGTAAAACTAAAAAAACAGAAGATTTATTTAAAGAATTTTTTATAAGTTTAGAATCAATACAAGATCCATTAAAAAGAAGCGGTTTATTAGCTCAAGTATTTGGATCAAGAGTTGGTATTCAGATGGCTAATCTTATTAAAAGCGGTACTGTTGCAATGGATGAATTAGCTGCTTCTGCTACTGGAGTTATACCTGAAGAAACTATAAGAGATGCTGAAAGATTTAACGATGCAATGAATCGTTTACAAAGACAGGTTTTAACACCATTAAGAAATGAGCTTATAAATATTGCTACTGCATTTTTAGATGTTGGTGAAGCTATGGGATTAATAAATCCTGATCCTCAAATTAAAAGTCTTGCAGAAATGGAAGATGAATACAAAAAATTACAAAAAAGTATAGTTGTAATGGGTAAAGCCCTTAGAGACAATACTAGAACAGATGATGAAGCAATAGAAAAAAGAAAAGAATTTAAAAAAATATTAAAAGAAGATATAGCTTTAAGAGATGAATTATTAGTAAAAATTAATCAAACAAGAAAGGCACAAGAAATAAGTGCAGCATTATTAGTAGATGAAAATCCTAAAAAAATAATTAAAGAAAATATAACTGTAGTAAAACAATTTGCAGACACTATTGATGGTCAACTTACCACCGCATTTACAAACTTTTTTGACAACACAAAGAAACAATTTTTAGATTTTCAAGATTTAGCAACTTCAGTCGCTAGAGCAGTAATTAATGAATTAATACAGGTATATTTAGTAGAAAAATTAGTTGGTATGGTCAAGGGTACTATAGGTGATTTAGGCAGTTTATTTAATGGTGATTTTGGTAATGCAGTAGATAATATAGGTGATTTTGATGGTGGTGGTTATACAGGGAAAGGAATAAGAGCAGGTGGAATGGATGGCAAGGGTGGTTTTATGGCTATGGTTCATCCTAACGAAACTGTTGTAGATCATACAAAAGGTCAGGGTATGCAAGCTGCTCCTACAGTCAACTTTAATATATCAACAGTAGATGCTGCTGGTTTTGACCAGTTGCTAGCATCAAGAAAAGGATTGATAACATCAATCATAAACAATGCCATGAATAATCAAGGCAAAATGGGAGTAGTCTAATGTCTGGTCAATTTCCTACTAATCCAAACTTTAGATCTTTAAATTTTAAAGATAATAGACCTACATTAATAAACCAAACTTTATCTGGTAGAAAACAAGTGAGACAAGTAGGATCTCAATATTTTTCTTTTACAGTTGCAATGCCACCTTTACAACAGGAAAAGGCTCAAGAAGTATTTGCATTTTTACAAAAACAAAAAGGTTCTTTTGAGGACTTTACTATTCAAGCACCACTAGATAATTTAGGTGCTGGCAAATCAGAAACAGATATACAAGTAGTTGGAAGTCATGTATCTGGTGATGCTTCCATAGTATTAGATGGATTTACAACCAATCAAACAGGTGCTTTAAAAGCTGGTGATTTAATTAAATTTGCTAATCACTCTAAGGTCTATATGGTGCAAACAGATATTGATGCTAATAGTTCTGGTCAATTAACTGTTCTTATATCACCAAACTTAGTAACAACTCTTGCAGATAATGAAGCTGTTACTGTAAACAAACCTAGCTTTACTGTTTATTTAGAAAACAATGAGATTATGTATTCAACAGATGCTAGTGGTTTTTACAGTATTTCATTTGATGTTAGAGAGGTTATAACCTAATGCCTAGAAGTTTATCTACTGCTTTACAAACCCAAGTATCATCAACAGCAACTAAGACAGCTTTTTTAGTTGAGCTTAATTTATCATCTACTATTAGATTAACTGATTGGTATTCTAATGTTACTTATGATGCAAATTTATATGAAGCTGGCGGTTCTTTTTTAGCTGTAGATTCAACAACTGAAACAGGTCAATTACAGGTTAATGAAATTAATATAGCATTTGCAAATGTAACAGATCAGGTAAGGTCTTTAGTTCAAGATGGTGCATTTACAGATAAAACAGTAGAAATATATCTAGCTTATTTTAATACAGATGAAACTATTGTAGGTGCAATAAACTTTTTTACAGGTCAAATTAGAAAAGTAGTTATTCAAGAGAATATAAATGATACCTCATTAAGTATGACTGTAGCTTCACATTGGTCAAACTGGAATTTGACTAAAGGTAGACATTTTTCAGTAGAGTCGCAACAAGCATTTAGTGCTGGCGATAAAGGTATGGAATTTGCAACGCAAGTCAAATCAGATGTTAGGTGGGGTAAATAATGGTTTGGCAGGCTATAGTCGGTTTCTTTAAAGCTGTTGGAGCATTTTTAGCTAATCCATATACTCAAGCTGCTTTAGCAGCAGCTAGTATCTATACAGGTGTTAAGGGCTATAGACAAGCTAAAGATATGCAAGCAGAAGCAGCTAAAATTATGGCTAACAAAACTTCTGCTGGTGGCAAAATACCAGTTATATATGGTACAAGAAGGGTTGGTGCTCAAATTGTTTACATGGATGTATACAATAATGATTCAAGGCATCTTTATATAGTTTATGCATTATCAGTTGGTGAATGTGATGAAATTATACCTAGAAGTATAGAATTAGATGGTACGCCACTAACTAATGGTGCAAGATTTAGATATGGTAGTTATGTTGGTTCGGATAGAAACAATCAAACAGGCTACAGTGGTCATCAGCCTTTAAATACAGTTTCACAAAATGGTGCAACTATAAGTGCTGGTGCAGGTCAATTTGGAACTAATCAAAATGCAAGATATAGAATAACTTTAAATTTACATCATGGTAATCCAAGCCAGTCTGCTGATCCAATGCTTGTTGCATCTATGTCTAACTGGACTTCATCGCATAGATTGGATGGTGTTTGTTATATTGCAGCCCATTATAAGTTTGATGTCGATGGTATGTGGAATGGTGTACCACAATTAACTGCTCAAGTTAAAGGTAAAAGAGTTTATGATCCAAGAGATACAAATCAACAATTTGGAACTCCAACCACTTATAAACATTCCTCTAATCCAGCTTTAACTTTCTTAGATTACATAACTAACAATGAATATGGTAAGGGTTTAACAGCATCACAAATAAATATGTCTACATTTAGCTCTGCTGCTAATGTTTGTGATACTCAGGTTGACCAGCCTTACTTCAATGGTTCAGCACAATCACTTACTTGGAGTGCAACTGCTGGTAATGATTTTTTTACTATTGCAGGAGCAGATGCTAACGAAGATTGGTGGCAGAACAAAATAGGAGAACTATTAGATTTATTTGATGCTAATGGTAATGGTGTTTTAGATGAAGTGGAGATAAAAGAAATACAAAGAAGTCAATATTTTGGCTCAACAGCAGAATATATTGTTTTTATTAATGGTTATTTTGGTAGTGATTATTCATCACAAACAGGAACTTCATTATTAAAAGTTAAACGATTTACCTGTAATGGTTATTTAGATACAAACAATAATGTGATGGATAACGCAAAAGAATTGTTAGGTAATATGCGAGGTATTTTTCTTTATATTGATGATAAATATGAATTATCAATAGAAGATACAGGTTCTTCTACATTTAGTATAAATGATAATCATATTATAGCTGAAAGTGGTATATCTGTTGATTATGGTAAAAAAGATAATAAAGCAAATAAAGTTGTTGTTGAATTTTTTAATGCTAATAAAAATTATGAATTAGATACTGCTATTGTTTTACATGATGCAAGTCCTGAATATTACTCAGATGATAATGATGAAATATTAGAAATAAAAGCACCTTTTTCTTATATTAGTGATCCATATATAGCATATAACATGGGTAAGGCTATTCTTGCGAGAAGTAGAAATCAAACAACTATACAGTTTATAGGTACTCCTGAAATGTATAAACTAAATGTAGGAGATATAGTTACTCTTACTTATGCAGGTCTTGGATTCTCAGGTAAAGTTTGTAGAGTAGAAGCATTAGAGTTGCAGCCTAATGGATTAGTTGCGGTTAGTTTAATAGAATACTTTGATGTTTATACATGGGAAGTACCACCGCAAGAACCAGTAGAAGAACTGGCTAACTTACCTTCAGCTTATGCAGTAAAAGCTCCAACAGGATTAGCATTTACCGACACTGATTCTAGTTCTACAGGTAGACCTTTTTTATCTTGGAATACACCAACAGATTTTCCTGATTATCAATATAGAGTTAATGTTGTTGATAGTTCTGGAAATCAAGTTAAAAATACTATTGTTGATGTAACTAATTCAGATCTAAACTTTTTACCTGTTGATGCTAATTATGTTGCAAGTGTTAGCTCTTTAAATACATTAGGTAGTGAATCAGATCCAGCTACTTTAACTTTTACTATAGGCAATGCACCTACAGGAAGTGCTGACATTAAAGATGATGCAGTTATAACAGATAAAATAATAAATGATGCTATAACCACTCCTAAAATATTAGATGGTAATGTCACTGATGCAAAGATAAATTCTATAACAGCAAACAAGATTACAGCAGGAACTATAGATGCAAGTCAGATAACAGTCACCAATCTTAATGCAACTAACATAACTTCTGGAACTCTTGCTACAGCTAGATTAAATGTTTCAGATATTATTTCTACAGGAAATATAATTGTTAGTGGAGATAACATTTCTGATTTAACTAATAATTCTGCTTTTATTAATGGCGGTCAGGTTAATACAAATGTCACTTCTATTTCTGGTGGAGTAATAACCACTGGAACAGTTGCAGCAGCAAGGATTGATGTATCAGGCGTTATAAGTGCTGGAAGTATAATTGTTAGTTCAAATCTTACTGATGGCTCTACATCAATATCTGGTGGTAATATAAATACAGGTACTATTAATGCAAATAGAATACAAATAGATGATGTAACTATTGATACTGATGGAAGTGGTAATTTAATAATTAAATCAGATGGTGTAGGCACTACACAAATAGCAGATAACGCTATTACTAATAATAAAATTTTAGCAAACACTATTACAGCAGATAGAATTAATGTTACTGATTTGGCATTAGACTTTACTGCCGCTACAGTTTCAGGAGCTACTATTGGCTCTTGGGCGAGTAATACAATGCGACTAAAAAAAGTTGCGGATTTGGGAACTGAAGCAGGTATTTATCATATATATTGCAGAGTATTTGGTGGAAGTGGACAAGTAAAAACATTATCAATAGTTGCAGGTGATGGAACTTTTGGAACTACTGGAGAATTAGATAGTGATTTTACTTATAGTGATGCTTTGTTTGCTACAAACTTACCTATTACAGACCAAGGTTATGCACAATTTAATTCAGGTCAATGTCAAACTTGGTCAGGAGTAGATAGATTTGATTCTACTTATAAAATGGTACAAAAAGATTTTATTGTAAGAAAAACTAGCAATACAAGTAGAACATTAGCTTTATATATTCTTGCCCAAGGTGATGGTAATAATAGGCAGCTATCAAATGTTCAATATGGTTTTTATAAATTTTCGGAGATTTAATGTCAGCACATAATTTTAATTATAGTTATGAATATGTAGGTGTTAAAACAATGCCTTTAAGTGTTGATGATGATACACAAATTGTTATAAATATTACTGTTAGTGTAACAGCAGTAGATCAAGCTGATTTAAGTCAATCATTAACGCAAGAAATGCATACATCATTAGATAATGTTTTTTCATATAAACATAATGGATTACCTGATGGTTTTATTAATGTAAATGATTTAACAAATGAAAAAGTTATAGAGTGGTATCAATCTAAAACCAATACTTCAGAATTAGACATTTATTTTACTTGGCAAATATATGGTGCAGAAGAAGTAGAGCCAATTATAGATAGCGGAGAATAATATAAAAGATCATATATCTGCTTAAAAAGAATTTATAAATATCATAGGTAGGTATAAAATTAATAAAATATAGGAATAAAAATGGCACAACATGATTACAACATAGCGAACCAGTCAGGAGCAGACTTTAGAGCTGATCTAAACAATGCTTTATCTGCTATTGCAACTGTCAATAGTGGAGCTAGTGAGCCTTCAACTACATTCGCACATCAATTATGGGTTGATACATCTAATAATGTATTAAAGATCAGAAATGCTGCTAACTCAGCTTTTATTACTACAGGCGTAAGCATTACAGCATCTAATACATTTGCAGGAAATTTGACAGGTAATGTTACTGGAGACTTAACAGGTAATGCAGATACAGCTACAACATTAGCAACAGCAAGAACAATTAATGGTGTTAGCTTTAATGGATCTGCAAACATCTCATTCAATACAGATTCAGTAGCAGAAGG
>Ga0187217_1001157_pt1 | contig 10958 bp, 39 predicted proteins | sample 15SPOviralmetaG_FD_130165 | JGI IMG/M metagenome (GOLD analysis project Ga0187217, IMG submission 130165) | Marine viral communities from the oligotrophic San Pedro Time Series (SPOT) site, San Pedro Channel, CA, USA - 15 SPOT_SRF_2010-09-15... | ecosystem: Environmental > Aquatic > Marine >... | reverse complement strand
TTCGTATCAGATATCCAAGACCAAACTATCAGCATACCATGAAGGCGAACGAAGGTTCTCCTAAGACTGATAATGCTACTGATAGTAGACCAAGAGACTTCCCAGACCAAGCAGAAAATCGATTAGAGAGAACATTATGAAATTCAAAGCATTAGTATTTGTCCGATTACGATCACAGGTTGATGACTCTCCTGGCAATGCCGTGAGAGACGCCTGTAAGCGATTGTCTGAACTCAATATCAAAAAACTTAGATTGGGTAAGGTAGTTGATGTTTGGTTGGAAGCAGAGACCAGAGAGTATGCTGAGAAGGAACTTGAAATGCTATCTGATAGATTCCTTGCTAATGCAGTCATGGAAGACTGGGACTATGAATTGACTGAGATTGAAAACTTTCCTAAAGGTATTGAAGCATGAGTGATTTTAACGCACCAGGATCTAATAAAATAGGAATCACTCCTGAATTTACAGATTTTGTAGTTAATTTACAGATAGATAATGTAGTGAAAATCTTAGATGCTAAGATTGAACGTTGTAATGTATATAATAGTGATAACCGAGACGAAGTTTACAAACAAATAACTATTACATACAAGGAGAACTAATGAACTCAATAGTGTTATACACGAACGGAAATCAAGAATGTGAACGTGCTAGGATGCTTTTAGAGAAACTTAATACTCAAATACAAGAATATAAATTAAATAATCATTTTACTCAGAGAGCATTTGTTTCTGAGTTTGGTGAAAATGCAGAGTATCCACAAGTTTCTATTGGATATAAACATATTGGTGGATTGAAAGATACATTACACTACTTTCAAGAGCATAATCTACTATGAATCCAGTAATTTTAATCGGTTGCTTTACACCACTGGTTATTATTTTTGTTGTGATGAAACTTGCTGTATGGGTATCTGCTGTTAACAGAGAAAACTCTTATGTCGAAGGAGAATCCAAAAAACCACACGGACCATATGTGGCAAACCCATATGAAGACGTTGACGAAGAGGAAGAAGAATTTACAGATCGCACAGATTATCGATGAAGCGATTAATGAGTGGTATTCGCTTCATAATTTACCCGTTCCTGATTGGAAGTATAACAGAGACCCTGAGTGGTGGATACAGTATCTTAAAGATATGGGACTTGACCCACGGAATAGATAGTGCTATACTGCCTTTATAATAAAACCACATCATGGACTACAAACCCTATTCGCCTGAGTGGCATCGTAAAAGATACCTGAAAGAGGCGTTAGATAAGTATTTTGATGATTACATTGAGAATGAAGTTATTCACGGCGATTTGATGGATATTCTGTCAGATAGAATGTCTATTGCTGTGGATGAGGTGAACAAGGTGGTGGATCTTAGGAGCAAATTTAAAGATGCTTGATGATAAAACATCTTGGGCAAATGTAGCATCTTTTGTATCCGTTTTACTTGTCACAATGGGGTTTGTTGTGCTAGGATATATTCATGGTAATATGCACTTACTTACCACATTAAAAACAGTTAGAGAGGGTGTATCATGACTACCAAAAAGGTTATTACTAAAAGTGGAGATACCTTTGAGTGGGAAGAAACTCCAGAAGTTATTGAAGCAGTTAAAAAACTCAATAAACCTAAGTTTGCGGGAAATTACCAAGGTCCATTGTATGCCCCACATCCAGAGTTGAAGCGACCAAACCAAAGACCTACAACTGATTCTACAGAAAAATGAAACTACTCACACTTGAAGACTATCAAAAAGCAGGCGAAACTTTTTGGCCTAAGTATTGGTACATCGCAAAAGAACTTGGCGAAGGTGCCAAGGCAGAAGACATTCTGCAAGTGATGGAAGCAGTTGGTAGTGTTGCACTACGATTTGCTTTAGAAGACAAAGAAGGACCATTTGGTTTTAACAAAAACAAGGAGAACAATGATGACTGAGCAACAAACACACCTTGAAAATCTTCTCAAGCAAAGAGAAGAACTTTCTAGATCTTTGGAGCGCACCAGAGAAACACTTTACAAAGTAACTGGTGCTATTGAATATCTGACACAAACTGGTGTCACACTTCCAGAACCTGAGGCGACTGATGACGAAACAGAAGATACAAGTGCATCCTGAAATCGCAGAGGTTGATTGGATTGATGATGCTTTCTATGTTGAACAGACACGATTCATGTGGAAGAGTGTTCGTAAAGATACTGGAAAGAATTTTTTGTTTGGATTGACTGAAAAAATTGTCACGGACATGACTCGCTGGCATCTTAAATGTGAGCAAGATGGAACATTAGAACAATACACTCATGTAGTAAATAGTGGTGTTGTCAGTGGCAAGTTGTAATGTATGAAGAACTAAATTGTTTTGAAGAGGCACTAAAACACTTTGGCACTCGTGTTGAAGTCATTTGTGCCATGGAATTATCAAAAAGAGTTTCTTCTGAAGATGCTTACAAGATGATTAAAGATGAACTCAAAGAAGTAAAAAAGTGTCGTAAACAGTTTAAAAAAGATGAGCGTTGATAGTCTAAAAGTCAATCAAAATGAAGATGGATCATTCACCTTTGAATGGGACAAAGAAGACTCTAAATGGAGTTTTTTGAATGGGATGACATCTAAAGAAATTGAGACTTTAGTTCAAGCAGCAGTAAAGGATGGATTGGATGGGGAACATTAAAGATGTAACTGATTCTCCAAAAAATTGGGAAGACTTTTGGAAAGACATGGAATCATCTGAGAATGCTGATTTTGAAAAGGTATGGAAAGAAATGGATGAAATTGAACCACTTACACCAAAAACAAACTAATGGCACTATCACAATCAGTTGAAGAATCTCTTAAAGAAGCAGAACAATCACTCCGAAATGCATTAGCTTTTGCTGCACGACAAGAGAGACCAATGGTTTGTACTTGTATTGCAGAAATGATCAGTAAGATTGAATCTATGCAGGAGACTGACTTCATCTTGGACAAACTTGAGAACCGTAAACCAGGAGATTCTGGCATGTTCGGCAACATATTTGACGAATAATTCCAAAGAAAACCTTAAGTATCTAAGTATTTGTGTGTGGATACCCTAAAATACTAAAGCGAAGGAAAAAACAATGACGCTACCATCTAAAGAACGCAAACTTGAAGAAAATGAGGTCTCTAGCATTGAAAATGCTGTAAAAGACGCAGGTATTCAACAAATTCACCCTGATAAGATGGAAGCGTTTGCTGAAGAGTTAGTTTCTCGCTTAAAAGGATCCGGCAAATCTTGACCAATAGATGTTTCTTTCAAGAAATGTCACCTAAATAATACCATCGCTTTACACAATTTGTAAATGGAAAGTATAGAAAAGCATATTGAGAAGGATAAGGAGATCCTTCAAAATCCTACGGTCTCTCCACAAATGCGCCGCCATATTGAGGGTGAGTTGCATGAATTGGAAGATTATGTAGAACATCATAAGGTAGATATTGAAGCAGGTGATCATCACGATCCATCACCCCTAGAACTATACTGTGATGCCAACCCATCAGAACCTGAATGTCTGGTTTATGAAGACTGATTGAGACAGTTTAAGAAGTGACACAAGAGGCACCTCAGATCACTGGGGTGCCTTTATACTTTGACTATCAAACATCTTACAATGTTCTCCACATTAGTTCCTCACATCAAAGAACGATTATACAAGCATCATGAACTTTATAGTGGACAGTGTAAGGCAGAGTATTGGGAAGAGAATCTTTGTTATGCTTTGAATCGTGCAGGGTTTGGTAGTGACTGGACTGCTGATTTCAATCATAAGGTTGGTGTGGATCAAATAACTGATAATGGTGTTCGCATCAGTAATAAGGGTGGTAATGTTGATAAGGATTTGCTGACTATTTCTGGTTCCCGACTGACTAAGCACAAAACTATTGGGGATAAGTTAGATTTTCTTTCTGACAAGAAGGAAGATTATGTATTCTGTCTTGCAACAGAGAAGAAAGACTGGGACAAGGGAAATAAAACGTACTATTTTATCGTTGTTGATAGCAACGTCCTAGACTACCATAAGCAGGAGTGGTCTGAGATGATCGGTCAGCGTGGTGCTAGTGCTAATAAATTGACTGGTTGGCAGTGTTTTTCTGAAGGATATCATGCTAAAATTATGAAAAGTATGTCTGACCAGCTCTGGACCACCATAAAATTAGACTTTTGCAACGAGATTCATGACATTATTATTGGGTGACTGTTTAAATCTGCTTCCTCAGATCCCTGACAATTCGGTTGACATGGTTCTTGTAGATCTTCCCTATGGGACTACTGCATGTAAGTGGGACAGTATCATCCCACTAGATCAGTTGTGGGAGCATTATAACAGGATTTGCAAACTAGATGGTGCAATGGTGTTCACTGCCGCTCAACCGTTTACCACGATCCTGGCAGCATCCAATCTAGATTACTTCAAGTATGAATGGATCTGGGAGAAACCTCAAGGCACTAATCCCATGAACGCTAAGGTGATGCCTCTGAAGTCTCATGAGAACGTTTTAGTTTTCTATCGTAAGAAACCTACATACAATCCACAGATGTGGTATTCTACACCTTATGGTGGGTTCTCCTCTAACACCAGTAAGATTGGTGAAGTGTACGGATCTGCCCAGTCTAAGCATCGGAACAATCCTGAAGGATCACGTTACCCAAAGACTGTGATGAAGTTCAAACAAGAGAAGGGACTGCATCCGACACAGAAACCTGTAGAACTGATGGAGTACCTAATCAAAACATACACTAACCCTGGTGATATGGTGTTGGATAACACTATGGGAAGTGGCACAACTGGTGTTGCATGTATTAAGACTGGTCGTGAGTTTATTGGAATGGAAAGTGATGCAAAATACTTTGCCATTGCCGAGCAGAGAATCAGTGATGCTGTGCCAGTTGATGAAGTGGCACAAGGAGCTTGCAATCCATTGATGGATGCCTTATCTTAAAGAAGTCAAGGGCAGACCCGAGACACACACAGAGAGGTAAATCAAATGTGTTCCCTTACGTGGAACCGCCTCTCATACACTTTTTTCATCATGGGCACTCGTTCACGCATCGGCATTCAACTCAAAGGCGACAGCATTATGTCGGTCTATTGCCACTATGACGGTTACCCTTCCTTCAATGGTCGTGTTCTCCGTGAGAATTATACTACCATTGAACAAGTTCGTGATCTGATTGATGGTGGTAACATCTCCGCTCTCCACACCAATTCAGGTTGGAAGAATGAAACTTTGCCTGAAGTTGGTCCCTTGTACTATACTTCGCGTGGGGAATCTATCAAAGAGAATGAACCACGAATTGATGATGACATTACTGAATTTTTAGACAATGGTGAAGAGTATGCTTACATCTTCACTCGTGCTGATGAGTGGATCTGCTACGATCTGCACGATATTACTGCCAAACTGACTGAAATCCCTGCTGGATCTGTTACTGACTAAACATGCAAAAACTTAACCGTCAAATTGTTTTTGATCAAGTTCTAAATGTTCTCTCTATCTGGTGGGATCTTGGTTATCGAGATATGCCTTATGGATACAAAGATTTAATTCATTATTTGTTTCCTCTGCATACTTTTGGGCAGGCACATGCAAGTTTTATTAAAAGCGCATGTACTGCATGGGAAGAGAAGTATGGTACTGAGATTGGGTATCTGATGCCTAATCTTGAGCCTAACGCATCTAAATGGTCAAGCATGGTTAGGGACAGTTGCACATCTGGCACACAGATTCTCTAAAAGGCGTCTCCGTGCCTCTACAATACATTCATACGCAATCAAGCAATGGAAACCACCTTCGCTGACTTCGCTGCCACACAACAGGCACGCAACGACATTCAACTGAAGATTGTTGAGCATTGTCTCACACTGTGTGACAAATTAGCAGAAAACTTTGACCAGTGTCATCCTAAAAGTTTTATGGAATTTGAACTGGATTCTTCTGGCCGCAAGTATCACAAGATCTGGCAAGTTTCTGGTAGCAATGGTAGTAAATCCTGCCACGCTTTTATTGAAAAGAAAACTGGTGAAGTTTTCAAACCAGCATCTTACAAGGCACCTGCAAAGATTGTTCGCTATCGTTTGCTTGAGATTGAATCGCGTGAAAAGTGCTTCAATCGCGCAGATTGGGCAGGTTCCTATCTTTATGTTCGTTGATTATGGATTATACTAGAAAGCAACTTATCAACGCATTGTGTGCGGAGTGGGATTATCTTTGTCATGATGACTTTGACCCTGAAAATGATCCTACTCCTGAAGAATATCGTAAGGATATGGAAGAACTTACGACTGAACAACTGATAGAGGAAACTGACACTGATGATGAAGGTTTTACTCTTGACGAATACATGGAGAGTTACGGATGAAAGTATCATGTGATCGCTGGATTGTCTCATGGAAACGTGAGAAGAAAGGTGGTTACTCTTCAACTCAGAAAGTTGTAGTCTACGGAATTGAAAATGTTGAGCATGTTATCAACACAATGGTTCCAACAGATGAATGGAGTGTAACACCAGCATGACATCAAAAGAAAAACTTTTATTCATCTCATCGTTCATTTGGTTTCTACACTGGGGCACATGTCTAGCATCTACCATTCTGGATACGGTTATTCTAAAATCCTCTGTGAGGACGTTACCTCTTGGTTTCTGAATAACTTTTTTCCACGCCACAAAATTGATGTGGATATCATTCATCGTGGATTAAAAAGTGAACAAGTTATTGGTTATTGTGATGTTGTGGGTCGTAACTATCGCCCTCGTCACTTTATGATTGAACTTCAGACTGATATGAGTAAGGAAATGTATATTAAGACTCTTTTGCATGAACTGACGCATCTGAAGCAGTGGGTAGAGGGTTCTCTGCGTTTTCGTAGTGGAAAATTGTGTTATTCTACAGAACCAGTAGAGAATTGGTCTTATGAAGATCAACCACATGAAATTGAAGCACGAAAAGAAGAAGTAAGGCTATATGATTGGTATATGAATGATACTTTTGGTGTGCCAGATGGAAAAGTGGCACAGAGGTTCTCTAATCGCCTATGCTCACCTGTATGATTACAGAGTAGTCAAGGGAACCAACCCAATGCTCAAAACACAACTACTCAAAGTCGTCGGTGAAACTTCAAACAAAATTGATGCTAATCTGACACGGTTGGAGAAGTTTGAAGTATTCTGTCAAGTGTGTGATGGATTACTTAAGGATGGTAGGATTAGTTCTGCTAAACATCAAGCATGGACCAACGTATTCTAACTCCTAACTAACACTAACTCACCTCATTCACTTCATCATGAACTACACTCTCAAGCAACTCCAAGACCGAGTATCAAGTATGATCAAAGAACAGGGAGAAGATGCAGAATGTGCCGCATGGATTTATACCAAGAATGATTGTTATATGAAGGATGAAAACGGTGAGGTTGATTATGATATTGAGGTAGAAGATCCTGCACTTATTGCACGTATCTTTGATGATGTTGGGCAGATAGATTACATCTACACCACGATTCAAGACTGTGTGGATGAAGTTGTAGAAGAGCAATTGATGCAGTATCAACAGGAGTTAGTATAATGAACAACGAAGACTTAATTCTCCGTGATCTCATGGAAATCTCTGATGAAATCTATGACATTCCTGAAATGCAGGAAACCAAGTTTGACATTGAAGAGTATCTAAAGGCAGATTATGACTATTGAAAAGAATCAACGCATCACGTTTGCTAACCTCACAGGACGTGCTGGTCAACCAGTAGACTGGGATGGTGATTTTGACGACCATTTTACAGAAGAAGATCATGACCGACGACGTGCAGAACGTGACGGTTGGAGAACTGCCTGTGATGGCCGTTGGTGATCACCATTTGACTCTATACTAACCTTAGTTCAAACAAAACCATGAACTCCAAACAACTTGACGAATTCAAAGCAGACTATGCCAGACTGATTGTGGAGGGTATGGATATGGATACTCTTGAGCGATTTGCGATTGAAATGGTAGGAGAGAATATGAAACAATGGGAAGAGGAAGATGTTAAGGCAGAGATTATGGACTATTATGGTGAAGAGACACTCAAAGACCTGATGCCTGTTCCTACAATTAGTGAACTGGAAGCAACTGCTGATGACTTTGGTTGCGGAAAGTGATATAATTACTTGTGTAGTATGCAGGAAAGATGATGACAATTACCCATGAAAAAAAAGTTCCGCTTAATGTTCATGAATTAGGAGTCATTCTATCTGCCCTACAGAACTTAGATCATGGAGATGAGAATCTGATTGCTAGAGAGTTTGGAAGTTCAAGAGCATTGCACGACCGACTCAAGGCATTTTATGATAACATGGATCAATCTACATTATGTTTAACCTATGACTGCGAACCCTCTTTTTGATATTATTATGAACGAACAGGACATTGACATGTTCATCAAGTCATTTGATGATTTCTTGAAACATTCTGAAGTTGCGATTGAAGAACAAAAGCACCGTGAAGAAGCAACATTCTATCTTGAGCAAAGAGCAGCAGAACATGAAGTGACTGTTGATTATTATATGCAAGAGTTTCTATGAATCTAAATTATACAAAAGTCTATTACTAAAGAACCATGAGTAAAGAAAAGTTATACACTGTTTCCGAATTCGGTACAAATGGATGGTCTCCAGTATCAGAATCTGATGTTCATCTTAATCGTGAAGATGCCCAGAAACGATTAAATGATTTAATCCATGAAGGATACAACCCTAATCGCCTTAAGGCATTCCTTGAATGATGTATGATCCTAAAGTTGATGATTATGTCATCTGGCATCATAATGGTCTAATCCATAAGGGATGGGTGTATTTTGCTGATGAGAAGTATATCACAATAGAGACAGGTATTAAACCTAAACCTAATTGTGAATACACAAAGAATGAAAGACACAAATATATTCACACACTCTTACTATGTCATCCACACTATTGGAAAGACCTAGAGTATGTTCATACAAGGAAGAATAAGTATGGTAAGACTTTAAGTGATATGGAGACTTACAATCGTTTCAATGATTAATAAATACTTCCGAGACGAGCAGCGCCCGAAATGAAAACATATAAGCAATTTACAGAAGGTATGTTACCAGAGCCCAGTAGGGAAAGAAAGCAGATAATCAATCCTATGCCACCTAAAGAACCTGTTGAGGTTAAGAAGGAACCTGTTGAGGTTAAGGTTAAGGAACAGGGTAAGAAGATATCTAAATTAGAGAAAGATTTGAAGGGTTATCAGAAGAAGTAGATGTGAAAGAAATTTTATTAATTTGGAAATACTCTCTGGGTAGTTTCAGTGATAGTAAAACAGAGAAATATGATAACTGGATTGCGTTAATTAGATCAGTTATCTTTGTCTCTTATATGGTAACTAACTGCTTTATTATGGCAGGGGTTATACGGCACTGGGGGACTGATCGTCCAGTGGTGAGAGATTACCAGGATTCTAATGTTTTGGTATCCGATCCCGTAAGGGTAGAGGATACTTTGGTATCCAATGATACAGAATGTATTAAAAAATAGGTTTAAAAGATTATAATAAATATAAAACAGTTTTTTTATGGTTAAGATACCTTGGAGTTGCTGGGGGTATGCCGGGGAGTGTCTTGACAGTGTTTTATAGGTGTTTTATGTGTTGTAATGTGTTGAGTAATGTGCTCAGAATCTTATGAGTAATGTGCTCAGGTCTTGTGGGCTTAGTCCGCAAGCACACAACGCTTCGTTTGTCAACCCACAGGGCGGCGAAAATTCACAAACCCACACACAAAATTGTAAAGTCTTATACATATGTTTATGAATCTAGTCTAGGTTTTCTAGTCTAGATGTGCTATAATACAAAAGTGTTCGGATCTAGACGAAAACTATGCATGATGACTGGGATCTAGACTATACATACACACCAAACTATGAGTCTTACGATCTAGAAGAGATCTACGAGTCTTATATACAGTCATTCTCACAGGATGATCTAGACTGTGATGATGAGTATGAGCGCGACACACAGGATTATGATGCGCTTGCATACAGGCACTATGCATGATATAATGCGTACCTATGCACGTACCTAACATGTCTGCACACACTATCACACATAAGCGCACGTTTCAGGTAACGCTTGACATAGAGTGTTATGAAGACTTGGACATTGTAGGTCAGGATTGGCGAGAACTCCTGGATTTACAAGGTGATGAATCTGTAGAGGTTTCTGTCAGGGATTGCAACGACGATATGCCAGTTTGGTAAGTGTCCACTGGGTATTGACGTGACCGGTTCCCTGCCGTATATTTGACTCAGTTGAAACCCACACCATGACCCAGTACACTTCTGCCTATCCGATGGAAGATTTCCGTGCCGACGTTGCGGAACTTTTTCGGATGATCAAGGCATGTGAAGAATCCCGTGAGCGTTTGGAAGCGATGATCGCAGAGGACAATTCTGAAACTGTCCACTAAGCATTGACACCAACGCTTCAAACCCTTATATTTGACTCAGTTCAAACCAACACCATGACTGACACCACTTACAATGGATGGGCAAACTACGAAACGTGGAATGTCTCCCTATGGATTGGCAACGATGAAGGTCTCTACAATGAGGCAAAGCGTCTTGCTAAGTTTGGCAAAATGTACCAGGATCTGGTAGCATTGCTCTATGAATGTGGCAGCAAAGAGACTCCTGATGGAGTCAAGTGGAATGATCCTGCAATCGATGCGGGTGAAGTCACAGAGATGATGGACGATCTCTAAACTGTCACAAAGGGGTTGACACAGGGTTGGCCCCATCCTATACTAAGAACAACAAGCGGGGGTGATGCATCCCGCTCAAAACACATCACATTTAACTTACTTTTTTCATCATGAAATTCGCAATCTCCAACTCTTCTGCCGTTGAGAACATCAGCATCGAAGATCAGACCGTCAGCGTCACCTT
>Ga0187217_1001153_pt1 | contig 10995 bp, 16 predicted proteins | sample 15SPOviralmetaG_FD_130165 | JGI IMG/M metagenome (GOLD analysis project Ga0187217, IMG submission 130165) | Marine viral communities from the oligotrophic San Pedro Time Series (SPOT) site, San Pedro Channel, CA, USA - 15 SPOT_SRF_2010-09-15... | ecosystem: Environmental > Aquatic > Marine >... | reverse complement strand
TGACGACCGAATACAGTAACGGCATCATCAGAAACCCTTTGGGGTTCCTGAGTGTTTGCCTCATCGGCCTCTTCAAAGAAATATGTGAAAGACTTCATCTATCTGAGTTTCTTTTATTTATTCAACCCATAAAAGACTCGAAAGTCTTCTTTTTGGTGGGTTTGTTGTATTCGGACATTTTGAGAAGTTCTTTAACAATTTCCAAGATGTCTTCCATATCGAAGTTACCATCTTTATCGAGGTCAAACATACTCATGTCTTCTTCCTTAAGGAATTTACTTCTGAGTTTCATTAAGTCTTTGGCGTTACTATAATCATCATCAGTAAAGATACCCTCTTCACCCATACGGGAAAGGAGATTCTTATAAAGACCTTCACGAATACCTTTATCACCAAGTCCTTGACCTCTATTACCATTAGCTTCGGAGTTGGCACCTGAGAAGATTTCCTTTAGTTTATCTCTGAGTGCTTTTTGCTCTTCTCTACTCTTGCCGACAAACTTGGGAGCTAGTGCTTTGTAGAATGCCGGGCTGATGGGAGTAGAACGAGCTCTTTCTGATTGTTGGAAGTAACTGGGGAGTCCCATACCCTCAACGAAACGACGGGAGAAGTCGTGATTATATCCTTGTGTTTTTGACCTCAGTTGTTGAAGCATATCATACATTGTCCTGTCATCTTCTGAGACATCGGCATTATTCTCATCATCAATGGCAGCCTGAAACTTCTTGGGTGTGAGTCCCATTAAACCTTTTTGGTCGAATGATTGTTGCATGGCTTCAATTAAGTTGCTCTTTTCTGACCCATAGATTCTATCCAATGATTCTCTAAGTGCCCCAAAACCTTCTTCGTCCATCTCTGGGAGGAATGAATTTCCCTCTTCATCTTTCTCAAAGATGTTGCCCATAAAGTCTTTCTCTTGTTGTTTGAGATTTAGTCTTGCTGGGTCGAGTTGCATTTCTCTAAAATCAAAGAAGTCATCACCAAGTGCTTCCAGAGGATTTACACTATTCTCATAGAAACCTTTAATGTTCTGTGAACTCTTTGTTTCATTTGGACCTTGACGGGACCAGAATTGATTGTCTTCGCCAGTTATAAAGTCATATAATTCTTGTTCTTCTGGTGTCATATCCCTACCTTCTTCTTTGGCTTTCCTGGCTACTTCTTGTGCTTGGGAGAAGTCAACGAAGTGTTCCATTTGCATAGTATCCATACCCAAAGGAAGACCAGTATACCCACCCTTTCCATGTTGTCTCAGATACTTTCGGAAACCCTGTTTGGCATTCATATCACCACCAGAAAAGATTTTCTGCATATTCGGTGGGAGTGCTGCGAGAGCCCTATCGGCAATGTCATCGAAATCATCACCTAGGTCTTGTGACTGAATTTCTTTCTGAAACTCCCTAATGGAATCGAGGTTGTGGGTTGAGCCATCTCCATCTTCACCACTATATGCTTTCATAATTCTGTCTTTTCTTTCCTGTAGAGCTTTAAATTCCGCTTTATTCAGGTTACTTGAAGCTTCGTTGTCTCTTCCTTCATACCGAAGAGCATTCATCATTGTTTGCATTACTCTACTCCTCAGTTGTGGGTTTACCCCAGGTCTGTTGAGTGCTTCCATCATTGGCTCATATTGTTCCGACATTCTATTGTCGGCGGTCTTCTTCTTTGTCGTCCAGTTTTGATAGGCTCCCATAGCAGCCGATCTAAGTTCTTCTAGGTCAACTTCACCATCACCATTCGTATCAGCCTGTTGTGCTGTTATTGGTGGTTTGGTTTCTTGTCCCCCTCTTAAGTCAAGACTGGGTTGAACTACACTAGGTTGTGCTGCTGTCTGTGTGTTCTTTTGTTCTGGTTGTGGTGCTGTAGGTTGTGCCTGAGCCCTTGCTCTTTCTATATTAGCTGCCATCGGAGATGGTGGTGATTCACCTACGCGAGATTGAAGTCCTGCGGGGTCAACACCTTTCTCTTTTGCTAGTCTTCTAAAATTATCACCCATTCTTGTGGGTGCTTCTTGGATGACATCCTCAGCAGCAAATGCCTGTTGTTCTCCGGCATCTCCCATTTCTGCCTGTTGTTCTGCTGCCTGATTCTCCTGTTCAATCTCATCAGGAGTACCTCTTGACATCTGTGGCTCAACAGCATTCTGTTGATATGCCGACAGTTTCTTCGACTTCATGAAGGCATTGTAGCCAAACGGAGCAGTTGCTGGTGTGGCATCAGGAATGGCAGCAATCTCAGATGGTGATTCTGCCTTGGATGGGGGAGTGGTTAACATTCCAGTCAAAGGGTCAGCCCAGGAAGGTTGTGCCTGTGTTAGGGCAGCTCCACCAGAACCATCAGAGATGGCACCACCACCGGCTCTATTGTTGTCATAGAATATTAGTTCACCATTAACGGTACGAGCAACAACTTGACCACTATTGGGGTCAATGTAACCACCCTTTCCGTTACTCTGCAAACCAAGTTGTCGAGCTCTTTCGGCAGGTCCTAAAGCGGCACTAGGATTGCCCATATCTTCTTGAAGGAAGGAGTCAAAACTCAAACCTTTTTCTTCTGTGCCTGCACTCCAGTGTTCCCAACGAGACATTTTAACAACAACCTTTTTGGTTATTTATTAAAGGTAAGCAGCAGCTACTTTTGCCCTCTGGGAAACTTCACCATCACGACCAAGTTTTAGGGCTTTCTCAAGTATTTTCTTAGCTGCTTCTTTGTCCTCGGGATTGCGACGAAGTTTCTTATACTCGACCATTAGGGCGATATACTTTTTATCGTCAGCTTTCTCCTCTTTCTTGACTCTATGTGGTTTCTTTTTGTCCTCTTCCGAGAACATGTTTTTTAGGTCCTTCATGGGGTTGTCCCTGGTTGTTTATTTATTATAACAGGTTTAGTCGTCAAAGTCAAGGTTCTGGGGTGGGACCACTGCTTTGTTTTTGACTTCAATTGGGTCCTCTCCATTGAGTTTTCTTATAGCATTGGCTGCTCTAATGACTCTACTATCTGCCTGTCTCTTGTCGAAGGCACTGGACATCCGTCTTTCCAACTCTGGAGTTCCCACACCCCTGTAAAGAGCTTTGATGAGACCCTTAACTTTCTTACCATCACCTAACATCGGGAATGCTTCCCGAAGTTGATCAAGTCTTTCTTTCTTCATTCTAATGTCACCACCCATCATATCTCCCAGGTCATCTTGAAGACCCTGAAGTGTGGGGGAATAATTAGAATCTTCATCGTAATCATCATAAGTTGTGGCATCATCAGAAAACTCACCCATCATCTGTTGTCTGATAGTTTCGATATTCTTATCAAATATACCTCTGAGTTTTTCAGGCACAGCCGCACCACCAACCCCACCACTCAACTGATAGTCATTTCCCTGTTCATAGTCGGCACCACCAAGACCTTCCATCAGAGCAGAGAGTGGGTCATCTTTTGCCAATCCCAGGTCAATAATAGAAGGGTTACCATCGTCATCGACAAAGATGTTACCTCCGTGCATATCATTGTGTGAGAAACCTGCTTGGTGAAGATCACCTCTCAGTTTCCAGAACTTCTCAGACATTGCTTCCTGGTCGTCTTCATCCATATAGTCTAACTCATCAGCCAATGGGTTTCCTTCTGCTCTTGTCATTGCATAGGTTCCTGGTGCTGATGGGAACATATTGTCAAAGTCACTCTGGTCATCTGGATTCCAATAGTTTTCTTCGCCAGCTGGTCTTCTATCATTATCAGCATTCATCGGGTTGTTATATGCTGAAGATTGGTGTTTGAAGGGACCATCAAACCGACCATTAATGAGAGTTGGGAAACCGGGGTTGTTCCTCATGGCGTATAAAGCCTTCATTTCATCGGGTCCAATCTGACCTTTCTTAATGACCTTATCATCATCAACCAATACTTGACCGAAGGCACCACCTTCCTCAAAGTCCTCTTCATCATACTGGTCCAGGTCAAACAAGGGGTCTGAGACTAAACCCTGAAGACCCCTATTCAGGTCATCAACTACTGATGAGTCTTTGGCAACTGCGGGTAACTTAGCTGCCTTCTTCCATACATCAGCCCTTCTGCCCTGCTCTGCCGCCTCTGGGTCCTGACCCTTCAATGGTGGGTCATTCTTCATATTGATAAGAGACTGAACCTGCGCCTCTCTTACCTTAGGTGGCATTCTATCGAGAGCACTTCTAGCTTCTTTCTCAGTCCTACCCTTTGGTTCTCTACCAGGCTGAACCATTCTCTTCACCATCTTACGGGCATCATCCCCGTAACTTACTTCTTTACCCAGGTTAGGTTGTGTGTATTTGTCTGCTGGTAGTCGAGCACTATCTTCCTCTTCCTCCACAACCAGATGTTCCATTGCCATCTTACTATAGTTGACAAAGGTGGTGGCATTAGAGTAATTGGTGCCGTCAGGTCCAGCTGTCCATTGTGAGTAGTTTGTTTTACCTACAAATGTATCTGCTGGAAGTTCTGGTTTGGGTTGTGCCGAATCAACACAAGTGTCTCCATCAGGTCCAGGTTCCCAGGTCAGCCGCTTGGGTGCCTGTTCCATACCGGGCTCAGCAGCCCCTATATTCTCCCCTGACCCCATCGTTGGGAGAGAGGGGACTCCCATTCCCCCCATGCCACCAGCACCGCCTGGTCCACCACCAGCCATCTCAGATTCAGGTCCGTCTCCACCTTTCCACTTGTCTGATTCTACATCTAATTCCACCGGAACTAATTCGTCATTCTCAGTCTTGTGTGTGACTTTACCACTTGATGGATCGACCCAGTAACCAAAGCCTTTATACTTAAGACCCATGGCGACAGCGTCCCGATGAGCCTTCTCTCCTTTTCTTTCTGCGAGGAAGTTGTTAAATCTTTTCATATCAATAAGGTGCAGCTTCACCACCGGTTGAGGCGTTATCACCCCATTTACCACCTTCTTCCCAGGCGTAACCATCTCCATTCAGTCCGGTCTTACCAAATACTTTATAACTTGCTGATCCATTGGCTGGTGATGAGTCCTTACTACCTTTATCTTGTACGCTATCTTCTGGTGACTTCGGGACACAATCTTTTGCTTTCTTGTCATACTTGTACCCAGGAGGGCACTTAGGAAGGTCACCTTCCACTTTATACAGAGGTGTTACTCCCTCAGTGTTCTCAAGATACTCTGTAAAATTCATCGTCTCTAACGTCTTTCAGTTATTTATCTTACCAGTTTTTAGGAACAATGAAGTTGAGACGGGAGAACTCAAGTCGGTCAATTAATTTAACTGCACCCTGACCACTAATCGCCACAAATCCTTCGGGATTAGTTACCTGATAACCATTGGAGGTTTCTACAAACATACTTAAAGATTTTACTTGCTGCAACTTACTTACAACAATATTCTTGGCGATTTGTAGATTGAAGTAGGTGGCAATCAACATCTTAAACCCTCTGGAATTGGTTTCCATGACATCAATCATCTGCACCCAACGGGCAGCTTTTTTATTCTGAGCAGCCAGTGTTTTTAGACTGAGAATGTTTTTATCAAACTCAGCACCAAGGTGATACATGAAATCACCATAAGCCTGTTCGACAGGAGGGTTTGCTGTGCCACCCCTAACATAACCATTGAAGAATTTCTTAAATTCTGTATCGAAATCGAGAGTGCCACCACTTTGAATAGTGTTTGCTACTCCTGAAGCCAAGTGTAGTGACCCTTCTGCTCTACGAATAGCAGCATTGTATTGTGCTGCTTCTTGAGCTGAGAAGGCAGCTTGTCCTGTCACATCAGTGAATGTTGCTCTTTGTGCCCATACACTACCACCAGAACGAAAGTCATCTTCACCTACATCAAAAGATGCAGTCATCTGAGAGATGTTACGACCTGTGTATTTGGTATGAAAGACAATACCAATCTGTGCTGCACGAATCTCACCTCCAAGTGGAGTGGTGGGCTCAACTGCATAGGTGATAGTGTTGGGTCTAAATGTAATATAACCTTTGTTATTGATACTTTCTGTCTTCTTATCATTGGTGAACATTAAGTCACCCTGTAATACTCCTTTAATACCTGCTTTAGAGAGATACCTCAGAGCAGTGGAGAGTTTATTAGCCAGGACACCATCATATAGTCTCTGGACATCCGATTCCGTCTTACAAATCTTTGGGTCGTTTGAGTTAAATACCGACTTAGTTCCAACAAAGAACTTACCATCGGCAGGGTCAGTCCCACACACGATAGCGGGAGCTCCGTCCCATTTGGTGGTAATTCCTACTGAGGGACCACCAAGACCTGATAGGTATTTACCTAATTCCTTGAGAATGTGAATTGCTTTCTTACCACCATCTGCACCATTATTGAGTATTTCGTCTTCAAGGTGCTCGAGGTGGGTATTCTTACCTGACTTCGCCATTGGGAAACCCCTTTATGTCTATATTTATTATAACACACCACCACCCGCCTGTCAAGGAGTGGTGGTCAGTTCTTTTTCAGTCCACAAATGCGTGAAAGATTTTCACCGTTTCTCCTAACCTCTTGTGTAGAGTATTCCATACCACATTCATTCTTGAGAATGGTTTGTAACTCATCAGTAGCTTGAATAGGATCCATAATCCAGTGCAATGGAAAAGAAATAACGGCCAAACCAACCACCAAATAAAAGACAGGTGGTGCAACTTTATCCAAGATAAACTCAGTCATTAGTTTGTTTGAACTGTAGTCATCATACAATAAAAAACCACCCCTGTCAAGGGTTTGTCTTGGATGTATCGGGAAAGTCTCTAGGTCTACTATCAGCGGCGTTATCGGTTCTTGGGGAGCCTTCATTCGCCTTCATACTATGCTGATAGTTTGGTCTCTTGTATCTGTGAATAAAGATATCTGGAATCCAATAGGTTACTTGCCAATCAATCAACGAATTCATCTCAAGATGCTTCTCTACAGAATGATTGAAGATGCCAATCTGAATATACCCGTCATGAGTGAGACATTTATTGTCGTTGATTTTCACCACAAATAGTTGTGTCATAAGTTATGAAACCTATAATCTAGGATAATACGGTATAAAGAATCTCTCAGATAGTAGAGATGTTCTTGTTCTTCTGGGTCGCCACCTGACCATAGTTTAATTCTTTGCAACACACAATGGTGCAGGGCATAGATGTCCTTTATTGCGAAGTCTATACTATAGTCTGATGGTGGAGTCATAGTCTATTTATTAACGATATCTCCTATGATCCATGATTTCATACCATATGATGCTTTAGCAATTAAGTCTATAGCTAGCTCTGCCGTTTCCCAAGGTACAACCAAACAGAAACCAATACCAAGATTGAATACATTACGCATCTCCTCCTCGGTAATTTCTCCTGCCTCCTGGATTTTATCGAAGAGTTCTGGTCTCACCCAGGCACCGTAGTCAATATTAACTTTCAGACCATCTGGAAGACATCGTGGGAGGTTCTCGGGTAGTCCTCCACCAGTGATGTGTGCCATTCCTAAGATAGGAATCTCATCCAACAGATATTGAATAAGACGAGCATATATCATAGTTGGTCTCAACAACTCAGGCATCTCCTTGTAGTAGATATAATTTCTCCACAACATATCATTGACCAGTGTGTATCCATTGCTATGAAGACCACTACTCTCAATACCAATGACTACATCACCTGCCATGATGTTGGAGCCGTCGACGATATCATTCTTCTCTACAACACCAGTACAGAAACCAGCAAGGTCATAATCAGTTGCTCTAAAATGTTCGGCAGTCTCTCCACCTAACAATTGCATTCCAGCCATCATACAACCAGTATTGATTCCATACACAATGTCACTTACATTTGCGTCGAGTGATTTGGTTGAGATGTAGTCTAGAAAATATAATGGTTTAGCACCAGAACATATAACATCATTGACACACATAGCAACAAGATCTTGACCGATAGTGGTGTAATCATCAGCAATCCTACAAATGTTAATCTTAGTTCCTACACCATCAGCACCAGATACTAAAACAGGTTTCTCATATCCTGATGGAATCTCCATCATTCCATTAAACCCACCAATATTAGGTGCCAATGCTTTGATATACTCCACAAAGGATCTACCTTTGACGATGTCAACACCAGAAGTTTTGTAGTCCACTAGTAGATTTCTCCTTTGATAATTTGTTCAAGGTTTTGTAGTTTCCATACGATGTAGTCCATGGTAGGGACACACATAGGGTTCCAACCAACAAAGGTTGTTGACTCTCCACTGGGTATCTTCCAGCAGGGAGCATCATCATTCTCAAGGTCTAATGACTTACGATACTCATCCTCACCAAACATAACAACTGCTCGCTCTGCTTGGTTCAAACTTCTAAAGCAATCGAAACCAAGTTTTCTAATCTCGTCAGGGACGTGGTGTTTCATTGGATTGCAAGTGGTTGTAGTTTATCAAGGATTTGACGATAAGCAGGGACGATATCACCTTCATCCTTTCGGAATAGATCCTTATCAAATCTTTCGTTACTACCAATCTTCCATAGTCTCATACTATCAGGACTGATTTCATCAGCAACTAACAACTCACCATGAGCAGTATAACCGAATTCAATCTTGAAGTCAACTAGGTCAATACCTAGGATATAGAATAATTGACGAAGGATGTCATTGATACGGAAAGTTATTTCCTCAAAAGGTTCAGGATCATATCCCATCAGACGCACACGATCTCTTGTTAGTAGGGGATCATGCTTGTTGTCATCCTTCAGAAAGAATTCCACAATGGGATGTGGTAGTGAATAACCTTCCTTGAGAGTTGTCTCACGGACAATAGACCCAGCAGCACGATTCCTACAGATAACTTCCAAAGGAACGATGTCTACCTTCTTACATATCATCTTGTTCGCACCAACCATATTAATATAATGTGTTGGGATATTATCTTGGGCAAGTTTCTCAAAGATAAGAGATGAGATGCTACAACAGAGGGATCCTTTTCCTAAAGGATGATCAACCATCTCACCGTTGCCTGCCGTCACCTTATCGTGATACTCAATGATGACTTGTTGTGCATCGTCACCTTGATATACAGTCTTGACTTTACCTTCAACAATTACTTCCATCATTCATCCTCCACTTTGTATGTAATAGTAATTTGATTATACACTTCATCTCGGTTGTCACTGTCATATACACGACAACGTTCTATCTTGGCATTCAATAGTTTAACAATATTCCTCAGTTGCCATTCGGAATTAAACTTGATAAACCCGTCGTCCATCCAACTCTTATTAGATCCTGGTGTGTTAAAATCATCCATTATTCAATACCTGGGGGGAAAGTGTCAATCTCAGTTAGTTCGTAGTCCCAGTCTTCCATGACTGTATTGGCAAGGAATCTATCAGATAGCATTTCGAGTTCCTTCTCAGCATACTCTCTGGTCTCTGCCTCCAACCAAACGTCGATGACCTTACCAAGTCTAAGTTTCTTGATATTCAACTCGGACAATCTCTTACAGGCATCTCTCACGGCGTTGCCTGGTGAGTCATCCACCTGTGATCGTAGTCGGATGAATACTAATGCTTTAAACTTCATACTTTCTCCCTCTCATCAAGTGCTTCATGAATAATTTGTTTCAACTCCATACGTTCTTCTTCAGTGAAGACCGTACGACTTCTTACTGGCATTGGGGGGATATCTCTCATAGGATTAGCGATACCCTCAGAGGGTATACTCATTCCTTGTGTGTCAATTTTGTCCATTAGTGATTTTAATCCAACAAGGTTTACATAACGAATTTGTCCAGCTACCATCAGTTGCTTGGTGTCCCACTTGAGGAGTTTCGTTCGCTGGTACCATTTTACCACACCCAACACATTTTGTCTTCCACATCTTCATAAGACTTCTTGTTCGGGGTTGAGGTCCTTTACAAATTGCTCGGGGTCCTTCTCAGACTTATGGACCCAATGATAACGTAACATCTCATTTTCTGGGTCCCATGTCTGAACACAAATATAATCAGACTTCATATTGTTTAATCAATCTGTTAACTTGTTTCTTGTCAGACCCACAGGGAGCGTTGTTTAGGCACCTAAGGATTAGTTCAGTATCAGTGATGGTAGGTTTAATTGTAAACCCCCATTTGTCAACTTCACCCACTGGTGCCTCATGTGGATCAACTTTAAATAAATCAGTCACGTTGCCTCAATCATCAACATGTTTTATTTAATAGTTAATTGAAACCCCCACCACTGGGTTTCTTTTGCTTATTGGGCTTAACTGGCATGTATGCCAGTAACTTTTCTTCAGATCTACTTTGAAGTAAAGTTAACATCTTGTCGTGAGCATACTGATATCGTGCCCCTTCACTCATTTGGTCTAACAGATAGGTGGCAACGTCGTATCTAAGCTCTTCGAGTTCATTGCTAGTCATGGGTTTCTGTCTTTAACTTTACTTATTAGATAATATTACTAAGAGGGGTAGTTTTTGTTGATTATGTGATAATCTTACCTGAGTTTTGTGGGGTAATGATAGGAGAGAAGATTTCTTTGTAGTTTTGGATTAACTCTTTATTTGGTGTGGTGTAATAGACAACATTGGTGGTAGACATTCTAACTTCACTACCTAACTCACCTAATGGTGACCAGGGAACAAAACTAACTGTGCCTTCTTTTGTGGGCACAAGTGCGATAGGTTCTTTCAGTGTTAGGAATCCATCAGATTCACTTACAACTTCAGCAACAATCATTTCGTTAGATTGTAACCGGATCAATTCAATGGTCTCGTGATTCATAATAAACCTTCGTTGTTGAGATAATGAAGGGTTTCTTTCAACCCTCCGATGTGTTTGTAGCCAATGGCAACTTGTGGATACTCTGCGTGGGAACCAAACTCACTATCAAAATCAGTTTGGTTGAAGTCTTTATCTAGAGTGTATTCCAAAAACTCCCCACCCACACTGGACAGGAGCATCTTAGCCCTGTCACATTCTTGGTTGTTGTTACTATACAGGATTACTGATGGTAGACTCATAAGT
>Ga0187217_1001151_pt1 | contig 11010 bp, 6 predicted proteins | sample 15SPOviralmetaG_FD_130165 | JGI IMG/M metagenome (GOLD analysis project Ga0187217, IMG submission 130165) | Marine viral communities from the oligotrophic San Pedro Time Series (SPOT) site, San Pedro Channel, CA, USA - 15 SPOT_SRF_2010-09-15... | ecosystem: Environmental > Aquatic > Marine >... | reverse complement strand
TATTGGCATTGGCTATTGGTGCACCTACTAGTAAATTACCAGTAAATTCAATGTTAGCAGTCATTGTGTCACTGTCTAAGAAAGTAGCAACATTTGAATCACCGTATGTGCCTCCACCACCACCACCTGATGATGCAAAAGTAATTGTATCGGTTCCTGCATCAGTAGTGATTGTCATACCACTGCCTGCCGCTAGTGTTAGTGTATCACTTATAGTATCTGCAACTACATCTGATTGTCCTGATACTGAAATTGTTTTAAATAAATCTATACCTGTTAGATTTGAACCATTACCTAGTATGTTCAGACCACTTACATTAGCAGTTGATGTTATATTACCTGATGTTGTAAATATTCCTTCTTTTGTTATACTTGCCGCCGCACCATCTGTATCTCTGTCAGATTCAGCACCAAATTCAATTGTTGCATTTGCTCTTAATTTAGTAGCATTTTGAACAAATGTTCCATCACTTGTTGCTACTGTTTGTAAGAATGACAAGCCTACAGGTTGTTTTGTGCTTGGTGTAGCAATTTGCATACCATCTGGGCTTTCTGCACCTGTTCCTAAATCTATAGGTGTAGTTAATCCACTATCACTGTATAATTTATATACTCTAGCACCACCGCCACCTGTTCTATCCACATATACTATAGTATTGTTCAGTGATGTTAAGGCGGCATTTGTAGTTCCTGTGATTAAGAATTGTGTGCCGTCTCCTACACTATAACTTGCATCTGATAATATAATTTGATCAGGACTTGTGCTACCATCATAACTTGATACAGTAAGGACATCATTAACACCGTGATTACCATCTGCAAATACTTCTTGTGTAATTGCATCAAATCCAAAACCACCTGTTCCGTCATCTGGATTACTAGGATTATCATGTAACCAGTATTTGTAACTTATCATACCTAAACGATCACCTGTGTCTAATACTGTTGGTGTTGTTTTATTATTGTTAGCCTTACGGAATATTAAGTCAGGACCACCACTACCACCGTCATATTCTGTCATCATGATGTCTGCTTCGTTGTCATCATCACATACTATGTCAATAGTTGCACCAGGTGTTTGTGTTCCTAAACCTAAACGGTTAGAACTAGTATCAAATGTAAGTCCTAATAGTCCTTGTCCTGCGTCTACATCTGGGTTTATTTGTAAATTACCAGTTGTTTTAATTAAATTACTGCTCGTGATATCAGCAGTCATTGTTAAGCCATTGCTTTGTATAAATGCCTGTGCCTGTGCATTAGTTAAACCGCCTGAGATATTTGTTAATTGAGAACCGTCACCTATAATGTAGTTACCTGTAATATTACCTACTGCTGTAATACTTGAATTACTTGTAATAGCACCGAGATTAGATATTACAACACCAGGTTGATGTGCTGTATTGTAATCTCCTAATTGCCCAATTCTATTAAATGATATTGTTCCATTAGAACTTAAAGTCATTAAGGATAATTGTTGGGTAGATACACTATCTCCATACAGATTAGCGTTAGCAAATCCGACAAATTCGTGTGTTAGTGGAACATTATTTGCACTCACAGTTCCATCAACGAACACATTATACAGAGCCTGAGGTTTGCCATTATTTAAGGCATTAGTGCCATCGAATCCAAAATATTTTTGTTGTGCAACTATTGTTTTATCAACTGATGCTGTTGGACTGGTAGCAGTCCCTCCTGTTCTTATATAATTCTGCGATAATCCCTTACCATGGTAGGTGCTGTTACCATGCATAGAAGATTGTAAAATTATTTTATCGTGACTGCCGCCTGTATCTATATCAGACGTATACCCTAAGCCGGAACCATCTAGATACCTTTTTTCTCTATCAAAATGTTGAACTATAACATTTCCGGCACCACTACCACCGTTAGAAATATTTGCTAATCCTAAAGTTCCGCCTGATAGTAATGTTGTAACATTGGCATTGCCATATTGTGCATCTGCTATGCCTGATAATAATGCACCATTACCTAAAAAGTAATTTCCTGATACATTGGCTGTAGTTGTGACATTGCCTGTTAAGTTTGCTACTTTTGTTTGCACTCTGGCATCTGTGTAGTAAAGATTAGTGCTACCTTCTGTTAAATCATCTGTTGTATTACCAGTAAAGGAACCTATGTCTACATAAGTTGTGCCATCATTAGAAAACTGCCAAGTATCTGATACTTCGTTCCATTTTAATGATGTGCTGGTGTTCTCTGGTCTGTTTGCTATGATTTCTACTGTGGCATTTGTTGTTGCGTTAGCATTTAATGTTATACTTTGATCTCTAACATATAAATCTTCTACATTTCTGTAATTTAAGTTACCGGATACTTCTATGTTTCCTGTTACATCAACATTACCTGTAAATGTATGGGTTTGTGTAGCACTATTACCAAATTGTGCTAATCCAGTCATTGTTATGCTACCAGAACCGTTTAAGCCATTGTCTTGTATGTATGACTGTGCTTGGGCATTTGTTAAACCAAATGCTGTTAAATCTGGTGGTGTATATGTAAATACACCTGATGTGTTATTGTAGGCTAGTGTTCCTGCACCACTGGCACTTGCTTGGGTAACACTTACAGCCGCTCTGCTAGCCGTTGTGCTTCTTGCGTCTGTGTAATATAAATTTGTTGAACCTTCTGTAAGATCGTCTGTGGTCTTGCCTGTGAATAAAGCACTTGAATCAATACCAATTACACCAGTTCCTGAATTATATGTTATAGGAGATGTTCCGCTTAATGCGTTTCTGATTGTGGCATTACTTGTGCCACTGTAAAATGCTTCGCCTACTGTGACATTAGATGTTGTTGATGCTACACTTACTTGCGTGTTTGCTGGAGTAACTGTTACAGTATTTGTTGAGTCGTTAACTGTGATTGCTAACGGTGTTTCTGTTACTGTTACATTGGACTCACTTACGGCGACTGTTATATTAGCCATATTAGACTCCTTATGTTAATGCTACAAAATTACTTTCGCTAGCCGGGTTGCCTGGCACTTTACCAACTTTTGGATCAAATCTTTCTAAAATACAATATCTGTGACGTTCTTTTTGTGGTGGAATATCGTTTGTTTGCCATTGAAAACTTAAAACGGTAGCAACTACATTTGCTCTAGCATTAGGCAATACATTTCCTGTATATCTATCTGAAGGAATAGTTAATGTAACTAATCCTGTTGCGGCATTATCTGTATTAATATATGTGCCTGATGTAACATTTGCTGTATTAGTAAAATAACCACTTACTGTGGTATCTGAGAACGAAGGATCTCCAGTAATGTTATTGTATGATACATTTGATAATAAAATGGATTGATAATCTGCACTAAATGTATAACTGGATACATCTGCGTTAGCAAAATTGTATTGATAAGCCCTTTGGTCATCTGGAAACATTTCTACAACTTTTACATTGTCTGCTCCACCTAAATATTGGCTAAATGATAATAGTCTACCTGACATAGTTTTCTCCTATAGGATTAACAATGCTGATATACCAACATTGTATGTTCTTGTATTTATCTTTTTACGCAGGATTAGTAGGCCAAACAACATCATCTTCAGTTGTGGCACTACTTGTTGCTGGTAAATCTCTTAATGCTTGTCTGTATGTTGCCCATTCTGTTTTCTTACTGTTACTTAATGGTGAGTCTGATGTATGAGTCCAATCAGATTCTGCTAATAATGTATTTCTTTGTATTCTAACAGTAGGCCAAAAGTCTACAACTTGTTCTACTGCCTCACCATCGATTATTTTGTATGTGCCAACATCATATATACCTTGTATAATGCCTTGTCCTGATTCTAAAGGTATATCAGTAAGTAAAGCACCTGTGGCACCACCTTCTAATATTTCACCTGTTGCTGTTTCGTATTTTGTATATTCTATCATAATATTAATGCGTGTTGTCTATATTCACATACATTGATTGGTATGTGCTTCTAAGTTTTGTTATCCATCTTACTCTCCAATATACTTTATTAGCATTTGTTCCTGTAGTTGCTAAGCCACTTATAGTGCCATTGTAACTAAACACATAAGTCCTAAATGTATTTGCCGCCATAGTGACAAACTGTATACCACCTGCGGCTTGAACATAAGTTGAACCGCCATCCACACTATATTCTAAAACACCATTTGTGCAGTCACCATAAACACCTGTCCATATAACATTGTATGTTGCACCGTCTCTGACATCTGATGTTGCGTGAGCCAAATATGTGCCTGTTGTTTGTGTTTGAGTTGTAAAATTGGTAGAACCTCGTTGGAAAGCACTACTAAAACTGCTTAATGGGACTGTTGATCCTGTATGAGATATTATATCAGCACTAACATCAGCAAAATGTTTTACATTTAATGTATCTGTGTTTATAACTGAACTGTTTATTGTTCCTGTGGTAATAATACCACCATTTATCTGTGTTATACCACCATTAGTATCTCTGGTAACATTTGAATCTGCTACAAGTATACTACCTGCGGCAATAATAGTTGCGGCACTTACTGAACCTGTATCACCTGCTACTTCTGTTACAATAAGTCCTTGTGAACCTAAATGACTAGCATAAGCACTATCACTTGTTTGTCCTGTTCCACCATTAGTTTCGTCTAATGTGCCTGTTAGTGTAGCATCGTTATAACCTATACTGTTTAATGCGGCTAAACTACCAGCATTTGTAACTTTAGCAAGTGTTATGTTATCTAATGTTGCTAAATCACCTAAGTTAGCATTTGATCCACTTACAAAACCCACACCTTGTGCTGTTAAGGCACTACTAAAACTTGTTGTTCCTGTTCCACCCTGCCCTTCTGGGACGGTGCCTGTTATTTCACTAAATGGTATTGTTTGTGATGAGAATCTAACACCTTCTGCTGTTAAGGCCGCATCTAAACTAGTTGTGCCTGTTCCACCTTGTGCTTCACCTACAACATCTGATGTTAATCTAAGTCCTGCGGCACTAAGAACACTCACATAATTGGCTGTGCTTGTTTCACCTGTGCCACCTTGTGCTGTTCCTACAACATCTGATGTTAATCTTAGGCCTGCGGCAGATAAGTCTGCTACATAACTTGATGTTGATGTTCTACCTGTTCCGCCATTAGCAACATCAACTGTTCCGTTAAGTAATGATGTTGCAACACTATCTGCTGTTAGTCTTAGGCCTGAAGTTTTAAGTTGTGCTGTGGTAATTGTTGAGCCTGTAACACCTGACACACTCTGCACAGGTGTAAAGTCCAGTTTACCTGTGCTGATGCTGTTAGCAACAATCTGATTAGCACCTATAGTGCCATCTGTTACTAATCCACCACTAAAAAAGTTTGTATTTTCAACAAAAGCAGTTCCGTTATGTATGTATGCTTTTTGTAACTCTACATTACCTGATGCTGTTGCTACAACAACATCATCTGTTCTGGGATCTCTGCCTACCTTTGTGTTGTATACTGAATCACTAGGTGCCGCGGCACCAGTTGTTGTAAAGTATGAATATGTGGGAACACTTACAACATTACCAGCCGCATTAAGGTTAGCAACTACATTTGCTGTTAAATATGTTGTGCCTATACTGCTGTCATTTACTATGACTTTGCCACCAGTAACGCCTAATACAGGCTGTGCTCCAGTGTCAATAATAGTAATAGGATTAATTAAAACATTAGCAGTCCAGTTATGAACGTCTGAGGTTGTGCTGTAGGGTCCAAATGACTCATCATTACCTACTCTAGTCTGGTAATAGTATGTTCCTGATGGTAGTCCTGAAACAGTAAACTCTACTTCTGTGCCTGTGCCGATGTTATTAGGGCTTCTGAAACTGTCTAATAAGGATCTGGTGCTCATATTACTGTTAGTGTCATACCATAGTTCTGCTCTGGTATAGATACCACTTGCTGGCGTGTTACTGTTTACATCAAATGTTGGTAAACTTAATAAACTACGCTCATTGTCCACAGCAGGTTTAGTTGCTGTTCCAAGTCTGTAAAATAATGAAATATCACTGTTAGGAGATGGTGTAAACTCTGTTATGGGCTCTACTGTATATACATCAGCATTATATTCTGCCATTGTGTAAGAAATAGTGATCATACCAGCATCATCTTCTTTTTCTACTGTTTGAATTACTCTGTATAGTTTATCATTTTGTCCGTATATGTCTGTTTCAAATAATTTTACTACATCACCAGCATCTACACTCATTGTGGTGTAATCTGCTGTTAAAAGCACAACTAAATCGTCTCTGGTTTGTCTGAGTTGTTGGTTTGCAAGGTATTCTGCTTGAACATTATTGTTTACAAACTCTAAACGCAAATCCATTTGATTATCTGGCTCATTTGTTTCACGCAAGTTAGAAGGCAAGTCTATAACTGCATAATTATTTTTATCTAATTGGGTGCTGTCTGGAAACTCTACTTCTACACTATTATATGCATTCCTTAAGGCGGTGCTACTAAATTTAATGTCGCCTATTATGTTTTCATTACTAAACTGAAATGCAGAACCTGTGCTTTCTGCTTTATTAGGACTTACTTTCCACTTGCCTAGTTTAGCATCGAATGTAAAGAAACTGTTAGACGCTGTTAGAAGCCTGTCTATAACTGTTCTACAATCTTCCGCTGTATTGGCTATACCATTTATTTCATAGCGTTTTTGTGTGGCACTTGCACCGTCTTTATCTGTATATGTTATAAGTTCGTCTGAATATGTTTCTAATGTGGATAAACTTGTTGTGTATATGTCTGATAATGGTATGTCACAACCATATCTGGCATTAGTTAAATAATCCTGTAATGCGTCTGCAGGGTTAGTTAAACTGTTGTTTAGCTCAAATGTTAATGTGCCTAATCCAGTAAGTTGTGCTTCTGGATCAAATGTAACTTTTACAATAGCAAATACAGTTCCTGAGTTCTTTTCTGTGCTTGTCCAATGATCTACTAGTGTGTAAGCATCCACACTACCTTTAATTGCATTTGCACTATCTCCGTTACCATCATACACATATACTTCTACATTATTAGCCATATCAGTGCTGGATGTTCCATCTGCATCAATACTGCTTGTAACATTAGGTGATGTAGCACCGCCACTAAACACTAACCTTTTGTCGTTCCAATATACGTCGCCCAGTGTAGTTGTGCCACTTGTTTTTTCACTAAGTGTTAAAACATAAGTCATTGTCTGATTGTTACTGCTTATTGCGGCATCTGTTATTATACCATTTTGATGTGCATGTCCATACACTACCGGAATACTGTAACTGGGATTTGGTGCTAACTGGACTCTGGTTCCTGCATTCGCACCTGTGCCGCCTGTGGGGAAATCGGGTGCAAAGGCTCTGGTTACACCATTACTTACACCATATACAATAGCACCAGTAGTTAAGGCCGCCGCAGTGGCTCCTATAGCCCCCTCGATACCTATTATAGCAAATGCGGCTCTAAAAAAATTATAAGTGGCTGTAATTGCTGTGATTATTGACATCTATATTGCTCCAAAAACATAATTGGTTTCTACAGGATTCCAACCACGCTTTTCTAAGTTGGTTACAGGTGAGTTTTCTAATAGTGTCATAGTAAATGTGGATATCTCACCTTTTTTAACTAATTGCTCGCCTATTTTTGTGTATTCTTTTAATAATCTTAATCCAGCACTACTTCGTCTGTGTTCTGGATTAACCCACCATACTAGTTCTGTCATAACTCTGACATTAGGCACCCAGATATCTGGAGTCTTTACTGCCATAAATATGCCTGCTATTTCTGAGTCTTTGAGTGCTAATAATATAATACCTTGTCCTCTTATACCGTCTAAAACTTTTCTTACATGATGATCGTTGTATCTTTCTGCTTCTAATTTTAACTTACTAAAAGGTTGCTCTTGTGCAAACTTCTTTAGTATGTCTATAATAGCATCATCGTCTTTTTGTGTAGCAAGTGTAATATTAATCATTATCTTCTTTCTTGTCGTCTTTTGTCATTACCACTATTGCCACCGCCACCTGAACCAGCACTACCATCAGCAACATCACCGTATCCTTTACCAAATTCAAAAGCAGTTGATTGTAATATTGCAGTTCTGTTAAAACTGTCGTCTGTGGGGAAAAATTGGTGCATACTTGTTTGATTTGTTTTTCTGCCTGATATTTTGTTCTCTAATATACTGTTAATGTTACTGCATTGTAGAGTAACAGTATGGAATGTGTCTTCACCAAACATAGGCCTGGTTTCTGAAATGGCTGTGTTTATAATAATGCCTTTGAACCTGGTGTATGCTACTCCGCCTTCTAACTCACCATCTGAGTCCACAAAGCCACGCATTATTTCGATTGGAGCGCCTTTTATTTTGCTGTTTAACACTAAACTAACATAGTCCTGGTCTGTGGGTATACCACTAAACACAACTCCTACATCACCGTTACTAACTCTGAGTTCATCTTGTATATCACTTAGTCCCACTAATGATCCTAATGCTGTATAACTGTTTCCGCCCACTGTATAAGGTTTATAAGTGTTAGCAACATAATAAACATTGCCTTCTATAGGGCCTAACTTTACAAATATTACTGTTTGTATGTTTGTTGCGTCTGCTACTGGTGGAATACTTGTTGTCATTAAAGAATTACCTCTACGAATTGAAAACTACCATCAAATGTAAAATAACCACCTGGTTGTAATGTATGTGTGGGCATACTAATGGCTTTAACAGGGAATGTGCAATTATTTGCAACATTTAATGCTTGTCCCACTATGTTGTTACCATTATCTGATGTAGATGTGTATATGTTTCTATTTACTAACACATTTACTCTGTCTAACGCGATATCGGACCCAAATACTGCCTCTCTGACCTGATATGTGTATCTGCTGTTAGCAGGTTGTATATAATCGCCAGATTCAAATATAGTATCGCTACCTGTAATGCCTGATGTAGATGCTGTATTAAGAATAAAGGTGCTGTTTGCAAAACTGTCAATAGTTAATGCGTTTAAATTAGTAGAACTTATTGTGCCTGCGTAACCCATAATATAACCCATATTTACGGTGTTACTTAATGTTATCTCTTGTTCAGTAGTCCTGCCTAATGTTTGTAATGTTTGTAACATTGCTCTAGTAGTGCCATTCCAGTCAAATAGTTTAGACATACCTACATCAAACTTATAAATTGCTTCACCTCTGGTTGCTGTTTTAAGTCTGTTGCTCCTAGTCATTATGGAACTACTCATTGGCATAACATCAAGTGTTATTGTTGTTGAATTGTTAATTATTGTTTGAAAACTCATTAAAATCTCCTTCCTGAGGGTAAATCATTGCCTGCTTTGGTTACTACTGCATGTATAAAGGCCTTGTCTTGTGCAATCATACTCTGGAAGCTCTGTGGATCAACTGCTGATATATTGTATGTGATATTTGTGCCCATTCCATTTGCTTGTAAACTACCTGAACTAGCCGGATAGAATATCTCAGGTCCTGATTCTCCCACAAGCACTGGTCTGTTAGGCATTAAGTTACCACCACCTATACCTGTTTGTTTAAATCCTAAACTTCCTAGTAATCCACTACCACTTAAACCTGCAATAGAACCGGTAGGGCCTACTGAGAAGCCTACTGCTTGTAATATTGGTATAATGAATAACATTTTTATAGCATCTGCTATAATTTGTTGCACCAGTGTCTTAAAGAAGTTTTTAAAATCATCTAATACATTTTTGCCTTCCATTAAGGAAGTTGCTAAGTCATCTGCTAGGGTGTCTGTTGCAGTATTAAGTGTAGCAATAAAGTCTAATAGTGATTGATTATCACCTAATTTCTCATCTAGATCTGCTTTTGCATCTGCAAATTCTTTTGCTGATATCTTACCTGCATTTAATAATCCAGTAAGTGCTGTTAATTTAGTATTATATTCTTCTATACTGTCAACATCTTCAAAACTGTCTTTTAATTCATCAAATTCTTCGTTTATATCAAATGCTTCTCGTAATGAACTTAATGCACTTTCATAATCTTTTATTTCTTTAACTGTTTGAGGTTCACCTAATATATTATTAAGTTTTTGTAATCCTTCTGCAAATGTATCTGTAGCAGGTTTCATTTTATCTAACTCTTCAGTAAATTTTTGTAAATCTGTTTTAGGTATTGTTATACTTAATTTTTCTCCTATTGGTTCATCAGGTAAGGCCTCTTTAAATCCTTCTAGTTCTTCCTTAAAGGCCGCCATGTCTTCTGATGCTTTACTGCCTTCTTCACCTAGAGATTTAAAATCATCAATTAATTTATCTATACCTAAGAACGCGGCTACACCAGCACCTATACCACCTAGAAAAGTTAATAATCCTGTAATTTCTCCCTTAAGGAATCCTACACTTTTAGCCAATCCAGCAAATATGGTGTTTTTAGGATTAGCAACTTCTTTACCAAAGAATCTTGCAATATACCCACCTATAACACTCAATGTTCTCATTAAGCCAGACAAAGCAGTTCCAGCCTCAGCCACGGTTGTTGTAACTGCTGTAAATGTGGCGGCTATGCCTCTAATTATTTTACCAAATAAAGTAAATGCCGCTATAGAAACTAATACTTTAAAAAATGTTGATAATGGGCCTATAATGGCTTCAGCACTTTTACTTAATCTAAATACTTGGAATGCCATGTATTCGATTGCAGATGCAAAGTTACTAGAAACTTTACCTGATTCTTGATCTATTTCACTAAACAATAATACAAAAGATGTTCTTAAAGAATTAAATGCTTCACCTAGTGTAGGCACCCTTTTTTCTAATTTTAATATTCCTTCTTTGTCCATTCGGTCCAGGGCTTCAACAATTACATCTGCTGTTACTTTACCTGCTGTCGCTAAAGTTTTTAATTCCCCAACTGTTTTAACTCCAACTACCTCTGCCATTTTTTGTGCAACAGGTCCCATTGTTTCAATAACGGAGTTTAAATCTTCACCTTGGAATTTGGTTAATGAAAAGGCCTGACCAATGTTATAAATCGCAGTTTCTGTTT
>Ga0187217_1001149_pt1 | contig 11013 bp, 10 predicted proteins | sample 15SPOviralmetaG_FD_130165 | JGI IMG/M metagenome (GOLD analysis project Ga0187217, IMG submission 130165) | Marine viral communities from the oligotrophic San Pedro Time Series (SPOT) site, San Pedro Channel, CA, USA - 15 SPOT_SRF_2010-09-15... | ecosystem: Environmental > Aquatic > Marine >... | reverse complement strand
TAGAATTTTTTATGACATATTAACTGGAGACAATCTGGGCGGAAACGAAAATGATAGAAAAATATGATTGATGAGAAAAATTTGATTGTTAGCATACAAGAACATAGCAGATAAAAAGAAAAGAGGTCGTTCAGACAACTTCCTAAAAAATTTGATTGTTCCTAAGAAGACTTTCAGCACAACTAAACAACAAGAAAGTCTCCAGCAACTTACCACAGAGATGACCGATTACAAGATGATGTTCTCCCAAGTCGTCGCCCAACTTGACGATACACACGAACTCCACAACCACGGCGACATTATGTGCGTGGAACAGGCGGGGAAGTTCTTTGATGGGATGAATGAGGTGATGACACGGGATGGCGTCCCGAAGAGAACCAGGGTGGCCCGACTCCAAGACATTGAGTCTGGGAGACACCTTGTCTCCCACGAGCCGAAGAGAGCGGATGGAACGTATGGAGAGGTGGTTAATCTTCTGTTCCGACCAGTCCATTACCCATCGGGAGCGTTTTTCACCGCATCCAAGGGGACGAAATGGTTGGTGAAATGTGGAGCACTGGAGGGCTCGGTGCTGGCAGTTCTGATGGAGCAGTGCGAAACCACGGGAAACTGGTCTTACGCAGAATACACACAGAAATGGAGAGAGGGCAGGAGAGTAGAGAAGAAGATGAAGAAGATGAGGAAGAAGAAGGGCAGGAAGGTGGTATGGGTGAAGGGTAAGGATACCTCCCACAAGGGAAGAGGCCGATAAATAGTCAGCAGATAGTCAGTAGATAGAACATAGAGAGGATAGTCAGGTAGAATTTTTTATGTAGAAAAATTTGATTGTTGGTAAAAATTTGATTGTAAGCATACAAGAACACAGCATATAAAAGAAAAGAAGTCGTTCAGAACAGATACAGAAAAAGACTATGGCAACCACTCAGTCTCTCGCCAGTCTCCAAGAGGTCGTCCAGAAGCTCTCTGACAATGGGATGATGAAGGAGGAAGCATTCAGGCAGATATCTGAGGCGACTGTCTCCATCTACAATGCCTCTCTCCAAGACAATCCATTCAAGGATGAGACACTCCTGAAAAAGGATTTCATTGATATGGAAATCAGCGAAGTTCCGGGAGAATTCGTGAGGCATATACCGACAGGGAGGATTTTCACCGAGGATGGGGACACAGGCAGTCTGGATTTCAAGGGTATCATTATGGGTGATAATTTCCTTCCACTGACGGGTCAAGATGAAGATTCTGTTCCTGAGCGACACCGAAATGCTGTCTGCTGGATTCAAGGCGAAGACCCGAATATCAAGGAAGTCCGCCAACTTGTCAAGGAGATAGGGGAAGAGCACAGAGAAACTAAGCAGAAGATAAAAGAGCTGACAGAACAGAGCGAGAAGATGAAGAAGCAACTGAAGGCAGCGAGAGAGGGTAGTCTCTTAGCATTCCAAGAGGTGGAGATACAGGATCTGGAAGAGGAGAAAGAAAGATATATTGACCTCAATAAGACTTTTATAGAGAAGATGAAGAAACAGATGGAGGACTTTCAGGTGAAACAGGATAGGTGGAATAGGGCACAGAACCATCTCAGTAATGACATCCTTGATGCGTGGGAGAGGATGAGGGAGAACGAGATTTCAATTCCCACTACTTGCCACGAGACTGAGAAATTCTTTCGGTGGTGGAGAGAAAAGCAGGATATTCTCCCAGAATGTTTTAGACCGATTCCATTCGTATGGAATGGGACAGAGTATCTGCTGATAGAACCCACTAACCAGATACTTGATAAGGATGATGGAGAGGTTCTGGGTGAGAGATATATGTGTGGGGATTGTGATGAAACCCACGTCAGGTGGTTGATTGATGAGAGTAGCGATAGCGAGTAAATGATAGAAATCATAGTTAGGATAGTCAGTGTAGAAATTTTTTATGTAGAAAAATTTGATTGTTGCTAAAAATTTGATTGTTAGCATACAATAACCAAGCAGATAAAAGAGGTCGTTCAGAACAGATACAGAAAAAGACTATGGCTCCGAGTTATGACTCCCACGGAAAGAAGAAGGAGGCAGCTCACAAGACTCTCCTGAGAAATCTCCAGAACTTTCAGGAGAAGATAGAGAACCTTGCTGACTCCAACCTCATCAAGGACGAAGCATACAGGCAACTCTCCAATGACAATGCTGAGTTGTATGGAGAGATGAAACAACTGATAGATGTGGTCGCCCGACTCCCATCACTCTTTCAGGAGACTATCCTCAATAGCGAGCAGATACAGAGATGGGTCAATCCTGCCCCGAAGAATATCACCGAGAGCAGACAGAAGAAGATGAACTCAGGACATCATAAACTATGCGAGTGCGGGACTTGGATACACAAGTATAGTATGAAAGAACATCTCAAGAGGAACTGCCACAGCGAGAATATGCTGAAACTTGACTTGGAGAAGAAGAATAACCTCAGGAACAGAAACCTGAATGAGCTACTGACACTGAACTCTCACCTTGTTGGTCTCCAACACCACAGGGGATCTTTCAAGTATGCTCCCAAGGGTGAGAAATATCCTCCAATCTATTGTCTCCAGATGCTTATGAAAAGACTTTACATCAGGAGACTCGGTCAGCGTAGAGAGTAGAACCCTCTTTCATCAATATTAACTTCAGGAACTCCTTCATCTACCGCATCTCCCTCGCAATCACTATAATCTACCATTGTCTCTATTTCATCCATAATAATTCTCTGTATGATAAGAGCCCAATCAGGTCTGTCCTTTTCTTCAAGATATTTACCAATCTTGATGAGCTCTTCAATATCCATTTCTATTTCTTAGATTTTTTATGAGATGGATTTATTATTTTTATTATGGTTTTTTTTAGTGGGAGGTCTGGAAGACCTCTTTTCATTAAATTGTATTGTAGCATAGATTATGTGTAAAAGAGGTCGTTCAGACCACATACTCAATAAAACTATTGAAATAAATCTTTAGTGTTATACTTTACATTCTGGAATTCAAGTTGGGGATCTTCTGCCTCTTGTGCTTGAATCTGGTCGCTTTTTTCTTTACTCTCCAAGAGAGATGATACTAAATCCAAGTTCGCATCAACTTGCTGGTCTATCCTGAATATCAGTGCTGAATTTAGATCGCATCGGGCTGCTGACCCATCGGGCTCGTGGATACTACACCTGACTCTTGTTATGACTCTATCTATTGTGTTCGTAAAGGTCATCTCTCCCTGAAATCCATTGAGGAAATCACCATAAGGATTCGCCTTGTTCGTTATCGCGACTATCGGCATCGTAATCCCACTTGTATGACCTCCTAACACTCTATTAGGCTCTGATATGATATCTGACCTGATTGTATAGTAGGGACGAAGAGTTTTAGTAGGAAGTCTTTTAGCGGTTATATTAACAGATTGAACTGGAGAGATTGTAATTGCTGGGGTGATATATCTCCCTGGGACTGTAAATCCAGAACCACTCGCCTCCATCGCCACGGGGAGCACGGGACTATACATATCTATCCCTGTTGTATTCTGCTGAAATTCTATTAAATCTGCTGAAGTAATTGTAGAGTTAGTTGTTATGATATTAACATTATCAAGATCAGAGTTAGCACCGACTAATTTAAGTCTCACCTGCCTTGATGAGGTCGTATTAGGATTATGAAACTGCTCGTATCTAAAACCCATTATACCCACCAGACTATTGTCCCATAGGTTCTCGGGGACAATCCAGTCTTCTATAAATAGACCACTCTGAGCGTCCATTATTGTATAGGGTTCAATTCCAACATTATGAGCGATATAACTATTATCGCTTCCCCCACTGAAAGATGCGGTGAAATTATCAGTGTAGGGAGCGATGTCAGGTGTGTAATTATACCTGAGAAGTCTTTTATTAATTTTAGCACAGGGATCTCCAGCATTAGGATTAGCGGTCGCTCCCCCTGTTGGACGGACATAACCAGCGTCCTCAATGTTCCCGATTACCTCAGATGTATGGAGACTCTGTAGCTGAAATCTCTGTTGGTCCTCACTATAATTTATCACAGGAGAATCTGCTCCTAAATACATACCGAACTGATAAGGATCTAAATTATAAATTTTATCTCCCGTTGCCTGACCGAACCTATATATTTTCTGGTAGATAGCATTGGTGTATGTAGTTGTCTGGAATGATGAACCATAAGTATTAGAATTTCCATTGTAGAGTATCATTGCTGCTGTCCCGTATGCGGTGAAATGATAATCAAAACCGAAGTTCCTGAATCCTTGTCCCAATGTTTCGGTGGGTTCTCCAGATGCGTTGGATGCGTTAGTATGAAAGAAATGATCTGGAATTTTATTTCCAGTTCGGGTGAATTGAAATCCTATTTTATATTTCACCTCTGAGGCAGCGGTATCTATTTTAATCTTTCGGGCGAATCCATAAGCAAGATCATTAAAATCGGGTTCTAATGTGCTATTGAAATAGGAGAGTCCTCTGTCAGCGTATCCCACATCAGTCCCCGTAAAATCTGCTGTATTAGGATTGTAATCAATAAATAGTGGAAAGGAAGTCTGTGACGCTGATATTGCTGAATTGTATAAATCGTATCCCAGCTGAGGGGTTCTGCTATCTCTTATATTAGAACCGAACCACCAAGACCGAGTCCCTATCCCTGGGATAACCACATTGTTGGAATTGAATCCGTCAAATAAATTCAAATGAAGGAATCTTGTTTCATTTATATCGCAAGCAATCCCATTCTGTTCGTAATCAAAGAGTTCAGGATATGTCTGCTGAGTGTCAAAGAAATCTTTAAAACGAAGGAGATACTCTTCAGTCCAATCCACATCAGTGACAAATACAGCTTCACCTTTCGCCATAGGAGTATAGTTCCCTGTGCTATAACCATTCCTTCCCCCTTCTCCTCCGTTAGACATCCAATCAGAGTTAGACCCATTTAATGCTAATCCTGCTGTATATATTTCAGGTCTTTTCATTCCTATATTCTGGTAGGATGATAGATAATGATATGCGTGATCCACATTCCAACTTCCGTCCGTTTTAAACCATTCTGCCTGATCTGTTTTAGAGAAATTAGTGGCAGTCGCACAATTATAGACTTTATTCGCCTGACTTTCGCTTTTTAATGTAAATGCTTCTCTTCTTGTAAAATCGTTAGCAGTGCTACTTGTATCATATTCCATCCTTTCAAATGTAGAACGCTGATTTATCTCCTGAGTGAGTTGGTCTGCTAAATCTATTGGAGAATTGTATCCTGGGTTCGCTTTAACAGAGATAAGATTTTTCACCTGAATATAGTCTCCCCATAATGCGGGATCTCTAAATCCTTCACACTGAACTGTCCCAAAAAGAGAGTTAGCGGTTGTGGGTGGGAGATATCTATCAGAGGTGGATGTGGGGAGTTCAAATGTAAATCTATTGTGGGTGTTAGAGGTTAAAATTGCTGTGAGAGACATTGTTATCTCTGTATCGCTATCTATGGAGACAATAGTCGGGGTGGAGAGGAAACATATAGTAGGAGTCTGTGTTATGAGCTCCATTCCAACGAGGAGATCTTTAGTGGTCGCCCCGTGGGAGAACCTTATTGTAGTGCTTCCACTCGTCCCCTTTCCCTCTAATGTTATCTGTGGAGTGTTGGGAGTCCCAAAGAATGTCTGTTTCCTTGTAAAGATTGTGTATCTGCTTCCATCATTGATTCCGTCTATCCTGTGTCTGCCGTGAGCAGCTCCTGTGCGATAAGGCCAATATTTAGTATTTAAATCTGCTTTACATCTGTTTAAAAGTGGTGGTGGGAGATGGGTCTGCCCGATATCACCATTTACAGGATTAGCATCTCGGGAATGATTCTGCGGCCAGAAGGTTGTTGTTCCGTCTCCAATCCAGTTTCGGGGGAGATGAGCGTAATACTCTCCATTAGCACACTTATAGGGTGAGGTGACAAGATTCAGGGTATCGTCCCTGATATCTATAATCTGCTTTTTATTTTCCGCATTAACAAGAGTATATTTAGATGGAAGACTATCCTGATAAAGTAAATTCTCGTATTCAGTAGTTTCTATCTCCACTGAAGCATTAAGAGATTCTCCTTTAATCTGTATCTGTCCCGCTTGTGCTCCTATTTCGCTAATATATGAAGAATGAACTGCTATCGTGTCTCCTGGTTTCAAATGAATCCCATCACCACACTGGTTCGTCCATTTAGAAGGATTCGTATTGTTGTTTCCCATTGCCTCATCACTCTGGGATCTGGGACATTCTATTAATGTAGTCTTAGTAAAACCTTGAGACATTTTATAATAGAAGTAGATAAAAATAATATTAGGATAAGAATTTAAATTAAGCGTATGCCATCATAATGACACCATCCTTAAGAGAAGCAACTCGCATCACTTGTAGCCAGACACGGAGAGTTGAAGAAGCTCCCATTGTAGTCCTTGTATCATATAGTTCAATACCTCGGGAATTGACACGCTCACCCTTATTGAGACGATAAGCAGTGTAAAAGAACTTCTGCCTGAGGTCTCCAAGAGCATCATATCTCTCAAATGAAGCTCCTGGTTTATCCTTAGAAGCATTATCAATCGTCAGCTGACCCTCACCGCGATATAAGTCGCGGGAGATGTATGGGACACGTCCCTCAGTCTGGAATACATTGTGGTAGTGGCGAGCATCATTACTGACATCAATCGGGTAAAGGAAATTATCATTGTATTTAAGATTGTTCTTTACCACACCAGTAGAGGTCGCATTGACTGCGGGACCCTCAGCAATATAATTATTAAGGAGAGCGTTCTCCCCATCAGAGGTCTGCTGTGCTGCTACAAATACTTTATTTACGACACGACCCGCACCACCAACATTCTGGATGAGACCACTGGAAAATTGAGCGGCAGAGACCGTCCTTTTAACAAACTGATAATCTACATAGGTAAATGACATATTAGCGTTCGCTTGGCGATACTGCTCCATTAAGTCCTGTGGATAGAATATGTAATCCGCGATCATCTGGCAGTCTCCACGAACAAGAGACGCATCGCTGGCGAGTGTGCTACCCGCGGTGACGCAGATACGCTCAGATGTAGTATCGGACTTTCTGTCAGTAAAAGTTAAATGGATGCTGACCTGCTCTGACATCATAAAGAGCGGAAGCTGATTCGTCTTGAGGAAAGGAAACAGGTCCGCGAGCAGAACCGAGTAAGTCGGCTTGTTCTTTTCCTTCTGGTAGTCAAAGATAACTCGGGAGGCATCTGGGACAGTCAGTCGTGTGATTGGTCTCCAATATGACGCATTTACATTAGACAGAGTGACACCCGTCCCATTATCAAGAGATATGGATTTCGCTTCAGTTAGAGATTCAGTAAGCGATGCTGACTGAGAAGCATTCTGGTAAGGATATCCTCTACCAGTTAGAGTAGGGGCAATAGTCATCATACGACCACTCATAACACCCTCACGCTCCTTAATAGCATCAGGGGGCAAGAAGGTCGTTTCATATGCCGCAAAATGGTTGTAATCCTCAATCTCGCAGATTGTTTTCGTTCCGACGCGGAGGGCAGCTCGCTGGATTAGAGAATGTATCCCTACTCCTGCTGGAAAGAATGCTCGTCCTAATGTCCCACCTGACTCATCCAGAGCAGTTCCATCAGTGGAGAATGTAATGCGAGAATTACTATGTAAGATTCCCTTATTATCTAAAACGAATCTTGCTTCACGCTCACTGAAAATGACAGGGTCTAAGATATCTGTCTGTAAATTAATAGCGGTGTCAGAAGCGACACTGCCGATCTTGATTAGGTCGGGTAATTGGGAAACTTGGGGCTCGGGTGCTGAAGTCATACTCATTATTATATAAGTATAAATAAAAAAATAAAATGTTAAAAATAAAATATGGATTTTACTTGGAGATATCCGTATGAGCCTTACGAACGCTCATACCCTTCCGCATACGTCCCATCATCTTCATACGATGAGACTTCTGTTCTGCTGGAGACATCCCACTCTTTTTCATCTTCGTCATATGTCTCGTAAGATCTGCCTTCTGCTTATCAGTCATTTTAACTCCCTCTCGCTTCTTCTTTACTGGTCCTGATGCTGGTGCTGATGATTCCACTTCTGGTGCTGGTGCTGGTGCTGGTGCTGATTCCTTTCCGTATCCTTCCATTTATTTATACAATATATAAGAAAATTATTTTAAATAAAAAATAAAATATGGATTTACTTACTTGAGAACTTGAATGCTTCCCTGAGCACTGACAATTGTCTGGCGGGAATGAACGAACAAGAATATCGCATTCGGGTGGTCTGATGTAAGGCGGAGCTGAAGCTGAACGCCGAACGGGACTTGACTGAAATCTAATCCCTGATTACTGATAGAGTCATATGCGACTCCTATACCGAAGGCATCTCCTCCATCCGCGATAATTTTAGCAGAAGCGAAATCTGTATTATAATCTATGTTGCGATATACCGAAGGGATAACAGAGGTCCTTGAGATCTTAGCGAAATTCTGGACCGCATTGAGATAGTTTCTACATATCTGAGCATCAGCGGTCTCATTGGCCCGACCCGCGACTGACTTCTGGAGAGTATCAATATTGTATTCTAATGGAACACGCTGACCCGCTCGGGTGAATACAAGTTGCTCTATCTGTGCCTTAGTCCCGTCCTTATTGGAGAATCCTAAGGTGGCGAGACCATCCTGAGTCCAAGAGTTAATATGTCCCGCAGGAACAACATTCATAAAAGCACCGAGAACTGACTTGAGACCCAGATTGAAATTAAGGACAGCATTAGCAGAGTTAATCGTATTGTAGTAAGAACTGATAGAATTATAGACAAATGTGTTCGTGCTCTGGGGCTGAAAGTCTTGTCCTGGCGATTGAACCTCACAGATGAGGCGAACATTAGAGAGTTCATAATAAGCATCAAGGAGATTAGTATCAGTGTTATCACTGGAGAATAAAACATTCTGGTCTGGAGATAATTGGATTTCTACCATAAGACCTCCGACACCCCAATCATTAGAGAGAGGGATAGGGTCTTGACCTAAAAATAGACCGCTGACAAGTGGGATACAGAAAGAGTTAGGAGAGTCTCCACCCGAAGCATTAGCTCCTTGGGTGTTCGTGACAACTCCTAACTGCTGAGCCTTGTAGTTAGGGAAACGTAGAGACGTCTCGTATGCGTGGCAGGAGAAATCAGCCTGGGACTGAGTGACACCGAGATAGGAGCTCATCATACGATTGTGGTGATTAATTGTTTCAATAGTCTGGGACGACCTCTGGGAGAAGATTGAGAGAGTATCAATTACAGAATAGATACCGAGACGCTCATTCATACGGATTCCATCACTCTCCAGTGGGATAATGGTATCATTTTTCTTTATGGTAAATTCTCCAACAAGTCGCACACTCCCTGGGACAATAAATCTGTCCTGTGCTCCAATAAGGAGCTGAACGGTCGGTTGTCCGTTCTTGTATGATAGTTTTCCATCGCTCGTAATATTACTGGGGACAATCTCTAAGTGCTGGTTCATAATTATGATATCATAAATATTTTATTTCTGGAGACATTTTAAAAAATATAAATACAATTATAAATGGTTTCAGTTGTTATCAAGAAAAGCGATAAGGCGGGAAAGAAAATGATGGCAGTCTTTACAAGAGACAATGGGAGAAAGAAGACCACTTATTTCGGTGCTGCTGGGATGGATGACTATACAATCAAAAAGGATAAAGAACAGAGGAAGAGATACAGGAGCAGACATAAAAAAGATCTCTCTACTGGAGACTATACAAGGGCGGGTTATCTATCCTATTATATACTATGGGGAAACTCTACAAGTCGTCGGGAGAATATATCAGCGTATAAGAGAAAGTTTAATCTATCATAATTTATGAGGACGATTCGTCATCTGAGTCGTCAAAGAGTTCTACTCCACAATGATACGCTACCTCTTTCGCCTGTTCCAACTTCCCCTCCAGTTCCCCATTCTCTTCTTTTAGTTTCTTTATCTCCTCCTTCAGCTTCTTGAGATGGGGTAGGATGTCATTGATACACTCTAAGTCCTCATTCCAGTTCTCTATATCGCACATAGCACTTCGGTAGTTGGCAAGGATTCGGTCCTTCTCTTTCACCATCTTCCGCTCATCATCCACCATCTCCCCCAACTTCTCCACTTCATACACCAAACATCTTGGATTGTTCTCCTCATATTTCGCGTTCTCCTCTTGGAGTTTCTTGACCTTCTCCACGAATTCATCGGGTTCAGGAGAAGGGGATATAGGGTAGAGGTCATCTCCAAACGCTCCATTCAACCAGTCATTCCAGTCAGCATCCTTCTGCTCGTTCTCCTCTTGGAGACTCATATTCTCCTCTTGGAGTCTCTTGTTCTCCTTGATTAGATGTTCTATCATCCTCCCAAGGTTCGGGCCGACTGTTCGGGCGATATTCAACTTGTTGTAGTTCATATCGTCATAGTGGTCGTAGAACTTCTTCGCGAGAGCTTCTTTCAGGTTCTTCTCCCGCTCCTCCAACTCCCTGATGTGCTGGACGACCTCCTCCATCCCCATAATCAGTTCAGTGCCAGACATCTCTCGTTTCTGTATCCTTTCTCTTTTTATCTGCTTGTTTCTTGTATGCTTACAATCAAATTTCTACCGACAATCAAATTTTTCTACTATTTTCCAATGAGAGACTCTGGAAGACTTCTTTTCTTTAGTATGATGTTTCTTGTATAATACAATCAAATTTTTTCAAACAATCAAATTTTTCTACATAAAAAATTTAGTTGCTGAGAAGAGGGGATTAAATGATTTATTTACAGATTTCCATTTCCTTAACAATCGGGATGGAGTTCTCGTTGTCGTAATCGGGATTGTAGTCGTGAGAGCGAAACAATATCAGTTTCCCTTCTGGGAAAGGATGACGGGAGGTCTTGTTGTTGGAGATAATCTTATTACACAATTTCAGTGCTTCTTCCTCTGTATCAAAGAAATCTATATCGTCTTCATCTTC
>Ga0187217_1001139_pt1 | contig 11039 bp, 12 predicted proteins | sample 15SPOviralmetaG_FD_130165 | JGI IMG/M metagenome (GOLD analysis project Ga0187217, IMG submission 130165) | Marine viral communities from the oligotrophic San Pedro Time Series (SPOT) site, San Pedro Channel, CA, USA - 15 SPOT_SRF_2010-09-15... | ecosystem: Environmental > Aquatic > Marine >... | reverse complement strand
TCCCCATAAACTAAATCGTGATAATGCTTACATAATACTGGCTTATCATTAAATTTATTAAAGAAAAAATTTTTATTCTCATTCGATCTAGATATTCTTGTAAATCGATCAAAATATCTTTTTAAATATTCACGTTTTAATTTTTCATTTGTTATTTTGAAAATGAATTCTAAACTCATTTCAGATCGTTCTTCATCTGTTAATCTTTTTTGAACAATATTTGTTTTTTGTAAAGGTTTATAATCTTTTACTATTTTTTTATATTCTTTTGATGATTTTTCTATATTTTCTTCAATTTTTTCTAATAATTTCTGTTTTAAAGTATTATCTAAATCCTCATAACGAATATTATAAACATACAACATTTTTTCCAAATGAATTATATTTTTTAAACTGTCAAATAATTCTGGTAAAATTGAATTTAATATATCACTATGTGATGGTAAATTTTCTTTCATAATATTACCTACCGATAAATCATTTATATCATTTACATTATTATGAAACATAAAACAATGTAAATTATCAGAATAATCATCTACTTTTCTTGTATCAATATCTATAACTTTTGAAATTACATCTTCATCATTAAATATATTTTTAAATAATTCATATGAATAATTTAAATAATGATAAAACCGTATTTCTTCTAATGAAAATAATGAATCATATAAATTTATATTAAAATTACTATAACTTAATCGGGATGGTATCAATAATAATCCAACTATATTAATTTTTTCCTCTGGTTTTAAAACTTGAAAAACTGTTGAATTTTTCACTAAATCTGGTATTGATAATGCATTTCTTGTTCTAATATTATCATATGAATAATTATTCTGTAAAACAGCTATTGTTTCTTTATTAAACCTTGTACTTTTGTCTTCATTAATAATTGTTCTTGCACTGATACAAGACTCTTCAAATAAACAATCACGTAAATATTCACCATTATAATTTGTTATAAATTTCTTTTCTTTTGTATTTACATTATAATTATTAAATTTATCATTTAGTATTCGTAATAAATAATCCTTGTAATTTAATGAACTTAAATCACTTTCTAAATTATCATATAATTCTTTCACTTCTTCAAAATCATTTAATAAATTTATACTTTCATCCACATCTACATCATATAAATTTTGAGCATATAAATTTCTTTTTGATGATACTATTGGCTTTAAGAAATTAGGAAATTTACATTTTTTATCATTAAAAATATCTTGAATAAATTTTAAATTTTCTTTATTTTCTACATTATTATTTAATTTTGTTTCAATCAATTTTATGAAATTTTCACAAATATCTGTTATTTCTCTTAATAATACTTCATTATCATAAGCATTTAATAATTGTATTAATTCTGATAATAATTCCTCCTTCTTTTCATTATTTTTATAATTATTATCTTCTGTAATAATATCTTCAAAAACTATCTCCTGATAAATATGTTTTGTTAACCGTAATTCCATATCATTTAATGTTTCCTCTTCTATTTCATTGATACTCGCAATATCTAATATTTTATAATTATCAGTTTGTAAAATTATCTCTCCTTCTGAATTTAATTCTAAATCTGTTACTAATAAATCATCGCCCTTTAAAACTAATTTATTATCATCACGATTATATTCTATTATTTCACAAATTTTATCACTAATTTCTGGGCTGAAATTATCATAATCCAATACAAATAGTATTAATAAAATATCACCAGTATTTATATTTTTTGTATATAAATCATTTGTAAATAATATATCTTCATCTTCATCGTCTTCTTCATCTGTTCCTTGTTGAGATATATTTTCTTCAATTATATCTGTAAAAAAACTTATTTCACCTCTATCATTAATAAAACCACGTTGCTCACCTGTTTCTGCATCCAAAACTAAACCATCTTTTTTATAAATTAAATATTTAACTCCTTCAATTATTTTTTCTTCTGTTTCCTCTGATTCTTCAGATTCTTCTGAATATTTATCTTCCTCTGATTTAGGATTTTCTGGTTCTGGTTCTGGTTTTTTATCTATTTTCTCATCCTCCTTTGTTTTTGTTTCATCCATTTCTATATATTTATATATAATATTTTATTATTATTCTTATAACAAAATACTTAAAATTATATAATTATTATTAATATAAAAATGGAATTGCAAAGTTTTATTAATGATAATAATGATTATCTATCTGAATTTAGAAAATTTAATTTAATTGTAAAAACCTATTCTGTATTAAATCTTGCTATTATCACATATAAAAGAAATAATGAATATGATTTTATTAATAATCCTATGTTTAAATGGTGTCGTGGGGCTGTTATAAATACAAAAACTCATAAAATTGTAAGTCTTCCTCCTCCTAAATGTTATGAAAAATATGATTTTTCCACAATCCCTGATTATAATTATGATAATAGTATTTTACAGCCTCTTATTGATGGAACAATGATTAATATGTTTTATCATAATGATGAATGGATGATATCTACAAGAGGATTTATTGGAGCTAAAAATCGGTGGGATAATATTTCATTCAAAAAAATGTTTGATGAATCAAAGAAAAATTTAAATGAAAATGAATTAAATAAAAAACATTCATATTCATTCGTTTTACATCATAAAGATAATAGAATTATTTCAAAAATTGTTGAAAATAATATTATTCTTGTAGATGAATATTCATTTGAAGATGATATTCCTCAACAAGTTGTTCCTAAAGATTATGAAAGTATTACTTGTATTCAAAATAATAATTTACAAGTTCTTTATGATTCAAAAAATAAATCTTTTAATTTTCAGTTTAAAGGTTTCACTTTGAAAAATAAAAATAATAATCATAGAGTAAATATCATTAATTCCGAATATATGAATGCATTTAATATTAAACAAAAATCTAATTTTAATAATAAGCTATTATCATTTATTTATCTAAGAAATAATAATCTATTAAAATCGTATTTATCCTATTTCGATGATGATAATCAATTATTTGATAATTATCGCAATATGATTTATATTATGAAAAATGAGCTTCATGAATGTTATATTAATCATTTTATTAGAAAAACTATTTCTACAAAAGATGTTCCATATCAATTAAAACCTTTAATATTTAGCCTTCATAAGATATATCTTAATAATAAAATTAAAATTACAAATAATATTGTTAATGAATTTATTTATAATATGCCTGAAAAAAAATTATGTTTCGTTTTAAATTATTATAAAACCAATTAACTTGTATTACGATCTATTAAATAAGAACCATATATTACTAATAAAACACCCATAACAGCATATTCATTAATATTTTTTTTATAAAAACATATTGCTAAAATTAATAGTATAATTAAATAAACACTTTTTTGTAAAGATTTAAAACGAAATATTTTTTCGTTCATAATTATTAATCCTCCTAATAATAAACCCACACTTGTTAATAAAACATTTAATAATAAATAAGGTATCCCTGGATTATTTTCTTTTATAAATATTTTTTGATTCGTATATATTAAATATCCTAAATATATACTAAATATTAATACTGATGAATAAATTATATCTTGTGGTATTGTTATAGTTTTTAATACTTCATTTTTATTGTAAGCATTTATCGGAGAAATTATTGCCAGAATTACAAGATATAAATAAAAATTATAATACATATAATAATTACAACAAAAAAAAACTAATATATATATATATATATATATATGTATTTTGGCGGTGCTTCATATAGTGTTTTAGATGATATTTTAACAAGTTCAGATGATGAAAATTATGATGATTTTGATTCAATGATGCCTGAACCTGAACCTGAATCTACTGCTGAAAAAAAAGCAAGAAGAAAAGCAGCAACTGTTAAAAGAGCACCTACAAGTGATGAGGCTTCCGCACAAAGGGAAGCAATTCGTTTATCTACAATAGCATCTGGTCTTACAGACAAACCAAGGGAAAAAGAAATTGTTTTAATGGATATTAATAAAGATATATTTTATCCAACACAACAAGTTATATTAAAAGGTAATGTATTAGATTTTTCTAAAAATAATACTGTTACATTATCACAATCATTAAGAAAATCTGGTGTTATTATTGTTAAAATTAAATTTAAATCAACTCCCTCTAATAGTGTATTTTTTTCTCATTTAAGTTTCTGGCCCAAACTTTCATTACCGAATGCTCCACCATCATCTTTCTCTCAAAAAAATTTTGAAATTTTTAGAAAAGGAAATATTCATTTAAAATTAGAAAAATATAATAGTCAAGTAGATAATCAACCATTAACAATAAAAGTATCATTAGATCCATCAGGTAAATTTGTTATCCCATCTGTTGATTATTCCGCTATCAGTGAAGGAAGCGATACTATTTACATTAAATTATTTCTAAATATTCTTTTAAAAATCATTAATCATGAAAGTAAATTTTTATTCCCTGGAATCCTCGGAGCAAAAAAAAGAAAAACACGCCGTAAATCAAGAGGTAGAAAAGGTAAATCAAGAGGTAGAAAAGGTAAATCAAGAGGTAGAAAAGGTAAATCAAGAGGTAGATCTAAAAGTAAACCAAGAAGTAGATCTAAAAGTAGAAAAGGAAAACCAAGAGGTAGAACAAGGTCTAAAAATTAATCATTATATCTAATCTTATTCCAAATTTTTTCTAATCTTTTCCATTCACTAATATTATTTTTTAGTATTGGATGTGATTTATATTTAACAAATCCATTTCTCTTATAATTTTTGTTTCTATCATATATTGAAACAAAACCTGTCCTTTTCATACTTCTACCTGGCGTGCAACATAAATTATACAAGAAAAATATCCAATTATTATAAAAATTACTATTTGGACCTCGCATTTTCCCTAATGATTCATAATATAAATACATTTTTCTCGGGTAATCAATTTTATAAACACAATATTCACAATCACCATAGCATTCATCAAAAAATCTTTCGTGATTAAATAAAAATGGTAAAATCTGATAAACTATACGTATTGAAGTTTCTGGCAAATAAAAACCATAAATTCCACCATTATGTCTCCAATTATAACAATAAGAATCTTCAGGATTTATATTATTATCATTATAATATCTTACTGTATTTGCAATACTAATTTTTATATTTTCTTTAATATTTCTTTTTTTAATAAAATCTTTTTTCGAAGGAAAATATTCACAAATACTTTCTAATAAATCATCTGATAAATATTTATTTAAAGATTTACTAACAAGTAATTTCTTTTTTGATATATATAAATCTAAATATTTTTCTTTTATTTCTTTTTGTAAATACTTAAAATGTAATTTATACTCTCTACAAAAACCTTTCATATGAAATAATTCATATGTCATTTTATCATCATTATAATATAATAAATGATTAAAATGTTCTATAAGTTCATTATCTTCATAAATTGTTTTTAATGATCTTAATGGTTTTTTTAATTGTTTATTTATATTATTTATCTTTTCATCTTCACCTTTAAAAGAATTATAATAATGAATTATATATAAAAAAAATTTTTTCATATATGGCATACTTCTTAATTCATTATATAATTGTTCATAAGTAAATTCTTTTAAAAAAAGTTTATCAGAAAAAATATAAAATTGTTCTGGTTCAATATTTAAAATAATTTCCTGAATATCTGACATAAAAAAATTTGCTATTATTATATATTATTATTATTATTCTAAATACTTACCTGAACAAAACTAATACTTACCAATGATCGTCAACTGTTGCTGGGCCACCCGGTGAATAAGTCGGCGATGGAGGGGTGTAACACGGAGAATCACCACCAGCAGAAGGACCAAAATCCAATCCTCCCAAGAAGGCATCCGCACTGATAAACTCCGGCTCGTTTCTCGTCCGAGTCGGAGCCCCCAAACTCTTGACAGCAGGTACAAGGACACGGGTGATCTTGCCCATAATTTCTTCAGGATTCTCGCCGTTCTTCAAGTTCACAGAAACAGTGATGATAGCCTCGAAAGGACAATCTCCATCACACTCAATCCGAACAAAGCGATTCTTGAACGGCCGCTTCGCGTCATGCTCCTCAGATGCATCACGGATGTTAATGAAGCACGAAGGCAAACCTGTAGCTGCAGCAATATCATCCGCAATTCGCTTCACATTCTTCCCACCACCACCAAGGAACTTCCCAATCATCCCCTGATGGTACAAAGCAGCCACCGCCGCAAACTTGTGAGTAAACCGATCCTCCACCGGAGTCGGCCGAGAGAATTGAGACGCGTGAGTCTGGATATTCTTCTCCAAGATTCCGTTGAACTCCTCCAACGACACCTTCTCATTCTCCAGCCACGACTCGTGAGAAACTTCGCCATCCTCGCGATTCACATTCACACGGACAGCAATGTGACCGATTTCCTTCGGAGAAACCATCTTCTTCTGGTCCTCCTCAGAAGCTCGGTCAAACTTCTTAGAGTACTCGCGAAACACCTGGCGAGCAGTCTTTCCACGCACATGCTTGTTCAGCCCGCCAATGAACCGACCAGTGTCCTTCTCATTGAAGGTAAGGACACCCTGGATCTTGGTTGGGGTCTGCGCAGCAGATGCCATTAAGCTTGTGATAGAGTTAAGTTCGAAAGTCTTAAGTCTTAAGCAGTTGTAAGCGATAGATTGTTGATTTGCCTCAACTCAAAAGAGGTTTTCAAATTTTTCTAAGATAGAGTATAGTAACTAACATAACAACATTTGTAACTATTATAACAACATTACTTTAAGATACATTGACTTGTCTTTCGTAACTAAATTTTTTTTGTTTGTATTACTATAGATGTCATCCTTAACTAATCTAAGTAATGAAGAATTATCAATAAGAATTCAATCAATAAAAAAAGATATTGCTTATTTAGACAATATGAATAATAATTATGGAGTTCGTGAATGGTATTATAGAAGTCATATGGAACATTATAAAAGAGAATTACAAGATTTAGAAATTGAAAAACTAAAAAGAAACAAAGGAAACTTATGTAAAGCTGTATCAAGAAATAAATCAAGAAATGCTGTTACGACTTTATTATCTCGTCCACATTATTCTGAATTTCCTAAAACTATGACTGGTCGTTTATTTAGTAGTTTCGTTGGTGAAACTGGTTTATCACGATATATCTTAAATCATATTACTGGTGAAGATCTTCTCCCAAATAAAGATAGAGTATATTTAAGAGAATTACAAGATAAAATAAGTGAATTACCAGAAGAAATAGTAAAAAATATTTGGGATAAATTATCTAAAAAACCGTGTATTTCAAATATTCGTGAAAATCATTATTTAGAAAATGAACCAATGCCTGAAAGAAGTAATTCAAGTGGTGGAAAGCGAAGAAGGTATAAAACAAGAAGAAAATAATTTTATATATGTATTTATATAAATGTCTGATTATGATTATTTAAGTGAATTTAATGATAAAGAATTATTAACGAAAATCGAAATTTTAAAAGGTAAAATAAAAAATTTACAACAAGAAAAACAAAGTATGCATAATCCCCCACTTAATATTGATTGTCAAATTGATATTTACCAAAATGATATTGATGATTTTGAAGAAGAATTAAATAGAAGATTTCAAAGATTATCTCTTAGTAGAAATAGATTATCTAAAGCGGTTTCTCGTAATAAATCACATAAGGCTGTAACGACTTTATTATCTCGTCCTCATTATTCTGAATTTCCTAAAACTATGACTGGTCGTTTATTTAGTAGTTTCGTTGGTGAAACTGGTTTATCAAGATATATCTTAAATCATATTACTGGTGAAGATCTTCTCCCAAATAAAGATAGAGTATATTTAAGAGAATTACAAGATAAAATTAATCTATTACCCGAAGATGTTGTTAGAAAAATATGGAAGAAATTATCTAAAAATCCTTGCGTTTCAAATATTCGTGAAAATCATTATTTAGAAAATGAACCGATGCCGGAACGAAGTAACTCAAGTGGTGGAAAACAAAAAAGGTATAAAACAAGAAGAAATAAAAAATAAGATTTTTTTTATTTATAATATTATAGATGTCATCTTTAATTAGACTAAGTAATGAAAATTTATTAAAAAGAATTGAATTAGTTAAAGAATCTATTAATGAATTATATATTGAAAATAAAATTTTCGCAAGTGACCATTGTAAAAGTCTATATTATTATAATACTCATATGAATCATTATCAAAGGGAATTACAAGAATTAGAAATAGAAAAACAAAAAAGAATACAACAATTACCTGTTTGTAAAAGAAATTTATCTAAAGCGGTTTCTCGTAATCAATCACAGAAGGCAGTAAGAACTTTATTAACTAGTCCACATTATTCTGAACTCCCCAAAACTATGACTGGACGCTTATTTAGCCGTTTTGTTGGTGAAACTGGATTATCACGATATATTTTAAATCACATTACTGGTGAAGATATTCTCCCAACTAAAGAAAGAGTATATTTGAGAGAACTACAAGATAAAATAAGTGAATTACCTGAAGAAATTGTTAAAAAAATTTGGGATAATTTATCTAAAAAATCCTGCATTTCAAATATCCGTGAAAATAGTAGTTCTTCTGATGAACCAATGCCTGAACGAAATAATTCAAGTGGTGGAAAACGAAGAAAAACAAAAAAGTATAAAACTCGCAGAAATAAAACTCGCAGAAATAAAACTCGCAGAAATAAAACTCGCAGAAATAAAACTCGCAGAAATAAAAAAAATTTAAAAAAAAATATACTCGAAAAAATAAATAATTAATTTGAAATATATATAATTATTTATAAAAAATGGTTTTATTTATTAATGAAGAACTCGCAAAACATTTTAAAGAAAAATATTCTATTGATATAACCAATGATGATAATATAACTGTAAAAAATTATAATCCACAATTATGTTTAGCCAGAGTCTGGAAATCAGATGATAAATATCAAACTAATGCTGGAGGATTCTCAAATTATCAGTGTCAATATCGTCCAAAAGATGGGTCTAAATTTTGTGAATGTCATTGTAATAAAATATTACCTTTTGGAAGAATTGATGAAGAAAAACCTAAGGAGCCAATTCTAACAGATATTTTTGGAAATAAAATAAGATATTTCTGGATTGAAGATTCTGAAGGCCTTCAAAATGAATTCTATTCTAATAATAATAAACAAGAAAAAACTAATGAAAAAAGAGGAAGAGGAAGACCACCTACAAAAAGACAAAATTATGATACGATTAATTGGGAAGAAGTTTGTAAAAATGATGAATTAAATAATTTTACATTAGATGTATTAAAAAAATTCTTAAAGGATAAAAATTTAGATCAATATGGAAGAAAAGAAAATATCATTAAAAGAATTTATGAACATTTCAATATTCAACCAAATGAAGATATTCATAAAAAAATTATAAAAATTGATAATGTTCCGTATAATATTGATTTATTTAATAATGTTTTTGATACATCTGGAAATAAACTCGGTATTTATATTAGACAACTAAATAGTATTCAGTTTGAAAATGATAATTGTATGAATATTCATGAAAGAAATAAAATTAATATGAATTAAGAAAAGCTTTGACATTTTCTGGTATTTTATCTATATATTCATTAAATTCTTTTTCTTTTCCAACAAATCTTGGTTGAATAAGATTTTTTATGATCCAAGCAAATTCTTCGGGTGTTTGTTCCCTATTTTCAGAAGTCGAAATACCACTAATTCCCAGACATTGTGAACCATTCCACATATAATTATTCTCTTCCGCACAACTTGTACAAGGAATAAGAATATTCTGCCAATCATCATCCCAAATAGCATGCGTTTTACAATTACTACAACCTCTACCTTGAATCTTGAGTTGTAAAGTATAATCATATTTATCAATATTTATATCATCTTCTGATGTCTGTGTTGATTGATTCTTAAACATTTTTTGATTAAAACTCATTTTTTGTTTATAACAAAGTAATATATTTCAAATTTATTTTTTTTTGTTATGAGATTTTTTTTGATGATATTTTAATTCTTTAACCGAATTAAAATATTTTCCACATTCAAAACAATATAAATTATGTAATGGTTCGCTTAAATTATCATTTTTTTTACAATAACTACAACAAAACATTTATATTAATTTGAATATTTTATTTTATTTATAATAAAAATGCAGAAAAAAAACATTCATATTATTTTCATTGATTCAGATGGAGATTTTATTATTTCAAAAGATAAACATATTAAATTTGTATATCTATAATTCTATCTTTTAATTCCGGTTTAATTATTTTTAAATAATCTTCTGTATGAGCTTCAAAAATTAACTCTTTATCCATATATTTATAATTAAAACCATATTTATCACTATATTCATTTATTCCTTTATTTTCAAAAACTTTCATATGTGCTCGATATTCTTTATTTTTTTTTGTTTTTGATTGTGTTGTGAAATTAATAAGAATTCCATATTTCGCATTTAATTTTTTCATATAATTAAATAATTGTTCTTCTTCTTCTTCTGTAAGTTTTTCTATCCATTTTAATTCAAAAATTAAAGAAAATTCTGGTATAAATAAATCTAATCTTTCCGTTTTATTTGTAAGTGAAATTTCATCACCATTACCAAGTTCTACCATTTTTTGAATAGAAAATTCAGAATTAATCTTTTTGTAAAAATTATCTTTCAATAAATGTAAAAATATTTCCTGATATGAACCTTCTTTCGTTTTCGGATTTAATGGATCGCCGCTAAAATATGCAAGTTGAGCCAACCTTAAAATCGTATCGCGATGACCTTCACTCAATTCCATTTATTATTATGGAATTAATATTTATCAAATTTTTAAATATATATATATGAATTTTTTTTATCATTATGTATTTTTTATAGGTATTTTAATATTATTTATGTGTGATTTTAATAGAACAAGGGAACTTGATTTAATTGAACCTCTTGAAAATTCTAATTCAAATAATGCTTTTTTAAAGCCAGCTACTTCCCAAGAAATTGAAGATTATAGTCATCTCTGTGATTTGCCTAAGTGCT
>Ga0187217_1001137_pt1 | contig 11045 bp, 10 predicted proteins | sample 15SPOviralmetaG_FD_130165 | JGI IMG/M metagenome (GOLD analysis project Ga0187217, IMG submission 130165) | Marine viral communities from the oligotrophic San Pedro Time Series (SPOT) site, San Pedro Channel, CA, USA - 15 SPOT_SRF_2010-09-15... | ecosystem: Environmental > Aquatic > Marine >... | reverse complement strand
TTTCCTTACAATGGATTTAATAACAGATGTGACAATATAAAATATAGAACTGCAGATAAACAATTCAAACAAACACCAAAAGCTAAAAAAAGTTTATACAACTATCATCATGTAAAAGATGCACATGCTGTAATATTTGTTGAGGGTGAAATTGATGTTCTCAGTTTGTGGGAAGTTGGTTTTAAAAATGTAACTACATTACCTGATGGTGCTCCGCCAACAGTAGCATATAAAGAAAGTGATAAAAGATTTAGTTGTTTACAAACACATCCACTAAAAGCAAAAAAAATTATATTGTTTGTAGATAGTGATGGTGCTGGTGAAAATCTTAATAAAGAGTTGGTACATCGTTATGGCAAGAAACTTTGCTGGGTTGTACAAACACCCAAAGATTGTAAAGATGCAAATGATGTTTTGGTAAAACATGGTGCAAAGACATTGAAAACATTAGTAGACAGGGCGAGACCTTTGCCTGTTGATGGTTTGTATTCAGTTAACAGCTATACTAAAGATGTAATTGATCTCTACAATGGTAATTATGATAAGCCACTAGAGATTGGATACCCAAACTTAGATAAGTTATACAAAGTGCAAAAAGGTACTTTTCATGTATGGACAGGTATTCCTAATCATGGAAAAAGTACATTCCTAGACCAAATATTAGTACGAATAGCAAAACAACATGATTGGAAGTTTGCACTATTTTCACCTGAACATTCTACAAAAATGCATATTAGAAGATTGCTACAGATAGTAGCAGAAAAACCATTTGATAAAGGTTTCTCAACAAGAATGGATACAGAAGAATTACATGCTTCATTAGATTGGATACATGAGCATTTTTATTTTATAGAAACAAGAGAGCATATACCTAACATAGAAAAGATTTTAGACATTGCATCACAGTCATGTGCAAAGTTTGGTATCAATGGCGTAGTAATAGACCCATTTAATGAAGTATCAGCTATAAGACGTGGCAATCAAAGAGAAGATGAGCATATAAGAGATTTTATATCACATTGCAAAAAGTTTGCTAGAAATCATGATGCAACAGTTTGGGTTGTTGCACATCCAACCAAAATGCAGAAAGATAATAGCGGTGGATATTCACCGCCTACAGCTTACGATATAGCTGGTGCAAGTCATTGGCACAACCAAAGTGATGCTGTGGTCACAGTACATAGAGATTTTGATGATGATAGTGTATCAATAATTACTAGAAAAATACGTGAGCAAGGTTTGTATGGAAGTATTGGAGAAGCAAAATTTGTATATGATGCTAAAAAAAGGATATTTAAAGAGCCTAGCTTTGATAGTGAAATAAACTGGAACGACCTATGATAGATGTAGAAAAAATATATGACATGATAGCTAATGATTATGAGAATGATTATTCTGATGACAGAGTAGGTAATGTTGTTGAAGCAGAAAATGCTTTTATAAAAGAAATGATGCCATATAAAGGATTAGGTTCTTTAATAGATTGTGGCTGTGGAACAGGTTTATTGCTTGATTTAATAGATGTTAAAAAAGAAGATTATGTAGGTCTAGACATATCAAAAGGTATGCTAAACATAGCAAGTAAAAAAAATCCAAACTATAAATTTATTCATGATGATGTTTTTAATCACAACGAAAAATATGATTTTTGTGTTGCATTGTTTGCTGTAACAGATGTTTTTGGAACAGAAATGTTATCTAAGTCAAAAGATATGCTTACAGAAAAAGGTATGTTTGTTGGTACATTTATAAATGCTAATGGTCCGTATAAGAAACTTCATTGTTTTGAAAAAAACGGAATAGATTTTGAGCCTTTGGCATATAAATATTCAGAACTATGCAATGAACTGGAGAAAAATCAATTTGACTGGTATTATATTCTAGGAATAGCAAATATTACAGACAGTGCAAACGTACAAACAATGACTACAGAACTATTAAATAAACGACACCTTTTAGCAAATGCTAAATATTATTATGTGATGGCTCAAAAATGAAATTAAATCTAAATATGAATGTGTTTGATGCAGCCTTAAACAGACTGCAAGAACTTTATGAACAAGACCATACTATAGTGGTTTCACAGAGTGGAGGTAAAGACTCTACAATATGTATGGAACTAGCAATCATGGCTGCTGATGCTGCTGGTAAATTGCCAATTAATGTAATACATCGTGACGAAGAAATATTATTCCCAAATACATATGAGTACTTAGATAGAGTAGCATCAAGACCTGAAGTAAACATGCATCATGTATGGGCAGGTCAACCTGTCGTAAATGTTTTTAACAGAAACAATCCTTACTGGTGGATATTTGACGAAACAATTCCACGAGAGGAATGGGTTAGACAACCACCTGAATATGCTTATCAAATAGAAGAAAAAAATATAAATGCTTTGGTAACAAAAGATAGATTTCCAACTAAAGAAGGAAAAGATTTATTAGCCTGTATTGGATTGCGAGTACAAGAAAGTCCAAATAGAAGAATGGGTTTGTTTTCTAGTAAAGGTCATATAACAAAGCCAAACAATATGGGTACAAAATATTTAAGACCAATTTACGATTGGACTGATGGTGATGTTTGGAAAGCAATACAAGATTTCAAATGGGATTATAATCACGCATATGATGTAATGGTCAAACATGGGAGATCAAAAAATAAATTAAGAATAGCACCATTGACTATGACTACAGCAGGTATACCTGATTTACAATTGGCACAAAAGGCATGGCCTCAATGGTTTGATAGAGTGTGTCATAGATTAGATGGTATACGAACAGTTACACAGTTTGGAAAAATATCATGTCAACCAAGTAGAAAAAAAGGGGAAACTTGGGAAGATTGTTTTAAAAGAGAATGTATTAATGATGCACCTGAATGGATTGCAAAAAGAGCAAAACATGTTTATCAAAAACAATTAGAAGCACATATAAGAGCTAATGGTGCCATTCCTTTTCCACAGATAAATTCATTGAGAGCAAATCCAATAGGCTCTTTCAAAAAACTTGCAATGGCTACATGGAACGGAGACCCATTTGCATTAAAATGTAATGCATTACCATACATGGAACCTGAAGAATTTAGAGAAGGCTCAGGTTATTGGGGTGGTAAACCAACTTTCTAATGTCAAAAGTAGACTGGAAAAGTCTTGAAGAACACTGTAATTCAGTGAAATGGATTTGGGCAAAAACATATGCTAAATATGCACCACACTGGTACATAAGATATAAAGAACAACCATATCTTTACGAAATTTTAAAACGCATGATAGAATTACATGGCGTAGAAGAAGAATACACTAATCATAATGGAAAAACCTATCCTTGTGTTTATTTGTATTTAGGTAAATATAAATACTGGTACATGGAACCAGTCATAAACAAAGCGGAGATAAAGTCAGATGGCAAAATTTAAAGGTAAGGCACAAGTAGAAAAAAAGAACGCAGTTCTAAAAGCATTAGATGTTCAATACATCACACATGATAAAATAGTACCCAACACATATAATCCAAACAGACAGTCAGAAGATGAGTTTGAATTGCTTAAAAGGTCTATGACTGAAGACGGATTTACGCAACCAATCGTATGTGTAGAGCATGAAGAACAAAAAGGTATGTTCAGAATTGTAGATGGAGAACATAGATGGCGTTGTTCTAAAGAACTTGGATATGCAGAAATTCCTATTGTAGTTACACCTATGACTATGGAACAAGCAAGGATTGCTACTTTGCGACACAACAGGGCAAGAGGTTCAGAGGATATAGAACTTACAGCAAATGTTCTTAGAGATCTAGAATCTTTAGGTGCATTGGACTGGGCTCAGGACTCTTTAATGATGGACGATTTAGAGTTACAAAGAATGTTAGAAGACATACCTGCTCCTGAAGCAATGGCAGCAGAAGACTGGAGTGGTGCTTGGATACCTTCTGATAATGATAGTGCGGAAGATGGAGTAGCAGGTGTAGAGCATAAAACAAATGATGGTGTCATGGTTAAGTCATTAACTGTTGAGGCATTAAACAAACAAAGACAAGTTGAACAAATTGTTGCACAAGCTAAAACAGAAGAAGAAAGAAAAATGGCTGTCAAAGAAGCAAATTTTTATAGATTAAATTTAGTCTTTAGTGGAGAAGAAGCTGATACTGTTAAAACCGCTTTAGGAGAAAATCCAGCTGAAAAATTATTGTTTATGTGTAATCAAATAGTTTCTGATTAAGAATGTTCAGTGGGTACGCTTACGCATCCAAATGGATACCAATTGTTATTAAACAAGCAAAAAAGGGCAAAAAAACCAAAAAACAAAGCACGGACAAGCCGCTGAAGGCATTATCTAAGGGTGGGTAATACCTTTGGTATAGGGTAAATTACTATTCTTTACACAGAGAAAAGCCTTTCACAATTGGAGATCATGAAAGGCTATATCGTTTATACGTTGGTTTGGCTATACGAATCTTTTACTGCATACATCAAAGTATCAGTATCAATCCCAAAGTCATTGTAACCCTGTGCAATACCTTCCAAGTATCGGCTAGATGGTGGGTAAACATCTTTACTATTCATAATGTAAACCATGACCTTATCAGTACCAAACTTTTCTTTTAGGCTGGGAATTGTAATTACTTGTTTGCGATAAAGATTAGGATAGCCTTCATATACATCCAGCCTTTGCTCACAAGCATCAGTAATCTTCCATAAAGCTAATGGTACTGTTGCATCTTTACTATGCTCAATATCTGCCACACCTCTAAACTTCAAGGTAAAGCCATTTACAAAAACACTTCCTATAGGTTTTGCATTTGGGCATCTGTAAGACATTTGCATTAAGTTCATATTGCTACCATAAGCACCATACAGATACTGCATGGTCTTAGTAGGTTTCTTTTTAAATTTTAGAATATTCTTTTTCATATTATCTCCTTGTATTAATTTAATTCTAATTCTCTTTCATGGTAAAAAGATTGGACTTTACTATCACAACCATCTAACCAACCATTGTCTGTTTCACTATTATGTTCTACAACAGGCTTGTTAAAATTACCATGCTCATAGTCAGACAAGATTTCTTTATCTCTCAACATATCAACTAACAAACATTTATCAATGCTAGACTCTCTACTACCACTATATAAATTATTTAACTGATAATTACTCATGTATGTATGATATGAACCATCAGCATTAGTTACGTTCCATTGGCTATCACCTCTGCTCCACTCCATGTTAAATCCTGCATTTTCAACTGCATTTCTAACAGTAGAGTAAACTCTGTTTGTTTTAGGTGATTTAGTAACTGATGATAATGCTGTACTTTTTTCAACAAAAGCCATTAAAAAGCTAACCCAGTTGATAATCTTATCAAAGTTCAGAGTACCACTATGTTGTCTAAACTCCATAGTTCCGTATCTAGTAAGACTTTGTAAATTAACTTTATAGTATCTACCTGCTGCATTAGCTAATCTGTGTTTGCTACCACCTCTAACATTTTTGATTCTGTTAGCTGTATTAGTAACACTAGAACACCATCTAGAATTATTACCTCTTCTGCTTCTAGGCATAATCATATCTATTTGGCTTTCATAGTCAGCGTATCTCTCATACACAGTTTGTATCTGTGCAACTGTGAGATCATTAACGTCAAGGTGAACATGCAATCCACACTGCACATTAACAGTAATACCATCTAAGTTATCTAAGGCATCTAATATTTTCTCTAGCTGCTTAGCACCCTCAACACCTTTTAGGATTGGACTTACAATCTCACCACCAGTTCCATCTAAAGAAGCGTCAGTAACAATCTTCCAGTATGGTCTAGTAGTATGATGATATCCTTCAAAGTAACACTCAATACCATCAAGGTTGTTGATAGTCTCTGCTACAGTTCTAGGTGATACTCCAACAAATTCTAACTCAAGACCATAAGTTCTATTTGTTAGTGTTGGGTAGTTGTTGTTTAAGTTATTCAATTTTTTCTCCTTATAATTATTTACTTAACACAACTATTATCGCTAATTTGTTTACATTTGTAAACATTAATATACAAAATAATGCCCTTTTTGTGCTGTTTTCTTTACTTTTAGGGTTAAAACAGACAGAATAACGATAATTAGAGATAAAAAATGGTTAAAAAATCAGATTTCAAAAAGTTAACACCAACCTTATTAGAAGAAATAAGAAATAAGTTTGTGCAAGGTATAGAAGCAAATACAGGTGGTCGCAAGTTATTTACCATTGACCAGTTAGCAGCTGATTACAATGTTGCCAAACCAACATTATATAAACATGCCAAGAAAGATGACTGGGTCATAAAACAAAAAAGATTTCAAGATAGTTATTTAATAGAATTAGATGCTAGAAGAAAAAAAGAACTGATACAAGAAAGTGTTAGTTTTGATAAAACATGTCTTGCTATAGCGAAAGGTATAATGGGACAAGTAGGAAAAGTAATAAGTAAAAACGCTGCACCTGATGCAGATGTAAAACCACAGAACCTAGTAGCACTGTCAACTGCTGCAACAAACGCACAAAGAGTTGCAAAGTTAGCACTTGGTGAAGCTACTGATAACATGGATATAAATACTAATGTCAAAGACAGCGAAAGTTTCAGACGAGCTTTGGAACGATTGGATAGACTCTCCGAAGATATCGGAGAAGAAAACACTTCAGCTATACACTGAATGGTTAGGCACAGCTAGAACAAAACAAAGGACACCTAAAGTACCATTTCACATATGGCTAATACTTGCTGGTCGTGGTTGGGGGAAAACTAGAACAGGTGCTCAAGATATTGCACATTATGCTTTAACTAATCGCGATACAATCTGTGCTGTAGTTGCACCTACATTTGGTGATCTCCGTAGAGTTTGTTTTGGTGGTCCCAGTGGTTTGATATCTATAATTCCTGAAGAATGTTATCAAGTTAGTAGAGGTAGAAAACATTACAGTGAAAATTCTGCTGAGATTAGATTAGCTAATGGCAGCAAGATAATGGGATTTGCTGCTATAGAACCTGACAGGTTGAGGGGTCCGCAGTTTCATAGAGCATGGTGTGATGAATTAGCAGCATGGCGATATCCTGAAACCTTTGACCAATTAATGTTTGGTCTAAGGCTAGGAGACAACCCACAGTGCATTATTACGACTACACCTAAACCAACACAAATAATAAAACAATTAGTTGAACGAGATGACTGCTACGTGACCACAGGTAGTACATTTGAGAATGAAGCCAATCTAGCTAAATCTGCATTACAGATGTTAAAAGAAAAATATGAAGGTACTACTCTTGGTAGACAGGAACTTTATGCAGAAGTCATTGATATGCTTGAAGGTGCATTATGGAATAACAAAATGATTGAAGAATCTAGACTTGCAGCAAACACTGTTAAAGAGCTAACACAAATAATAGTAGCAATAGACCCAGCAGTTACACACAATGATGATAGTGATGAAACAGGCATAGTTGTTGTTGGTAAAGATTCAAATAACGAGTATTATGTATTAGAAGATATATCAGGGAAGTATTCTGCTGATAAATGGGGTAAGATAGCAATTAAAGCATTTTATGAATGGGATGCTGATAGAATAATTGCTGAAACTAATAATGGTGGTGATTTGGTGGAAAGACTATTAAGGACAATTGATGAAAATGTTCCTTATAAGTCAGTTACAGCTACTAGAGGTAAAATGGTTAGAGCCGAACCTATAGCAGCGTTGTATGAGCAAAGGCGAGTTCATCATATTGGTTATTTTGCAGAGTTAGAGTCACAGATGACAACTTACACTGGAGAAAGACCAAAACCAAGTCCTGATAGATTAGATGCTTTAGTTTGGGGATTAACTGAACTAAGCAAATCAAAAGGACAAGTAAACTGGAGAATAAGCTAATGGCAAATCAAACTTTTTTACAAAGACTTCTAAACAGGCAACCTGTACAAGAACAAAAAAACAGTAATATGATGGGTTACTTTGGTGTTGGTACTGAAGAAGCTAAAACATATAAATATCAAGAACTTGCAAAAGAAGGTTATTTAAAAAATGCTATTGTATATAGATGTGTAAATGAAATATCTAAAGGTGCAAGTGCTGTACCTTTTATTATTAAAACAGGAGATCAAATTGTTGAGCAACACCCTATCATTGACCTACTTAACAGACCCAATCCTCTACAATCCTACTCAGAGTTTTTTAATAGCTTATTTGGTTATGTGCTTCTTAGTGGTAACGCTTATATACTTAAAGTAGGTAGTGAACAGGGTTCTCCAAAAGAACTACATCAACTAAGACCTGACAGAATAAACATCAAAGGTAGCGGTAATGCTATACCTGAAAAGTATGAATATGTTATTAATGGCAGGATACAACAAACATATCAAGTTGACCAAGAAAATGGTTTTAGTGAAGTAAAACATGTAAAACTATGGAATCCATTAGATGATTACTATGGATTAAGTCCAATGAGTGCTGCTGCTGTTGAGGTTGACCAGTTTAATATGTCTAGTAAACATAACGTCAATCTATTACAAAATGGTGCAAGACCAAGTGGTGCTGTTATATTTAAACCACAAGATGATGCAGGGTTTGCAGTAAACTTATCTGAATCACAAAGACAACAATTACTTACAGACCTTAACAATAGATTTAGTGGTGCAGGTAATGCAGGAAGACCTATGTTGCTTGAAGGTGACTTTGACTGGAAAGAGATGGGATTATCACCAAAGGACATGGATTTTCTTAACTTAAAAAATATGGCAGCCACAGATATTGCTTTATGTTTTGGTGTGCCCTCACAGCTTGTGGGTGTGCCTGATAGCCAAACTTATTCTAATGTAGCTGAAGCAAGACTTGCTTTATATGAAGAAACTATTATTCCACATCTTAGAAAAATAGCATCTGATCTCAACGAATGGTTAGTACCTATGTTTGATGATAGATTAACATTAGAATTTGATATTGATTCTATACCAGCATTATCTGAAAGAAGAAGAAAGATATATGAAAATGTAACCAGTGCAGTACGAGAAGGCATTATGACTCGTAATGAAGCAAGAGAGGTTATAGGTTTAGAACCAGTAAAGGGTGCAGATGATTTATATATATCAGCTACATTATTTCCGCTTGGTGAAGATGGTGTAGTCAAACCTGAAAACCCAGTTAATGAAGAAGATTTAGAAGATTATGATGAAGAAGAGGTTGATAAAGAAATAGAGTTCTTGCTGCAAGAAGAAAAAGCATTATCTGACATAAACACTGTACCAACAGATAGCATGGTTTCAGAAGCAAAACGTGGTTTAGCTTGGCGTAAAGAACATAATAGAGGTGGTACTGCTGTTGGTGTAGCAAGAGCAAATTCTATAGTAGCAAAAGAAAACTTATCTATATCCACCATAAAAAGAATGTATAGCTTTTTTAGCAGACACGAAGTTGATAAACAAGGGCAAGGCTTTAAAGTTGGGCAAGAAGGTTATCCAAGTGCAGGTAGAATTGCATGGGCTTTATGGGGTGGTGATGCTGGGTTTGCATGGTCTAGAAAAAAAAGACAACAAATCATAACAGAAGAAGATAAAGAGTTTGCTTTACAAAATCACATAGAAGCTAAAGAAGATGAAAAGGCTTTATCAGGTAAAGTAAAAACAGCATTACAAAAAAAAGTAGATGACCATAATGAAAAACATGGTAACAGTAAAACAAAAAGAGCAAATTTGCGTATGTTAGAAGCTGTATTCCGTAGAGGTGTTGGTGCTTATAGAACGAATCCAAGTTCTGTGCGACCAAGCGTAAGTTCACCTGACCAATGGGCTTATGCAAGAGTTAACAGTTTTTTAAGAGCATTATCGTCAGGTAGATTTAAAGGCGGTAAACATGATACTGATTTATTTCCTAAAGGACATCCATTATCTAGCAAATGAAACTAAATCAAAAAAGATTTAACACATTTAGGCAAGGACGTATAAATGCAAGAGCAGAAGCAAGAAAACAACTTGTAATAAGAAACAATCTAGAAAAAAGATTTTATAAAAGACTTAACACACTTTTTAGAAAGTTTATAAAAGTGCAATTGCATTTGTATAAAGAGTATGGAATATATGAGACAGACGTTGCTATACAATCACTAAATGAAGATTTAGTTCCTTTAATGATCTCACATTACCGTAGAGTTTTTAGAGTCATCTACAAGCAAAATGAAGATAAGTATTATAATAAAAAAGCTGCTGATGAAATTTATGTTTTTGGCAGGTCGCATGATTTTGAAGAATTAATTGAAAGTTATTTTAGAACAAAACAATTATTGCTTGTAGGCATATCAGCAAGAATGGCAAATAGAATTAAAAACTTAATAGATACAGCAAGAGCAGATAATCTTACTTTGCCACAAATTGCACAACAAGTAGCTAATAAATTTTTACCGATTAGTAGAAACAGGGCTGCTTTAATAGCAAGAACAGAAACACACAACGCTGCTTCATTTGCTAATCATAGATATCACAAAACAGTTGAATCTGAACTTGGTGTAAAAATGCTTAAAAAATGGGTAGCAACTAATGATGCTAGAACAAGGTCTACACATGCAGCAGCAAATGGTCAGACTGTTGATATGAATGAAAATTTTATTGTAGGTGGTGCAGAAATGGAATATGCAGGTGATGCCAAAGGTGGTGCTAGAAATGTTATAAATTGTAGATGCATCATAATCTATTCAGATGAACAAGATGTTGTGCTAGACTAGGACATGGAGTACTATATATAGATAAATGCCTGTTCCAAAACCAAAAGTTAACGAAACTAGGCAAACTTTTATAACTAGATGTATGGGAGACAAGACTATGACGAGTGAATTTACAGATTCCAACCAAAGATTAGCTGTCTGTACTAGCGAGTACGATTCAAACAAAGAAGATTCTATTGAGAATGATGAAAAACATATAAGAGCAGTAGAAGAAACAGATGACTCTTACATAATAGAGTTTGGTAAAAGCAAACCTGATTCTGAAGAAACTGAAGATGACATGGACTCTAAAGAAGTAGAAAAAGAATCTATTGAAATT
>Ga0187217_1001130_pt1 | contig 11066 bp, 13 predicted proteins | sample 15SPOviralmetaG_FD_130165 | JGI IMG/M metagenome (GOLD analysis project Ga0187217, IMG submission 130165) | Marine viral communities from the oligotrophic San Pedro Time Series (SPOT) site, San Pedro Channel, CA, USA - 15 SPOT_SRF_2010-09-15... | ecosystem: Environmental > Aquatic > Marine >... | reverse complement strand
TTATTTTTAATTTTATGATATATATGATTCCAATTAGGAATATTATTGTTATAATGTATTAAAGATATACCATCAATAAAATAATTATTAAAATTTATATTATAAAAATAATTATAACAAGCATCAATAAATCCCCCAGGTGCTTCTGCCATAGAAAATATATTTAATTTTTTATTTTTGTTAATAATATCATCAATAATATTATATTCATATAAAAATTCCCACAATTTATAATAAGATCTACTTAATGGTTTATAAGAAGCAATACTATTATTTTTAATATGTAATAACTCATAATCATTAATTAATTTTTTAAGTAAATTCCAATTAGATTTATTACAATATAATTCTTTATAAGTATTAATATTACCAATTAAACATTTATGATATTCACCATAATTATAATTATCTTCACATAATTCAACATATTTATTTGAAAATAAATTGTTTATATTATAGTGAGATGTAAATGTATTATATATAATATTATTAATAGGTTGTTCTGTCATAATTTATATATAGATTTTAAATTTTATATAATAACTAAAATTGATTATATAAATAATAAATAATAAATAATAAATATATATTATATAACAATGAATACAGACGATATTGAAAAAGATTTTTGTGATAAATGTTCTAATAAACTAAAAATATCTTGTAGTTATGATGAAAAATTAGAATATCCTGTATTAATGACAATATGTGATACTTGTAATCAAAAAAATAAATATACAATAGACAAAATAGTTAATAAAAGAATAAGTTATACTCCATATACAATAGATTATTCAAATAATCAATATGGTAATATTATAGATGATAATACCATACCATATGCATTAAATAAATCTTGTGTAAAATGTGATAATAATTATATTAAACAAATTTGTATAAATATAAGTGAATTAAAATATGTGTTTATATGTACTAAATGTGAGACACAATGGACTACAAGATAAATATATTAAATAGTAATGTTTAATTTTTGTTGTAATTTTTTACTAATTAAATTATGTTTATAATTGTAAATTTTTTTATAACAATTTTTAATTGTATTATATGAAATATCAGACACCTCTACAATATTTTCTAATGATATATTTAATTTAAAAATAGTAGTGACAAAATATATAACCCCGCAAGTAATTGCTTGTGGGGTATTTTTATTAATTTCTTGTAACTCACATACTTTTGTAATTATAGTTTGAATTAAATTTGTAAATTCTTTATTTATATTTAATTTAAATAAGAAAGATGTAATATAATCATTTGGTGACAATAATTGCATATTATCCAATAATTTAATTTTTTTACTGTGCAAAATATTTGGTATTTTTTTATTAGCATTTGTTAAATCACACATAGTTATATTAAATATATCAAGCAAATTAGAAACATTAATTAACCAATTTCTTTTTTGACAAGTTAAATAAAAACAAGATGCTAAAAATGCCTCACGGTTATTTCCTCTTGATATTTGTATATTATTTATTTCAAAATATAATATTTTAATATCATTAATAATAGCCTTTGGTATATTTAATTTATTACCTTTACTTTCTATTAATGAATCAATAAGTAATATAGCTTGACATGCATAATTACCTGTAATATATATATGTGTTCTTCTTAAATTATAGGATTTATACGATTTTCCTATACTTGTGCCAATACTTAAATTTTCATTTCGTGAATCAACTGGATGACCACAACGGACTAAATTACTAATTCCACCTCCTTGATTATCATAATTATTCCACTCTTGTGATAAATCTAAATGTTTATTGCACACTTCTCCACAATTTTTACATACAATCATACCTTCATCATATATTAACGTATTTTCCTTTTCGCAAACATCACAATCATAATTTTGTTTTATAGAACATATTTTACCCTCATTAACATTATTTTTATTTACATCAGTTTTATCAGTTTCATTTTTATTTATATTAGTTTTATCTTCATTTTCATCTTTATTTATATCACTTTTATTTATTGTATTATTATATTCTATATTATGATTTTCATAAATAGTATTACTATTATTGAAATTTAGTTCTTGATGTTTAAGGATGGATAATGATTTATAAAGTTCTTCTGTATTTAAAAATTCCATATTTTAATAACTAAATTTAAATGAATTTTTAAACGAATGTATTATATATATATATTTATATCAATTTTGATTTTATATTAATAAAATAATATTAGTTAAAATATAATATGAAAAATATATTAATAATATTTGTATTTATATTTTTATTTTTAATATATATAATTTACAATAAATATGAATATAAAATAAATGGAGGTAAATTAAATGCAACCAAGATTAAAAAAATAAATATAATAGTTCCTGTAAGAAATCGTAAAGAAGAATTAAAAGAATTTATATTTAATATTGATAAAATAATGAAATCTAATGAAATAAATTATAGGATTTATATAGTAGAACAATCTTATAATAATAGTTCATTTAATAGAGGAAAATTAATTAATATAGGTGTATTAGAATCTATAAAACATAATTTTAGTAACATATATTATATAACTGATGTTGATATATATCCAAAAACATATAATACTTTTGTAATGAAATATATGACAGGAACAATTAAACATTTATATGGAAATATAGATACATTAGGAGGTGTATTCATAATTGATAAAGATACATATTTAAAAATAAATGGATATTCAAATAATTATTGGAGTTGGGGATTAGAAGATAATGATTTATTTGAAAGAGCAAAAAAATTAAATATTATATTAGATAGAACAAATTTTAGCAAAAGATACTCAAACAATAATATAATAGATAAACCATCTCCCAAAGAATATCAAATTATCAAAAAAAATATGTATAAAATAAATAAAATAAAATTCCTTAAAAATAAAAAATTATATGAGAATGATTATAATTTTATTAAAAATGATGGGTTTAATAACATTGACTACAAAATAAATAAAATAAATATGTATAATAATAAATCATATATTTTAAATTATTTAGTTGATGTATAACAATTATATATATAAAATTATGATAATATAATAATAAATATATAATTATGAATATATATATAGACAATTCTATTCAATATTATCCACAGTATGAATATAAAGTATTATATATTGATAATAATATAAAAATAATATAAAAATATAACAGAACTAAAAAATACATTAAAATTAAAATATATGGATAATTTTAAAGATGGTGTAGATTATAAATATTTTAAAATAATTGACATAAAAAAATTTAAATGGACTTGGAATTATATGAATTATTTGGAAGATAGTAATTTAGAAGAATTAACAGATAATATATCAGATATTAAATATATATTTGTTTTTAATCATCATTCACAACATAATGAGGACTATATTATAGAAAAAATATTTGAAAATATAGGAATATCAAATAAAACTTTTGTAGATATAGGTTCAAAGGATGGTAAATTTATATCAAATGTATATAAATTGACAAAAAAAGGGTGGAATGGATTGTTAATTGACCCCATTGCAGATACAAATTTATCAAATGATAATTTAACATTTTTAAATATAAATGCATATCCAGATAATATTATAAATTTGTTGGATAAAAATAAAATATCATTAAATTTTGATTTTTTAAATATTGATATAGATGGAAATGACATACATATTTCAAAATCTATTATTAGTAAATATTGTCCACGAGTTATATGTATTGAAGTAAATGCTTTACACCCTTGGAAATTTAAAACGCCGGTTTTACCCGGTATAGTAAATTAAGAAGGTTTGCCTGTTTCAAGACGTGTAAATTTTGATTTTGATGTATCGTGTAATACATCTGATGATTTTTTACATAAATAACTTGGTCTTTCTAATTTATTTATAGAATTATAAGCTATCTTGTAAATATTTTTTGCTCCGTTACAATCTCTATTCCACACATTAGAACAGCTCTTACAGCTAATCAACCCGTGGACGAGTCTAAGATTATTACGGAATGGTTTTGGATTTTCCCTTACCATAAATTTTTCACAACTACCACCATCACATTTGGAACATTTACAACTTGTCCGAAACTCATCTACTAAATATGTTTTATAACCATTTTTCTTAAACAAGGTTCTCATTCCTTTCCCTTTTGTTGCCTCCTTATATTTCATATGTTTCCTTTGTTCATAATCACCAAAACAGACTATAGTTTCTTCTGGTTTTCCAAATATTTTTTTGAATTGGTTTAATAATTTTTGTTCGCTTTTTAATGTATTCCAATATCCATTTAGTTTTAATTTTCTAAATAGATTTTTTTCATAAAATTCAAATAATTTATAATTCATTTGATTTTTCTTTTTACAATACTCTTTGAATTGTTCTATATCTAATGATTTACGATTATATTTAGACAATTCTGTTTCCCATTCGATTATTGTTTTATTCTCTAGTTTTGTTTTTTTTAGTTCTAATAATATTTTTCCATATTTTTTACTTTTTGTTTCTTTTCTTCTTCTATCTTGACTATATCTATACTGAGTTGCATCTTTATTAAAATTATCAACACAAAATAAAAGGTCCATTTTACCTGGATCAATACCTACAATATTTTTATCTCTGATTTCAGAATAATTTTTAATTTCATCAATATATTTTTCTTTAGTTGGAATTTTATTTATTGTTATTCTTTTTCCTACTTTATCTTTTCTTAATAATAAGATAGAACAACTAATTCCATCTGTCTCAATCATATGATGAAATGAATACCATTTTTTCAAAAAACATTTCCTTTCTGTTCTAAAAAAGAAATTCCATATTTTATCTTCAAATCTTTTGAGATTACCATTGAACAAATAATCACTTTTATTACCTTGTTTTTTATTCATTAAAAGATGAACTAATGTTGTTGTATCTAAACGAATATGTTTAGGGACAATTTCATTTCTTAAAGGGAACGTGTTAGTTGTTGTATATCCTCTTTTTTCAACTTGTTTCATCATAAATAACATGCAACCAAAATAATCTTGAGGACAGCATTGTAAATCATAATATAAATTATCTTTTCTAAATTTATTTTTGTTAGGAATGATATATTGCTTATGTTGATTAATCCATTTATGATAAAATGATTTCGATTTATATTCACTATTTTCTATATTTAACAAATCATTCTTAATTTTTCTTAATTGTGAATTTAAGTTTCTAATTGTTGTTTCTCTATCTATTTTTGTTTTCTTTATTTTTCTAATTTTAGTACTCATATATTTCTTTTCCCAAACTACATTTACATATCTTTCTACATAATCAATATAATGTTGTTTAATATTGTTTTCATACATTGTTAAAATATCTATGGTTAAGTAATCTAAAATAGTATTCATATGAGTATAGTCTAGTTCATCATCTTCACACAATGGTTTATAATGTTCATTATAAAATAATTTTAATCTATCTTTTAGTTCTTTAATTTCTTTTTTTGGTGGTCTTCCTGTAGTTTTTTCATTACATAATATTTTCATACAAGAATTTATAAATTCTTTATCTACTATTGGTAGTGAATTATTTTTATCATAATAATCTAATAAATATAATTTCATAAATTGCAAAGTATGAATAACTATTTTATTTGCTTTTATTACAGATTTATTAATTTTAGGTTGATTAATATTAAAATGTTTAAGAACATGTTTTAATGAAACTTTAATACATTTAAAAAAATCATCAGGTGGTTCTTCTTTTATATTCATTTTAGTCTTTTGAACGCTTATATTAATTATAATAAATTATCTTTAAATACTTTTTTAATAAATGATATTTATATTTTAATAAATATATATTTTTTTGTTCTAATTTTATTGTCATTAATTACCATCCTAAAATCTGTACTAATTATGTTATAATTTTTTCTTAATAATTGTTTTATTATAGATAACCAAGGTCTTTACCCATATATATTAAGATATAAGTTATAAGTTATAAGTTATTATATAAAAATAATATATATATTATTTAAATATGTTATATTGGAGTGAATTACAAAAATATAATAAAAATTTAAATGTAAATATAGATTTTGAAAGAAATAGATATGTGAATAAGTTATATGAAAATTTTAAAATGGAAATTTTAAATGTAAATAATTATGTATGTAAAAATATTATAAAAGATAATTTGTTTGTTTTATCAAAAAATAATTTTCCATACAATATTGCAGATAATATAGAACATAATATAATATGGTTTAATCCAAAGGTGTTTAATAAAAGACAACATATAATAATGAATAAAGTATATTTAGAACAAATTATAAAAATAAAATTGTATTTAAAAAATAAAGTGGATACAACAGATTACATATATTTTATGAATTCATCGGGGATACAATCAGTGAATGGTATATATCATATTCATTTATTTACAAAAAAACAAGTATTATAATTTTTTAAATATAACAAATAATAATATAATAACTAAAATAAGGTTAATAAGTAATATTGATACAACAATATATGATACAAAAATAACAGGATATATATGTGGATAAATATTCATTTTAATAGGTTCTATAATTCTATTTTTGATAAGTTCAAGTGTTCCAAAGTTTTCTTTTTCAATTTGGTCTAATATAATGGTTGCAAGTTTAGTAATATTTATCATAATAATACATATATTATTATTTTTTTATAACAACATAAAATATAATAATATAATAATATAATATATAATGTCATTGGAACAATTATCAGGACAAAATATATATAATATTATAGGAGTATTAGTATTATGTATAATAATATATATTGTAATTAGTATATATTTAGGAAATATACAAATAAATATAGATAATATAAATAATAAGTTTATAAAAAATAAAAAATTGGATAGTATAACATTTAAAAATATAAAAGTAGAACATAATAAAATTGATATATCAACAAAAAAAATTATAGATTATATGAATAAATATTTAGAGAAAAGATATAATCAAGAATATAATTTAGAGAAAAAATCAATTACAGATATAAAAATGAAATATAATAAAGATTATAATTTATATAAAATTAGTTATATATTAAATTTAGAACAGATAATATTAAATGTGGTTTTATATTTGGATGAGAAGAATGAAGTTTATATAAGTTCAATAACTAAAAAAATAGATGATAAAGATTTAGAATTAGATATTAATATAGATAATGATTTAGATTTATTGGATTTATATAAAAATACGAATAAATTGTATGATATTAGTAATAAAATAGAAAATATGACAAAAAATGGTTATAATATAATTGTTGCTAATGAAGATGATGATATAAATACGAGTAAAGAAAATATAAATGAAGAAAATGAAGAAATATCAGGACAAAAAGGAGGAAACTTAAATAATGTATGGATAAATGATATAAAAAATAATGATACATTTTTAAATGGAGATATAAGTTGTGAGGGATGTTTTGTAGATGAAAAAATTATAAGTTGTGATATAAAGAAAGATATGTTTAGTCAATATGCCGCATTTTAATTAAAATGTATTTGTGACATATTTTTTAAAATATTGTATATTATCAAATTCCTCAGGTTTTAATTCTAATGTGCATTTTGTGGTTTTAGGTAATTTTGTTTTATATGATATTTGTTTAATATTATTATAATTATCAATTAAATATTTTGTTATAAAATTATAAGCATAATATATATGTTTCGGTTGACATTTACCAAATATTAAAACGGAACTGGTTTGAAATATAGGAATTGTAATACATTTACAATCCCCATTTTTAATACCATCTCCTTTGCCTTCACATTTAATATTACATTTACATATACCATTATTATTATCATATGATTCATTATAATAGTATCTTAATTTGACTGCTGGATATGAGTCATTTTTATATATAACAAAATATCCATCATTAATCAATAAATTATATAATTTATTTCTATCTATACAAAATGGTGTTGTGAATGAAAAATTAGAGTTCATTAATGAATTTTTAAAATTATATATACCCAATAAAGAATAATCTACATTAAATACTTTTTTTGGTAATTTTTTAATATAATCTATTATTAAATTTACTATTTTTTTACCATCATTTGAATAAATATCTTTCATTCCAGCTATCCCTATAACACCATCCTGAAATAATTTTATTTTTATACAATTAATATAATTTATATTATTATCTGGATTATAATAGTGATTAAGTCCCAATGTTATTTGATTATAAAATATTTTATTACCATTACCATTTCTTTGATTTTTTCTGGATATATTAGCAGTATCTTTCAAATACATTAATCCTTTGAAAGGTTTTTCTTTTAAATATTTAGTTAATAATTCTATATTTATTATACTTTCCGTTTTTTCTGGAACTATTATACAATTTGATGACACCGTTGATATTAACAATTTTGTTGGTTCTGGTAGTTTATCTTTGTTATAAATATTATATTGTTTTTCTATTGTTATTTTTTGTTGCTCCCAATCATTAATTTCTTCATCATAATCATCTTCACCTAATAAAGCAAGACTATCTATAATATCAGTTAAGTCCATGTAATTATCTATCTAATTATTTATATATATTATTATTATTTTTATAAATCAATTTATTTTTATATAAAAAAAAATAATAATATAATATATTTATAATGAATATTTATAATGAATATTTATATTTACAATTAAATTTTTTAGAATTAGAAGAGCAAAGGAAATATTCATATTTTTTAAATAGTATATAATCTTTTGTGGTGGAATGTCTAAGATCGGAATATCCATCAGATTGTATAGAACAAAAGGGTAAAATACAATATATATTCAGTTTTTTTTCAGTTGCTAATTTACCGATAAATCTATCAAATCCTCCTTTTTCATTCCATTGTTTTAGTAATTGTAGTATAGTAGGTTTAAAAAGTGCCATTTGTAATCCAGAAAAATCATTAAGTTTAATAACATATTCATTAACATAATCTTCAATATTACCAAAATGTACTCCTCCAAGTATAATATCCCAATCATTAGGAACATAATTTATATGTAAGTTCCATATTTTTTTTGAATAATCTAATAATACTATATCATCTTGTATTATGAGAACAGCATTTTTATCACTATTTTCATCTAAAATTTTAAAATAACTTTTAGCACAACCAATAGTATTACCAGTATCAACTGCAGAAAATCTTATATAATCAGTTGAAAATTTTAACATTTGTTTTTCAGTAATTTTCATTCTGTCAGGTCTTCTATCTAAATTAATTATAAAAATAGGTATGTTATTTATATCATAAGTAGAATAATAATCCATAATATAATAATAATATAAAATTGATAATATATAAACATATAATAAATAAAATTATATATATATAATGGAACAAACTATTTTAGATATTCAAGAAAATATATTAAAAGAAAATGAGAAAAATAAAATATTAAATATAGAAAATGGAATTGATATGTTAATAGAACAACAAATAAATATAAATAAAAAAAATAATACAACAAAAAACTATGAACAAAAAGAAAAAGATATATTAAGAGCTTTAAAATTATTGAAAGCGAAATATGACGCAAAACAAAATAAATATGCAAATTTTGATGTAGATAATAATACATATTTAAAAATTAATATTAAAGATGTTGATATAAATAATGTAAAAAAGATATATACATGGACAAAATTATCAGAAGAAGATAAAGAAATATTAATTGATAAAGTAATAAATATAGAAAAAGATAAAAATAAATTAGATGGAGATACATGTGAAGATTTACGAATAAAATTGAAGGAAAATAGCAAAAATATAATTTATGATAAACATAATAAAATAATAATTGGGTATAAAAATTTATTATATGTTGTTGGAGATAATGGTAAAAAAAAATATGTATTTATAAATAGTAAATCAAATATAATAAATAAATTAAATAAACAAATATATAAATTTGTGTAATTATGTAAATTTATTTTTATTTTCAATTGAGTTACAATATAAAAATGTTGATTTTATTGTAGTATTATATGGCATATACCATTTAGATAAATCTTGATTAAATTTGTTACAATTGAAAAACATACAATATGTACTTTTAATATAAAACACATTCCATTTTGAAATATTTTGATTAAATTCATAACAACTATCAAACATACCATTCATATGTGTTACATTTGATACATTCCATTTGGATAAATCTTGATTAAATTTTTCACACCCGCAAAACATATAACCCATATGTATTACATTTGATACATTCCATACTGATATATCTGAATTAAATATACTACAATCATTAAACATACAATACATATTTTTTACATTTGACACATCCCATAAACTTATATCTTCGTTAAAATTTTTAAAACCATCAAATAGTTTAGACATACAATTTATATGTGATACATCCCAGTCACCGATTAGTCCAACTTTTGTTTTAAATGTATTTGAATTTAAATATTTTATAATAGAAGTTTTAAGATGGTATTTGTCTAAAGGTTTATAATAATATGTTTTAAGAAATATATTATATTCAATTGTATTATACCAATATTTAGAAGTTCTTTTAATTAATATTTGAATTTTTTTTGTAAATATTTTATTAATACATAATATGTTGATAAGTAAATCTGCATAATAATTATCTTCACTGTTTTCCATAATAATATTTTTTGACATAAATATTATATATGTGTGTATATATTTAATAATAAAATCAATTTATAATTATATTATAAAAATATGTTGTTATATAATTAAAAAGGACATTTTGAATTCGGGCGAAAAAGTTTAAATCTTTTATTTAACATAGTAGAATCTTGAATTTTAAACATTGGATTATTAAAATATTGTTCAAATATAGTATCAGAATTGTTATTATTTCCTGAGGCATCTAACATAGAGAGTATAAAATAAATAGAATAAATTCCACATTCACTATTACTTGATTGATGTTGTACTTTATTATTAAATCTAAAACTAAGTTTTTGTTTATATATATTAAAAAATTGTTTTTGTATATCATCAACAAAATCTAATACAGGTTTTGGAATTTT